>JAEEGG010004394.1_pt1 | contig 34194 bp, 32 predicted proteins | sample 9134161 | NCBI WGS metagenome assembly JAEEGG01 (sample SAMN16246543, study PRJNA631951) | gut metagenome | biome: gut microbiome; feature: rumen; material: CR-attached | host: Bos | place: Iran: Karaj | collected 2018-10 | reverse complement strand
TCCTGCCCCAGTATGGCGGAATGCACCTCGCGATGGTCGGTGCAATAGATTATAGCATCACAATGGATGAATAGCTGCAGTTTCTCAGCTATCTTCTGGCTGCGGGTGAGGAAGTTCTCGTCGTGAGCCTGTCCTATATTGGTGAGGATGCCGATGGTGGGATTGATAACACGGCGCAGGCGGTCCATCTCGCCTACCTCGGAGATGCCAGCCTCGAAGACGGCAAACTCGTCGTCGGCCGACATCTGCCACACCGACAGCGGCACCCCAATCTGGGAGTTGTAGCTGCGGGGGGCGGCGACCACCGTGCAGCTGTCGTGCAGCATCTGCACAATCCAATCCTTGACAATGGTCTTGCCGTTGCTGCCCGTGATGCCTACCACGGGTATATGGTACTGGCTGCGATGCCAGGCGGCAAGTTGCTGGAGTGCCAGCACTACATCTTTGACAAACCAGAAGTTGGCCCGTTGGCAGAGGCGGAACTGCTGCATATGCTCGTCCGACGCATTGATGGGCACTACAAAGTTGCGACAGCCACGCTGGTAGAGGTCGTACACAAAGCGGCTGCCGGTGTTGCGCTTAGTGGGGATGGCAAAGAAGAGCGCATGCTCCAAGTCGGAATGGCGGCGGCTGTCGGTGAGAAGTGTGGCAACTTCACTACTATCGTCGTATACACAGGCATTGGCACCTGATAGCACCTTGGTTATTTCGATTGGTTTCACAACGTAATGATTTTATATCCTATTTGACAATGAAGGCAGTCGTGCTGGCTGCAATAGTTATTGTATAGTTGTATGAGTGCCTGACTTTGGGCGGCATTGTCGGCCTTGATGCCCGCACTCCTCCATTGGCGCACAATATGGTTGGCCTCAGGCGACAGCTGTTGCAGGATGTCCACGGCCTGCTCCTTGTATTGCTGCATGCCGTGCTGGTTGCCATATTCGAATAGCAGCGGCACCCACGCGTTGATAATAAGCACATCCACAAAGTTGCTCCCCACCTGCTTGGCCTTGCCCGGCGAGGGTTTGTCGAACTGGAAGTGGTTGTCCCAATAGGGTGAGGCTGTTACATTAAAGAAACGTTGGAGTTCCTTGGCATCAGGCGTTTCGAGCAGATGGCTGAACAGGTTGTGCGACTGGCACACCAACTGTGCAAACTGGCTGATGCGCAAGGTGGGATAGCCATTCGGACGCATCCGGAAGAACTTCCACAGATGGCCCGCAATAGGGGTCAGCCTTGCCCCCTGCCGCAGGGCCTCATAGTCCGACTGCATCTGTCGGGGGTAGTCGTCGGCAAAATAGCCTTCCAGCAATCCCGCCTGTCCCATCAGCAGGGCTTCGATACGTTGCGGACGGTCGCGCCACCGTGACAGCAGGGTTGGGTCGGTCGATTTGACCAGCAGTTCGAAGGGGAAGCAGTTTGCCTTACCGCCGAAATAGTGTGCCAGCAGCCAGTAGCAGCATTGCTCCCAGTTGCCGTGGCTCTCCTCCAGCAGTCGTCGCACGGTGGCGCATTTCTGCTCAATGCGCTCCATGACCAGCCGCTCCAGATAGGAGTTGACCAAAGGCTTCGACACCTCGTCCAGATGGTCCATACAGGGGATGGGGCGCGGCTGTGGCGGGTCTATCAGCGCGTCGTAGTTCGCCCACACCGCATCGGGGATATAGTGCGACAACTCCAAGGTAGGAAGTTGGTGGCAGTTCTGCAGCGTGATGGCGGTGTCGCTCTCATACACCACATGCAACACCACATTGTCGTAGGTTCGATTGGTGCTGTGGCGGTGGTTGTTCCAATCTGATGCCTTCACGTGCACCTCCACGTTGCCCGCCCAGAGGGTCTCCCCTATCCGCACATGCGCGTCGAAGAAGTCGGGACCCGCGTCGCGGTTCAGTATTCCTGCCCGCTCCACCACGAGAGGCTGCCCGTCAGTGGTGCGCAAGTATCCCTCCAGCAGCTGGTGCTGCCACACATACTGGAGGAAGGCTTCGGTCATCTTCATCGAACTAATATCTGATTGACTGTTGGCACGTTGATAAGTTTTGCGGTTTGCTAAACCCACCAACAATCTTAGTTGAACAAATCTTTCATCCTGTCAAAGAACCCCCGCTCCTGCTTCGACGGGCTGGGCTGGAAGTTCGGCGACTGGTCGAGCCGCGTGAGCATCTCCTTCTCCTCACGCGACAAGTTCTTGGGCACCCACACATTCACACTCACCAGCATATCGCCACGTCCGTAGCCGTTCACCTGTGGCAGTCCCTTTCCTTTCAGGCGCAACACCTTGCCCGATGGTGTGCCCGCGTCTATCTTCACCTTCACCTTGCCCGACAGCGTGGGTATTTCGATGCTGGCGCCCAATGCCGCCTGTGCGAAAGTGATGAAGGCATTATAATACAAGTTGTTCTCCTGACGCTCAAACAGGTCGTGAGGCACCTCCTCGACCAGTATTATCAGGTCGCCTGGCACTCCGCCACGCGGGGCTGCGTTGCCCTTGCCCGACATCGACAGCTGCATCCCGTCGTACACGCCCGCCGGTATGTTGATGGTGATTATCTCTTCCGAGCGCACAATGCCGTCGCCGTTGCAGTCGCGACACTTGTCCTTGATTATACGCCCTTCGCCACCGCAGTGGGGGCACACGCTCTGCGTCTGCATCTGTCCCAATATGGTGCGGCGCACCTCCGTCACCACCCCGTGGCCGTGACAGTGGGGGCAGGTCTCATAGCTGCCGTTGCGCGAGCCCGTCCCGTTGCAGGTCCTGCAAGGCACATATTTCGACACCTTGATTTTCTTCTCACAGCCCTTATCAATCTCTTCCAAGGTCAGTTTCACTTTGATTCGCAGGTTGGTGCCGCGCGTTGTGGCACGCCGTGCCTGCTGGCCGCCACCGCCGCCGAAACCGCTGAAGCCGCCGAAACGTCCACCGCCGAACAGGTCGCCGAAGATGTCGCCGAACTGCGAGAAGATGTCGTTGATATTCATGCCGCCCTCGTATCCGCCTGCGCCGCCCTCGAAGGCAGCATGACCAAACTGGTCGTAGCGCGCCTTTTTGTCAGGGTTGCTCAGCACATCGTATGCCTCGGCGGCCTCCTTAAACTTCTCCTCTGCCTCCTTATCGCCGGGGTTGCGGTCGGGGTGGTACTGCAAGGCCAGCTTGCGGTACGCCTTCTTCAACTCCTCTGGCGTGGCATTCTTGCCAACGCCCAACACTTCATAGTAATCTCTCTTTGCCATATCTGATTGCTTAATTCCCGGCGTGTTGCCGGTGACATTCTTATTGTCTGTTTATTTGACCCCTTGTATGTTCGATTGTCTGAGTAATTACCGCGCCAGCCGTTCACGTCCCCTCAGAGGGGTGGCCGTAAGGCCGGGGTATGTCCACAGAGGGGTCCGTCGCAAGGCGGGGGCTATGTAATCTCAAACATTCAAGCACTCACATATTCACACCGCCACCACCACCTTGGCATATCTCAGCACCTTGTCGTTCAGGTAGTAGCCCTTCTCCACCACATCCACCACCGTGCCCTTCTGGCCTTCTTCCGTTGCGGGGAACTGGGTGACGGCCTCATGCACGTTCTCGTCAAACTTCTGCCCCTTCGCCTCTATAGGCTTGAGTCCCTTCTGCGAAAGGATGTTCATCATCTTGTTATATATCAGCTGCACGCCCTCCTTCGCCGCATCCTCGTCAGCCATCGCCGACAGGGCACGCTCCATGTCGTCCACCACGGGCAGCACCGCCTTTATCATATCCTTGCTGCCGTTGATTATCAGGTCGGCCTTCTCCATGTTGGTACGCTTGCGGTAGTTCTCATACTCCGAGTACAGCCGCACATACTTGTCCTGGGCCTCTGCCAGTTTTTCACCCATTTCCTGCAGTTTCTCAGTGCTGTCGTCGTGCTTGTCGCCACGTCTCTTATGATCTCTCTTGCGGCGGTTCTTTGTGGCAGCCTGCTCGGCGGCCGCCTCCTTAGCCTGGGCATCCACCTTAGGCTGTTCGTTCTCTATCTTTTTTTCTTCTTGATCCATTTTATATTGCGAATTTTGAATTTTTATTTGTAACTATTTATTTTTAATTCAAAAAAACATACCCTGTGCCAATCGTCGGCAACATGTCATTTTGTCACCACACAAAGACATCCAACGGCTTCTTGGGCCGCCTCTCGTCATACCATTTGAAATTGTCCAGCGTCCGCTTTTCTTCGTCCAATTTGTCCAGCGGGTACGTGCTCATGTCAGGCTTTCCGTATGTCACCACCCTGTCGGGTGCGCGGTCGAGGGAGTAGATGCGCATGTCCGACCCCACCCCCACATTCACACCCACCAGGCTCTTATACCCGTTCATGTCCTCGTCGATGATATAGTACACCATCTCCGCGTTGCCCAGTATGTCGGCATAGTCCGGCTCGCCCTCAACGAAATACACCACCATGTTCCTACCCTTCACCTGGTTATACTTCTCCGGGTCCACCTGCTCGACGCAGAAGGGGCCGCCGTTCAGAAACGCCTGCTTGGCTCCCGCCGAGTCGAAATGCACCACTATCGTATCCGCCGTGCTCTGGTAGTGGTCATACCACAACACCGGCCCCTTGAACAGTTGCAGCACCGAGTCGGGAGCCGAATAATACGCCGAGTCGCACATCGCCTGCGCGTCAGTGCGGTATATCTTCACATGGTCATACGCCCTGAGCGAATGGAACTGTCTCGTCGAGTCGTTCGTCACCCAGATGCTGTCGGCATGCACATACACCGTGTCCGGCGTCGCCAGCGTGTCCTCCTCGTCGCGTGTCACCATACGCACTAGCGCGCTGTCTGTCACCAGCGACGTATGCTCCTGCTGCCGCGTCTCGGCATAGCGGCTCGTGCTCACTATCTCGTTCACCGTGTCCGTCAGCACCACATGCCCTATCGCGATGCCGAACTCCGTCTCCTCGTAATAGTGCAGCGTGTCGCACGTCAGATGCTTCTCGCCGTTGTGCACCTCCGATGCCTTCACCGAGTGGGCGTAACGCTCGTCGGTATTATACGTGCCGCACTCGCTATACATCGTCGTCGAGTCGGTATACACATGCGTCGGGCTCCAAAACTCCGCCAGATGTGTCTCCGTGCAATAGGTCAGCGTGTCCGTCTCCAGCCGCATGTTCGAGTCGCTCAGCACCACTCCTTGATAGATGTCAAACACCTTGGTCTCAGAATTATAGTAACCCATCTCGCTCACCAGCCGCTTGTCCTGGTTCACCGTGATACCCCACGTGTCGTAGGAGGCCGTCGACGCAAAGCGGTCGTAAGTCAGGTGGTCGCTTTTCAGCACCGTCTTGCCGTCCACCAGCCTCACCGTGTCGTCCCAGATGTCCAGCACGCGGACCTCCCCGTCATAGAACAGCTGGTCGCCAAAGATGGTCGTCGTGTCCGTAATCACAATCTTCACATTCCCGAAGGCGGTGAGGTCGTTGCGCACCTGGTTCAGCAACGCCGAGTCGGCATACAGCACCATGCCGTCATGCTCCGCACGCACCCGCTGATACAGAATCCATGTGTCTGCGTCATTCGGGTCGCGTGTGCCCATGCCGGCCTCGTATGTAATCAACTTCTGCGCACCAGCAGGCAGCACTGTCGTCAGCAACAGCAGCAAAAACACACATTTCAAGACATTTATCCGCATCCCTGTCAAAAGTATTAAAAATACAAAGATACGAAAAAAAATTGAAAATATAGAATTATTATTGAGGTCTTCCACATATTGGATAATATAGAGTGGCTCTAGTTCAATCTAGGACTGCTATTCTGACAGTAGCAGAGATGCTGAATCTTAATAGCCTCACTACTCAATGTTTCGGAGATACGCGACATTGTATATGTTTGAAAAAAACAGTCCTTAAGTTCAACTAATAAATGCAACACTTTGGTCAAATAACAGAAAAAGGAGCGCGTAAGCCTTTAAACTTTCAAAGGAGAAGCGCAAAAAAATGCGACTTCCCCCTTGATTGCGGAAAAATGTGTATCTTTGTGCTCCTTCCAAAAAACCAAAGAATGAAACATCTATCCGAAATGCAAAGGTACAAAATTTCTTGGATGCTGGAAAATAAATCTTCCAAGACGCAGATTGCCAAAGAACTGGGTGTGCACAAATCAACCATCAGCCGTGAGTTGAAACGTAATTCCAACCATAATTCGAAGGTCTACGACCCCGGATTGGCGCAGGCAAAATACAAGAAAAGGATGCGCGAAAAGCCCAAAAGAGTCCGTTTCACGGAGGAGATGAAGCGGCTCGCCAGAGACAAGCTTGCCATACAGTGGAGTCCGGAGCAGATTGCCGGATGGTGCCGCCTGCACGGCATCGGAATGGTGAGCCACGAGACTCTGTACAGGTGGATATACAACGGAAGGGGGGCGGATGCCCACCTGCGCGACAACCTGCGCCACTGCGGAAGGAAGCACCAAAAGCGGGCCAACAAGAACAATTACCGCGGGCTGATACCCAACCGGGTGGACATATCCGAGAGGCCGGCCGTCGTAGACCTGCGGCTGCGCCTGGGCGACTTCGAGGCCGACTCCGTCGTGGGCAGAGGCCGCTCCGGCAACATCGTCACCATGGTCGACCGAACCTCGGGCCTGTTTTTGGCCGAGCTGGTCCCCTCGCTCGAAGCCACCGTCGTCTGCTCGGCAGTCACACGCCAACTGTCACCTTATAAGAACATTCTCAAAACCATTACTTTCGACAACGGACGCGAGTTCTCTAGGCATTCCGATATCGCCATCGATCTCGGCTCCGACAACTACTTCTCCAAGCCCTATCACTCCTGGGAGAAAGGCTCCGTCGAGAATGCCAACGGCCTCTTGCGCCAGTATTTCAGGAAGGGCACCTCCTTCGACGGTCTCTCACAGGCCGATGTGCAGCGTGCCTGCGACCTCATAAACAACCGTCCCAGAAAAAGATTCGGCTTCCGTACCCCAATTGAGATTTTTTCCCTATATTTGCACCATCAATTCACTCAACCTATTATGCCGTACGTGTTGCGTTTATGACTTGAATTCAGCATAAATTCCGATTTCGCTTCTTTTTAGTCTCTGATTAGGAAGTTGTGGATGTCGTCGAGACTGGCGGCGTCGGCTAGGGTGTAGTTGCCCACCTGTTCACGTCTTAAGGCAGAGAGGAAGACACCGCTGTCTAGTGCCAGTCCTAAGTCGCGTGCTATACTGCGGATGTAGGTGCCTTTGCCACAGCGGATGCGGAAGTCTATCTGCGGCAGATGCTCTGGGACGGTCCCTTGTGGATTGTTGTAGAGGTGGTTTTGGAGGGAGGGGGTGTCGGTTGATTCTATAGGCTTGATAGTTTCAGTAGATGAGATGGGGGAGGCAGGTCTGAAGGCTGTTATCTCAAACTCCTCTATATGTACAGTCTTTGGAGTAGGGGAGGGCGTCTCTTTCTCGGCCACAGCCTCTCGTGCATATTGGTATGCCCGTTGGCCGCCTATCTTCACGGCGCTAAAAATGGGCGGCACTTGCTCTATGTCGCCCAGAAACTGTTTGCTGATATCCTCCACCAATGCTGGTGTGATATGCTTGTAAGGATAGTAGTGGTCGATGGCTCGTTCTAGGTCATAGCAAGGTGTTGTGGCTCCCAGCACCATGGTGCCAGTGTATACTTTTTCGCCCGCCTGTAGTTCGTCGATGCGTTTGGTCGCCTTGCCCACGCAAATGAGCAACAACCCAGTCGCCAACGGGTCTAGCGTCCCCGCGTGACCAATCTTGAACTTCTTAATGCCAAAGGTATTTCGAATAACAGACTTGACCTTGTTGACAGCCTGAAACGAAGTCCATTGCAAAGGCTTATCAATGGGCAGCACAACCCCCTCAAGCAGTTCCTCTAGTGTCATACCCATCTAGAAATACTAGGCATACTAGACCTACTAGTAATACTAGTGAATCAAAGGAATAACAATCGCCAGCACACCCACAATGGCGCAGTAGAGGGCAAACCAAATCAGCTTACCTTTCTTCACGATGTTAATCATCCACTTGCATGCCAGACAGCCGCTGATAAAGGCGGCAAGGAATCCGACAATGAGTGACACAGTGGGCAGACCAGCCATGGTTTCGCTGACACCCACTTCCATCATATCCTTGGTGCTCAACAGGGCTTCGCCCAAGATGGGAGGGATGACCATCAGAAAGGAGAACTGTGCAAGTTTCTCCTTCTTATTGCCTAGTAGCAAGCCAGTGGCAATGGTGCTTCCCGAACGACTCAAACCAGGTAGCACGGCCACCGCTTGGGAGATACCGATGATGAAGGCATGCCACGGCGAGATGTTCTCGCGCTGACGGGGTTTTGCCCAATAGGAGAAGGCAAGCAGCAGTGCCGTCACCAGCAGGCAGCAACCCACTACCAGCAGTCCGCTGCCAAACACCTCTTCTACCTTGTCCTTGAACAGGAATCCCACGATAGCGACGGGAATCATCGATATGAGGATGTTGACGATGTATTTCGTCCCCTCATTCCATTTCCATTTGAAGAAATCCTGAAACAGCCATACAATTTCTTTCCACAAAATAACGCAGGTGCTCAGCACCGTGGCCACGTGTACGGCAATCGTGAATGCGAGATTCTCTTCGCCGTTGAGGCCGAAAAGGTAGCCACCTATCGTAAGGTGTCCGCTGCTGCTGACGGGCAGATATTCTGTCAAACCTTGGATGAGTCCAAGGAGTAATGCTTCAAACCATTCCATAATTTTGAATGTGTTAATGATTGAATGTGTGAATGTGTAAATCGGACTAACGCATTAACGAATTAACACGTTAACGCATTCACGAATTCTTTTTCCCTTCGTACATGATGGCGACAATCTCTGCCACAAAGCCCAGGAAGATGAGTATGGGCGACACATACAGTCGGCGTGCGTTGAACATGTCCGCGTTGAACACATTCGGGTCGTCGCTGCCGCCGCCACACAGGAACAGATATCCCAATGCAAGCAGCACTATGCCAACAAGCATAATGATATAGTTAGTCTTGGTGAATACGAAGGAGAACTGTTTGTTGTCGCCTTCGGGGGTCTTGATTTCTTTTGCCATGATTTTATTTTTTTTGTCTGATGAGGTCGGATTGGTCTGAAGTAGACCGACTTTGATTGTTATTTGTTCTGTCTCAGATAGCGCCTTACGGCAAAGAGTGTGGCAAGGTACGACAGCACGATGCCCATGATGATGATCACTGCCGCGATGCCGACGTACCAGCTCAGATGCACGTGGTTGAGCAGGTCGAGGCCGTTCAGCGACTGGTTGAAGATGCCGGTTGCAATGGTAAGGATGAGTATGGCTATCAGTGCCCCCAGCAGTCCGTACCACAGGCTGCGTGCCAAGAACGGATGTGCGATGAATCCGCTTTTGGCTCCCACCAGCTGCATGGTGCGTATCGTGTCGCGCTGGGCGTAGAGTGCTATTCGGATGGTGCTGCTAATCATCAGTATGCTGACCAGCACCAGCAGTGCCATGAAGATGATGAGAAACCACGTGACCTTATAGAACACGTCGTTCAACTCCCTCACCACGTTCTCCTGAAAGGTGACACCCGTGACAAACTCCAGCTGTTTCACCTCATTGGAAAACTCGTCGATGCTCTCGTCGATGCCGTTTTGGTTTGCCTCGGGTATGTAGTCGGCCTTCAGGTTCACCATCATCGACGGATACAGTGGGTTGTAGCCGATAAAGCTCACGAAATCGTCGTTCAGGTCCTCCGAGAAGATCTCGGCGGCCTGTTGGCGCGAAATATAGTCCACATGCTTCACGCAGGGGATGGTCTCTATGCGCGTCTTCAGCATCATTGCGGCCTCTTCGGTGATGTCGGGCACTAGGTCCACCTTAAACGTGATGCGCTCCTGCATGTCGTGGGTTGCGCGATATGAGTGATACTCCACCATTAGGCACAATCCCAGCAAGAACAGCACCAGCGTGATGCTCAGCACTGTCGAAGAGTGCGTCTCCCACAAGTTTATTTTATTTCTAGCCATGATATGTTCAAGGGTTTAAAAGGTTTAAAAGTTTTAGTGTTTAAAATGTGTGACAAAAAAACTTCCAACTTTCAACTCTCAACTTTCAATTTCTTAGTTTGCCAGCATCACGGGCATGACCAGCATCAGGATGTCCTCTGGCGAGTTCTCCTCCTCCGTCACGGGGAAGATGATGCCGGCGCGGCTGGGATGCGACATCTCGATGAGAATCTGCTCCGTCTCGATGTTCGACACCATCTCCACCAAGAACTTGGCGTTGAAGCCTATCTTCATCGGCTCGCCCTCATACTGGCAGGGCAGTTTTTCCTGGGCGTTGTTGGAGAACATCTCGTCCTCTGCGCTCACCACCAGCTCGCGCTCCATGATAGAGAGGCGCACCTGGTGCGATGCCTGGTTGGCAAACAGTCCCACGCGGCGCAGCGTGTTCAGGAACGAGGCACGGTCCACCGTCAGCTTGTTGGGGTTCTCCTTCGGGATGGCGGCATCGTAGTTGGGATACTTGCCGTCCACCAGTCGGCAGATGACGTAGAAGTTGTCGAAAGTGAAGAAAGCATTGGTATTGTTGTATTCCAGCTTCACTTCCACGTCCTCTTTGCGGGCGGCCAGGATGTTCTTCATCATCGTCACAGGCTTGCGGGGGAGGATGAAACTGATGGGGGTGTCGCTGTGGATGTCCGTGCGGCGGTAGCGCACCAGCTTGTGCGCGTCAGTGGCCACAAAGGTAGCGTTCTCGGCATTGATGTCGCAGAAGATGCCGCCCATCTGGGGGCGCATCTCGTCGGTCGACGCGGCGAAGGCCGTCTTGCCGATGGCGTTGGCAAGGGCACCGCTGGTGAGGGTGATGGCCGACGTGTCGCGAGCCTCGGGCATCGAGGGGAACGTCTCGGGGTTCTTGCCGGCAAGGTTGTACTTGCCCTCGCCCGACGTGATGCTGATGCCAAAAGTGCTGTCCTCGACGCTGAACGTCATGGGCACATCGTCCATGCTCTTTACTGTGTCGAGCAGCAGCTTCGACGGCACCGCGATGTCGGCCAGGCCTTCCATGCGGCCGGTCTCCACCTCCACCTTCGACACCAGGGTCGTCTCCAAGTCGGTAGCGCGGATGGTCAGCATCCCTTCGTCCAAATGGAAATGGAAGCAGTTGATGATAGGCACGGTGTTGTTGTTGGTAAGCACACCGCTCAGCGATTGAATTTGTTTTGAAAACAGCAGGCTGTTAATAATGAATTTCATATCTTTATCTCTTTTTATTATCTTTTAGTTACAAAATGCAAAGATATAATATATTTTTCAAATAATAACATTCTTGTCGAATTATTTTTCAACAAGGCGAGTGCGTCAATCCGTTAATTCGTTAATTCGTAAGTCGCTGACGCAGTTAAATACTCACAAATTCCCGAATTCAGTCAAGCGAGTAGCACACCCCTTCGGGCAGGTCCAAATCGTAGTGTATCTGGCAGTACGCCTTCGAGTACTTCTCGTCCAGATACATGCTGCCGCTCACCTTTTCGCCTATTTTGTAGCGTGCCCTGGTGCGGTACAGCACCACGCAGTTCTGGTGCTTCTCGCCGTAGGGGTCGGTATACTCCTTGCCAATCGAGTCGGGCATGTCGAGGCTCAGCACCATCCCGTAGTCGAAGTCCGAAATGCTCGCATACTGCATGGTGCATTCCAAATAATCCACCATCGTGCCCGAGAAGTCGAACACGTTGTCGGGTTTACTGCATCCCATAAAGAGCATGGGGATGATTGCAATAACGAGAAGTATTTTTTTCATGATAACAGTTTTATAGCCATGACTACATAGCCTTCTTTGCAATAATTTTTGTCGTCCAAAAGATAGGTCACTTCTGCCTCTATCACTCTCCCTGTATATTCTTCGCCAGTATGTTCCCTTAATCTGAGAATGTCGTTTACCCGGAACCCTCTGTCGTTATACCTGACCTCGAAGTTCTTTCTGCCCTCCGCTATGGCGTTAAAATAATCGGGCATAATCTTTAAGTCGTGATATTGTCTGCTCATCTCTTGGAGGATGTTACACGCTCACGCCAAAGTCGCGCAAGGCGTTGTTTAGGCTCGTTTTCTTATCGGTCGAGGCATTGCGGTGTCCGATGATAAGGGCACAGCTCACCTGATAGTCGCCTGCCGCAAAGTGCTTGGTGTAGCTGCCTGGAATCACCACACTGCGCGCTGGCACGCGACCCTTGTAGGTGACGGGCTCCGCCTGAGTAACATCTATGATGTGGGTGCTGGCGGTAATGACCGTGTTGGCGCCTATCACCGCCTCCTCCTCCACCAGCGCACCTTCCACAATGATGCAGCGGCTGCCTATAAAGCAATGGTCCTCAATAATTACAGGAGCTGCCTGCACAGGCTCCAACACGCCGCCGATGCCCACGCCGCCGCTCAGGTGCACGTGCTTCCCAATTTGGGCGCAGCTGCCCACGGTAGCCCAAGTGTCCACCATCGTCCCGCTGCCCACATACGCCCCGATGTTCACATACGACGGCATCATCACCACCCCGGGTGCCAGATAGGCGCCGTAGCGTGCCACTGCGGGCGGCACCACGCGCACCTGCTGCTCGGCATAGTTGCGCTTGAGGGCTATTTTGTCGTGGTACTCAAACGGTCCCACCTCGGTGGTTTCCATCTGATTGATGGGGAAATAAAGTATCACGGCCTTCTTCAGCCATTCGTTCACGTGCCAGCCGTCCTCCGCCTTCTCGGCGATACGCAGCTGGCCCTTGTCCAGCCGCTCCACCACCATGCGTATGGCATCCTGCACGGCATTGTCCTTCAGCAGCTCGCGGTTCTCCCACGCCTGCTCAATTATTTTTTGTTCTTCTATCATATTTTATACAACGTCTGTTCCTCCCTTTTATTGTGTCACTCCCTAAAAAAATCCATCGTTCGCCCCCTTTCCGCACCCCGTTCTTCGGTATGTAGAGCGAAGAACGAGTGGCAATGTATACAATAAGGAGCGATTATTGGTGGGAGCAAGGCGGGAAAAGGGTGGGGGTAGGGCAGGGGTCGGGAAGGGGTCGGGGAGAGAGCGGGATGGGAGATGGAAGGGGGGGGGATGGAAGAGGGGTGGAGGTTGGAGGGAGGAGGTATGGACGGTGGCGGGAGGTGCAAGCGGTTGAGGGATAGTGATTAGTGGGGTCGGTTGGAGGAAAGTGAAATATTATTTTGTGGTTGATATAATAAAATGGCGGTTGTTACGTTAAAGATTATTATTTTATCAGTAATGCGTAAACTAGGCTTATTCATAATAATGGCAGTGTGTGTGCTGGGGTCGCGGGTGTCGGCGCAGGACAAGGAGCTGATGTCGGACTACCAGTCGCAGCTGCAGAGCATATTCGAGGAGGTGTATAATGCGCCTACCGACAACCAGCGATACCATGCCAACGAGACGGCAATACAGCTCTTTATGGAGGCTTTGGCCGAGGAGGGGTCGTTCCGCTGGCAGTGGGACTTTGGCAACCGGGTGTCGGTGCTGACGTCGGCGGACAAGAAGTTCCGCATCATCACTTGGCCGGTGGTCAACGACGAGGGCGAGTTCGAGTGTTTCGGCATTGTGCAGGCGTTGAACGAGAAGACCGACAAGTACGACCTGTATGTGCTCAACGATAAGTCGGAGGACATCGTCAACCGGCAGGAGGCACTGCTGGCCCCTGACAATTGGTTCGGCGCGGTGTATCAAGAGCTTATCACTACCTCGTACGAGGGAAAGAACTACTATACCCTGCTGGGATGGAACGGAGTGGACAACCTCACCGAACGCAAGGTGATTGAGCCCATCTGCTTTAAGTCGGGCAACAGCTTGCCGCAGTTTGGGCAGAACCTGTTCCGCAAGGAAAGGAACCTGCGCCGCGTGGTGCTGGAGTATACCAACAATGCGATGGTGAACCTGCGCTACGAGGAACAGACGGTGCGCACGGTGGAGCATATCCGCGCCAAGCGCAAGGGAGGGCGCTCGTCGAGTCCGGCCTACAGCCGCTCGTCGGGTCGCCGAGGCAAGAATGGGCGGACGCGCCGTAGCCGTGTGAAGGAGACGGCGGCACGCACCTCGTCGGCAGTGCGCGAAAGGGTGTCGTCGGGTCCTACGGAGAAGGTGACCGACAAGAAGATGCGGATGATTATCTTCGACGAGGTGGAGTCGCAGATTGTCGGCATGGAGGGCCTGTTCCAATACTATGTCCCCACGGGCACGGAGCTGGCGTATGTGTTTGTGGACGGCAAGTGGGAGCAGCGACAGGGCGCGCAGGGCCGCGTGACGGACAAGAAGTTGAACAAGGATTTCGACAAACCTATTGAAAAGGAGGCTCCCAGTTACCGTGTGGTACGCGACTGATTTATCTTGATTATAAAGGATTGGGAAGGACTCGTAATTCTCAATTCACAACTCTCAATTCACTATTCAAGTTGACTGGCGTTATATTAGACAATATCAATACTATCGAAGACCTTCGAGCCCTCTCGACAGACGACCTTAAGCAGTTGGCTATCGAGATTCGGCAGTATATCATAGGCACGCTTTCCCAGCATCCGGGCCATCTTGCCTCGAGTTTGGGCACGGTGGAGCTGACGCTTGCGCTCCACTATGTCTTCAACACCCCCGACGACAAGCTGGTGTGGGATGTGGGGCATCAGGCCTATACGCATAAGATTATCACGGGGCGACGCGACCAGTTCCCCACCATCCGTACCTACGGCGGGTTGAGCGGCTTTCCGCGTCGCGACGAGTCGCCCTTCGATGCTTTCGGCACGGGACACAGTTCTACATCCGTCAGTGCCATTCTGGGTATGGCGATGGCTTCGTCGTTGCAGGGCAATACGTCGCGCCAGCATATTGCCGTCATCGGCGACGGTGCCATGACGGGCGGCGAGGCGTTTGAGGCGTTGAATTGTGCGGGCGCGTCGAAGGCGAATATGCTGGTGGTGCTGAACGACAACGGCATCAGCATCGACAAGGCCGTGGGCGGACTGAGCCACTATCTCACCCGCATCACCACCTCGCGCCGCTACAACCGCATCAAGGACAAAGTGTGGCGCAAGTTGGACGGCGATACTGAGAAACGCACGCGCAGCAAGGCGAAGTCGCTGAACTTCTTCCAGCGTGCCACCTTTGTGGCAAAGACGGCTGCATTGGGTGCGCCCAACCTGTTTGAGTCGTTGGGATTTAGGTATTTCGGCCCTATCGACGGACATAATGTGGACGAACTGGTGGAGGTGCTGGTGCAGTTGAAGGCTATCAAGGGCCCCAAGCTGCTGCATGTTGTCACCAAGAAGGGCAAGGGTTTGAAGACTGCTGAGAAGCATCCCATCACATACCACGCGCCAGGACTGTTCAATGCCGAGACGGGCGCACAGATAAAGGGCTCCTCTAACGGCAAGCCGCTGAAGTATCAGGACGTGTTTGGCTATACGATAATAGAGTTGGCGGAGCGCAACTCGAAGATAGTCGGCATCACGCCTGCCATGCCTACGGGCTGTTCGCTGAACCTGATGATGGAGCGGATGCCCCGTAGGGCGTTCGACGTGGGCATTGCCGAGCAGCATGCCGTCACCTTCTCCGCTGGATTGGCGGCGCAAGGTATGCTGCCCTTCTGCAATATCTATTCCTCGTTCATGCAGCGGGCGTATGACCAGATTATTCACGACGTGGCACTGCAACGGCTGCCGGTGGTGATTTGTCTCGACCGTGCCGGCTTGGTGGGCGACGACGGCCCTACGCACCACGGCGCTTTCGACCTCGCCTGCCTGAGGCCTATCCCCGAGCTGACCATTTGCGCCCCGATGGACGAGCACGAGCTGCGCAACATGATGTATACCGCCCAGCTGCCCGACCAGGGTGCTGTGGTGATTCGCTATCCGCGCGGGCTGAGCGTTCATGCCGACTGGAAGATCCCCTTCGAGAAACTGGAGGTGGGCAAGGCGCGCTGTATGCATGAGGGCAGCGATGCGGCGATACTCTCTATCGGACATGTGGGCAATGCCGCCCTAGAGGCTGCCATGCGGCTGGAAGAAGAAGGCATCAGCGTGGCACATTACGACATGCGTTATCTTAAACCATTGGACACTGATGTTTTGGATGACATTGTTCGCAAGGGCATCCGCCATATCGTCACCATTGAGGACGGCGTGAAGAAAGGCGGCCTAGGCAGCGCTGTGTTGGAATACTACGCCTCTAAAGACCAGGCTATTCCCGTCACCATTCTTGGCCTGCCCGACCAATTTGTCACCCACGGCCCCGTGCCCCAGCTGCACAAGGACTGCGGAATAGACACAGAGAGCATCATTGCTGCCATTAAATGTAGAAAATAAGATATGAAGATAAAAGAGGTCATCATTGTCGTAGTCGTCCTGTTAGTTGCGGCTGCTTGTCAGAAAAATGATGATATTCGTCCAGTTGCCCCGTCGGATACAGACACTATAGTTGTTGCCGAACCTGTACCGGCACTCTTTTCTATTAATGAAAACGAGCAGGTGCGTTTCGCTCCGGGCAATCTGCAGTATGTAGAAGGCGTGTGGCGTTTTGCTGAGCGACAGACCGACTTTCTGCCCATCTACGACGCAGAGCACTGCGACCTCTTTACTTGGAGTACAACTCAAACCCAGTGGGGCTTGGATACAAGCACCAATCCAACAGACTATGAGTTTCCTTTCGTCGATTGGGGGACGATACCTCAATTGGTTGCCACCTATGGCGAGGGATGGCGAGTGCTCGACGCGATAGAGTGGGACTACTTGCTTAATGAACGTCTTGTTAACGGACAGGCAGGGGAGGGTCATTCGTGGGTTGCTACCAGCATAGACGGTCAATATGGCGTACTGCTCTATCCCGACGGCTATGTGCAGCAGCAGTCGCACGACGCTGGAGTCATTCCCGACAGCTGTGTATTCCTGCCCGCTTTGGGTTATCGTTTTGGACGCGAAATTCAGAATCGCGGTAACCATATTGGTTATTATTGGTCTGCCACAAGCACTTACTGTCCTCCCGGAGCTGTTTCGCTACAGTTTCGAGAGACGGATGGATCCACCACCATCGGCATCTATGCCGACGCCCGCTATTACGGCTCAGCCGTGCGGTTGGTGAAAGACGTCCTATGAACCATAGTTTTTATGACAGATTAATATCTGTTGTGAGCATATTGGTTACAACGTCGGCTAAGGAGTGAAGAAAGTTACTGAGATGTGGTTATTCCCTGTCATACCCGCTGTGTGCTACCTAAGGGAGCTGCCTGATGTGCTACAGCGCTACAGTGCTACAGTTCGAATTTTGGGGTGTCATTTTTTGAGGGGTGATTTAGGCAAAATGAACTGTAACAACTGTAGCGCTGTAACAAAATGCTCCATCGTGTCGCAATAATGTCATTCTAATTAAATGGCTGTGGGATGAGTGATGGTTGTCTTTTGATTTGGAAAAGTAAGTCGGAGTATTTATGTACTCATATCTGATGGTTTTCAGAAAACTCTTCTTGGGAGAGGTGGCAAGTGGGTGGTGAAAGAGGGAGAAATAATTATGGGCAGGGATGATGGATTCCCCGCAAACCTCTGTGGTACAAAAGTTGCGTGTGACGAAACAGTCAATGGCGAACTCGGCCTTGAGTTCTTTGATTCGATTTTTTTTACTAATTCAAATATTCTTCGTAATTTTGCAACCGCTTTCGAGAGATAGAAAGCTGTAAGCAAGAAAAGCATTGCAATATTGTCCTTTGATAGGAATTTTGGCAAAACTTCAAGAAGGAGGATTGAGCATTTATGCTTTCGCTTGATGTGTATGCTATAGGCTCACGCCTCAGCATATCCACAGGCGTGAGATATGTTCTATAGATCCCGTTCCTTCAAAGGTTTGCCAAAGCCTCTATCAAGACGGACATGAGCACATAACCTCATGCCTTTTCTTATTGTGTAAACTTAACGTTTAACGTTCCGTTGGAGGGTCGGGGCATGAAGAGCAAAAGAAAACATGTGTAAGAAGCATGGATTTATTATATTGATACTTATACTACTGGTTGCATTACAAGCGGAGGCACAGACGTTCAAATACACCTATAATGGTGTAACTATATCATATAGTATTTTGTCTGTACCGAATCATGAGGTTGGAGTAAATTATGTACCAAAAGATGTAGTGAATGTAAAAGTGCCAGCTGTGGTATATTTCAATGGCGAGGCTTTTAAAGTGACTAGTATACTTGAGGGAGGATCTTTAATATATGATCATTATGCTTTCTCAGGTTGTGAATTACTAAAGTCTGTAGAACTTCCTAATACCATAAAAAGTATTGATTCCTATGCTTTTTTTGGGTGTTCTTGGTTGAGGAGTATCAATATCCCTTCAGGAACAAAAGTAATAGAAAGAGGAGCTTTCAGCGGTTGTGAGAGCCTAAAGTCAATTACTATTCCTTCTGGATTGGAGGTAATAGGGGAAGGAGCATTCTCTTATTGTGAAAGTTTAAAGTCAGTCAATATTCCTTTATCAATAAAAGAAATTGGGGAAGCTGCATTTTATGGATGCTCAAGTCTTTCCTCTATTATTATTCCAAAGCAAATAGGTTTTACTTGGAAAGATACCATTATTCTTACCCCCAAAGGCTCTAAAGGTATCAGTATTAGTGTAAGTGCTTTTGGCTCTAAACGTAAGGTGATTGATTATGACGAATTTAGAACTCAGGTACATTCTTCGCCAGAGTATTATCTTCGTAATACTTATTCCAAATCGATAGCATCTATGGTGAAGAACATTCTGGTTGAAGTTGGTATGTACGAGGAAGTACTAACGTTTTATCCAAATGATGTTGAGGTCCAAAAACTACATAGAGATGTCGAAGTAAATCGTCTTGTTTATCAGGGTGATGAAGATATTAATAATGGTAATTATATTGAAGCAAAACGGAAATATGAGCAAGCACTCTTATTGACACCTAATGATAGTATAATTGAGAATAAAATTAGAATAACAGATGATGCTATTGCTGAACAGGAACGCTTACGCATGGAGGTAGAGGAAAAAGCACGCAGGGAACTGGAAAAAAGGCAAGTGGAACTTGTAGTAGACGACAATATGCAAGTTGCAAATTGGTATTTGCGGAATAATCAACTACAACTTGCTAGTAATTATTTGCTAAAAGCAATTGATACTATATATCGGTGCGATTATGATTATCGCCGAGAAGAAATGTCCAAACTTCTAAACCATATTCAAGAACTACAAAAGCCTTTAGCAGATACATCTAATGTTCTTCCATATTTAACGTATCGGCAAGATTTGTATTTGACTACAGACAGCATCCTTAAACTGAGAATAAGGGACTACTTATCAGACAGAGATAAGAAGGTCGAGCGTAATCATATATCAATCACGCTATATTCTGGCAATCAATCTGGCTCTTTCCAAATAGAAGAATCCACTAGAGCGTTGAAAAGAATGTGCATGGATTTGTTAGAAACAATGAAATTGCAGCCAATGAAAATTGAAGATAGGCAGTGGAATTCCGTTGCTTCCTACGATTATGATATTGAGTACGCGAGCGGAAAGGTGATTGTGCAGCAAAGAAATCGTTTCCCACAATTAGATATTAAGTTTGATATAAGTACACCACTAGAGTCTGACTTGACAATGGTTATTAAATCTAGGCTTCGTACGCTACCATCGTCTTGCTACGGTGATTACAAGTTCAAAGTTGCTTCAATGGATGTTGGTGGACGAATGGAGCATGTGGTGGAGTTGAAAAGTCTTCGTAGTCTGAATGGCCCTCAGAATGCATGGAGGTCATTGATAGTGCCAGGATGGGGTGATAAGTATGTGAATGAGGATGGAAGGTTTGGCGTGTTGAAAACTATTGTTTCTTATGGCGCGACATTATTGGGTATTGGGTTGTATACAGGATTGATTCCATCATATATTGGAGAGACTGAGGTTAATCCTGATGCAAAAAAAAGTGGAATAGTTCTTGGAATCACAGGTTTGGCAGTATGGACATATGACGTGTTTTACGTTTGGATAAAAGGGGCAAAAAATAAAAAGGAGAATAAGCAGATAATTGGCGGTTTGAACTTTTCAAATGATGCAATACAGAATGCCCCCAATGTTGGTTATTTATTGGAATACTAATACTAAATCTAAAGTTATGAAAGAAGAAGATTTGATATATTTACTTGACGATTCGTTCATCCATTTAGAGGAAGCGATTGAGGATGACAATTGTAGATTCCTTGTTTTCCATCAAGGAGATGGGAAACCACGTATCTCTGAACAAGAGTTGAAGTACTGTTTCATTGAGACTTTCATATCTAGTCCAGAGTTTATTGGGTATACATATTCAGTAGAGACACCAACAGAAAACAAGTATAGTTTTACAAAGAAAGGGAGACACAAGGAGCCTAAATGTCTTGGTGAAAACAGCAGAGAGGGTCGTTGTGGTAATATTGATGTGGTGCTATTTGAAGGGGATAAAAGGGTTGCTCTTATTGAATTTAAGGCCAATCATGCCGGTGCCTTTGAGCATGCAAAAGATGTCTGTAAGTTGGAAAACGAACCAGGGGATGCCGTGTTGAGGTTCCTTGTGGAAATATTTGAATCCACTAACGAGGAGTCACTTCGAAAACTTGAAGAAAAGTTGTATTGTAATGTGTACAATAATAATGCCGTAAAAACCACTTTTATTGGCTATAGTTTGCATCATGCAGAAACAGATAAATCCGAAAAGATAGTTGGAAATAATAGTAAGAAAGAGGTATTGATTGACATTTCTTCACCATGCGAAAAGCAAGCATAGTTTTGATTGCCGTGTTATTTCTGTTTGCTGTTTGTGACGGTCCTGATTTTGAGTACGAACAGCAGTGTCAGGAGAATGATACTTTCAACCCCAACCTTGTTGACCCTTACAGCGTGGACACTAATTGGTATATTGATGATGTTGGGAATATCGTTTGGAAACACTAACCTTGAAGGTGAAATGGGTAAACAGCATATATGCCCATGAAGTAGGGTCGAAGAACTTTCTATATAAGGGGGCTGAAAGAGGGTGTCTGAAAGTCCCCTATGGGCACTACAGAGCATATGCAGGGGTGTGAACCCCTGCATAAAGGATAATGATAACCAGAGCCCTGAAGGGGCGACAGAGAATCAGTGGGATTCGGTGTGTCGCCCTTTTAGGGCTTTGATTATCGGTGTTGTTAATGCGGGGGGTACACCCCCCGCCTGTGGTCTTGAGTCCCCTTCATGGACTTATGGTATAGCGCGTTTCTGCTTTCAATTTGGAATAATGCTATGGTGTGTCGGTGTGGGTTCGTCGTGGGTTCGCTGTGCCTTCGCTCTGGGTTCGCTCGTAGGGGCGGACAATTGACGAAACTAAGCATACCTTTCAGGGGAGACATCCCGACTTATGCTATATCCGTTTGGCATGAGAATCTTAAATATTGTGAGATGGTGTAACTTTTTTTGTGTATATCAAATATTGTTTGTATTTTTGTATTTTCATTGGGAATAGTAGTGGGTTGATTATTAGCTAGATTAAAATTGATAATTGATAAATATATAATATAAAACATAAAAATACACACAAAATGACCCCTTCACATATTGAACACATCGGCATTGCTGTGACCAATCTTGACGAGGCTATCCGTTATTGGGAAGACGTCATGGGCCTGAAGTGCTATGCCATTGAGGAAGTAACCGACCAGAAAGTGAAAACCGCCTTTTTTAAGTGCGGTGAAGTGAAAATTGAGTTGCTGGAGTCCACCTGCCCCGAGAGCACCATCGCTGCCTTCATTGAGAAGAACGGCGGCAAGGGCGGTATGCACCACATCGCCTTCTGCATGGAGGACACCGACCAGGCTCTGAACGACGCCAAGGAGAAGGGCATCCGCCTGATTGACCAGCAGAGTCGCGGCGGTGCCGAGGGTCTGCATATCGGTTTCCTGCACCCGAAGAGCACGCTGGGCGTCCTCACCGAGTTTTGCTGTTCTTAGTGATTGGTGATTAGTGAATTGATTATCACATCAACACATTAACGAATTAATACGTTAAAAAAGAATTTCTGGGTGGAGCGAGCGGCGGCTAACGCCGGGAGCGAAACCCCATTCAATAACCCAAATAACTTTTCAAATATGGCATTTGAAGAAAAAATAAAAGAACTTCTTGACAAGAGAAGTGAGGCTAAAATGGGCGGTGGCCAGAAGCGCATCGACAAACAGCACGAGCAGGGCAAACTGACTGCCCGCGAACGCATCGCCCTGCTGCTTGACCAGGGCTCCTTTGAGGAGTATGACATGTTTGTTACTCACCGCTGCGTCAATTTCGACATGCAGAAGCAGTCGTTTCTTGGCGACGGCGTGGTGACGGGCTACGGCACCATCGACGGCCGTCCGGTGTATGTCTTTGCACAGGACTTCACGGTGTTTGCCGGTAGCTTGAGCGAGACTATGTCGCTTAAGATTTGCAAAATCATGGACCAGGCCATGAAGACGGGTGCCCCCGTTATCGGTTTGAACGACTCGGGCGGAGCACGTATTCAGGAGGGTTGCAACTCGCTGGCAGGTTATGCCCAGATTTTCGAGCGCAATATCTTGGCCAGCGGCGTGGTGCCTCAGATTAGCGCCATCTTCGGCCCCTGCGCCGGAGGTGCGGTGTACAGCCCTGCGCTGACCGATTTCATCATGATGACCAAGGAGAACAGCTACATGTTCCTCACCGGTCCTAAGGTGGTGAAGACGGTGACTGGCGAGGATGTGACGGTCGACAAGCTCGGCGGAGCCATGGTGCACGCCACCAAGAGCGGCGTGGCCCACTTTGTGGGTGAGACCGAAGAGGAGACCATCGCCTTGATTCGCGACCTGGTGAGCTACCTGCCTTCGAACAACTTCGAGGAGGCTCCCTTTATGCCTTCGCAGGACCCCATCGACCGTTTGGAGGACAGCCTGAACAGTATTATCCCCGAGAACCCCAACGCTCCCTACGACGTGAAGGAGATTATCACCGCCATCGTCGACGACGGCAAGTTCCTAGAAGTTCACGAGAAGTTCGCTCCGAATCTGGTGGTGGGCTTTGCCCGCTTTGCCGGCGTGAGCGTGGGTATCGTTGCCAACCAGCCCAAGGCTATGGCCGGTGTGCTGGACTGCAACGCTTCGCGTAAGGGTGGCCGTTTTGTCCGCTTCTGTGATGCCTTCAACATTCCTATCGTCACTTTGGTCGACGTGCCCGGCTTCCTGCCCGGCACTGGTCAGGAGTATAACGGCGTGATTGTGCACGGTGCCAAGATGCTGTTCGCCTACGGCGAGGCTACGGTGCCCAAGGTGACCGTCACCCTGCGCAAGAGCTACGGCGGCGCACACATCGTGATGAGCTGCAAGCAGCTGCGTGGCGACATCAACTACGCATGGCCGACGGCTCAGATTGCCGTAATGGGTGCCAGCGGTGCCACCGAGGTGCTGTATGGCCGCCAGCTGAAGGAGATTACCGATCCCGAGGAGAAGGCCAAGTTCATCGCACAGAAGGAGAAGGAGTACAACGACCAGTTTGCCAATCCTTACAATGCTGCCAAGTACGGCTACATCGACGATGTCATCGAGCCGCGCAACACCCGCTTCCGCGTCATCCGCGCACTGCAGGTGCTCGCCACCAAGAAGGACACGCTGCCGATGAAGAAGCACTGCAACATTCCTTTGTAGTAGATACAATTCAAATTGTATAAATAATTAATTTATTAACCAGGGGTTCTTCACCCCACAAAAACGTAACAACACAAAATGAAGAAAGTTTTCTTAACCGCTATTGCCGCTGTCGCTTTTGCTTTCGGTATGTCCGCTTGCTGCAACAACAACACCCCCGAAGAGACTGCTGTCGATTCGACTCCCGTTTGCTGCGAGCAAGAGCATCATTGCCACCACGAGTGCACCTGCGAGGACACTACCTGCGCCGCCAACAATTGCGAGACCTGCGTGAACAAGGGTACCGAGAATTGCTGCAAGGCAAAGGCTGGTGAAAAGCCCTGCTGCGAGGGTAACCACGAGGGTTGCGCTCACCAGCACGAGGGTTGCCAGGGCAACCATGAAGGCTGCCAGGGTCACCACGAAGGCTGCAAGCACGAGTGCCAGAAGGACAAGTAAGCGCAAGGGAAATTGAAAGGTGAAAATTGAAAAGTGAAATTATTGAGACATCAATTTTCCCGCTCCTGCGAGATTTCAATTTTCACCTTTTGCCTTTCAATTCTTTAAGAAACTAACATTTTGATTGTTATAGCTGAATCTAGAAATGAAACGTAATATTAAACATTTAGTAGCAATCTTTGTCGGCCTCCTGTTAGTGATGGGCAGTGCCGAGGCGCGTCCTTCGAAGAAGCCCGTGCCTGCGCAGCCCACCCCTCCGGTGCCCGACATGGAGATGGTTGACCACTGCCCGATGCACCACATGGGCATGCAGCCGGTGAACTTCGTCTCCGTGAAATCCTGCTATGTGCCCGCCATGGAGGCGTATGTGCTTGTCGACAGCATCGACTGCGCAGTGGACCTCTTGGTGCGCCAAGGCGGTGAGATGCGCCGTGTGGGCCGTTTCACCACCGATGTGTACAAGGGTCGACACGACCTGAAGAGCATCCTTCGCCCGGTGTCGGTATCGGTTATGGGCGACAAGATGGTGGTGTTGGCTTCCTCGCAGAAGGATTCCTCCTACTTGGCCTTTGTGAGCATGGATCCTGTCGAGTGTCTCGACGAGAACGGTTTCGACACCCTTAAGGCTGTTTCCGTTGTTGGTCTCCCCAATAATGCCTATGCCTTCAACTTCAATGTCGAAGACGGCGAGGTCGTCGTCATTGGCAAGAATCCTGTGGGCTACGACTTCAATTTTATTGATGTCTCCAACGGTTTAGAGAACGCTGTCGCCGCCGACCGTTTCCATTACCATGTGCCCAAGCAGTCGGAGCGCATCTTGGCCTCCGACCCCCACGGTGGCGGATTGGCACTGGTGGCCATCGCAGTGGTGTTCTTTGCGTTGGTCTGCATTTTCTTCATCATGAACTACTACGGTAAGGCTATCATGAAGATCCAAGACCGTAAGAGCAAGAAGGCTGTCGCTAAGGGCGAGGCCGTGACTGCGACCAAGAGCAAGGATGTCGCCGGTGAGGTGTATGCCGCCATCGCTGCAGCCATCTATGCCTACGAGCAAGATTTGCACGACGAGGAAGACACCGTCATCACCATCCAGAAGGTGGAGCGCGCATGGACTCCGTGGAATGCCAAGTTCTATAATATGAATCAATATTTTAATAATAAGTGATAGGTGATGAGTGATTAGTGATTCGACAAATGTTTTTGACAATTCAAATAAACAGCTCTAACCTCTAACCTGTAAAGCATAATAATACTATGAAGACTTTTAAATTCAAGATAAACGGTACTGACTACAACGTTGATATCAACGAAGTGGAAGGTCAGGAAATAAAACTGGATGTCAACGGCACTCCCTATATCGTCACCGTCGACAAAGAGATGCGTGCCCAGAAGCCCCGCACCACCATCGTCAGCAGCGGTCCCGCTCCCCGCGTGGCTGCCGCCGCAGGCGACGTGCAGCGTGCCTCTGCCCCCAACCCCAACAGCGCAGCTGGCGGCACCAAGGTGGCCACTCCGCTGCCTGGCACCATCCTGGACGTGTTCGTCAATGTGGGCGACCAAGTGAAGGCTGGCCAGCGTGTCGTGCTCCTCGAGGCCATGAAGATGGAGAACAACATCGAGGCCGACACCGACGGCACCGTCACCTCTGTCAATGTCCGCAAGGGCGACAGCGTCCTCGAAGGCGACACCCTCATCGTCATCAGTTAATACCCATTGTTCCAAACTTTAATAAAAGAATAAAATGTTCAGCTTATTAGCAACAAGTGGTTTCATGGACTTCATGTCGACCCAGATGGTGCAGTTCCTGCAGTATACGGGTTTCGCCAATGTCACTTGGGGCCACATCATCATGATTCTTTTCGGCTTGACATTCATCTTTTTGGGTATCAAGTTCGAATTTGAGCCTCTGCTCCTTGTCCCGATTGGATTCGGTATGCTGGTGGGCAACATCCCCTTCTACCCAGGTCTGAAAATCGGCATCTACGAGACTGGCTCTGTGTTGAATATCCTTTATCATGGCGTGCAAAACGGTTGGTATCCGCCGCTAATATTCCTAGGCATCGGTGCCATGACCGATTTCTCAGCCCTGCTGTCCAACCCCAAGCTGTTCCTCATCGGTGCTGCTGCCCAGTGCGGTATCTTTGCCGCCTATGCTGGAGCTTTGGCATTGGGCTTCATGCCCAACGAGGCCGGAGCCATCGGCATCATCGGTGGTGCTGACGGCCCCACCGCCATCTTCCTCTCCAGCCAGCTGGCTCCCGACCTGATGGGTGCCATCGCCGTGTCGGCCTACTCCTACATGGCCCTTGTCCCCGTCATTCAGCCGCCCATCATGCGCCTGATGACCACCGACAAGGAACGCCGCATCCGCATGAAACCCCCGCGTCAGGTGTCGCGCCTCGAGAAGATTACCTTCCCCATAGTCGGTTTCCTCTTCTGCGCCTTCATCGTGCCGTCGGGTCTGCCCCTGCTGGGTATGCTCTTCTTTGGTAACTTGTTGAAGGAGTGTGGCGTCACCAAGCGTCTCAGCGAGGTGGCCAGCAACGCCATCGTCAACATCTGTACCCTCCTCATCGGTATCACCGTCGGTGCCTCCACCCAGGCCACCTCGTTCCTTACCGGCCGTTCGGTGCTGATTTTCTGCCTTGGTGCCTTCTCGTTCATCATCGCCACCTTCTGCGGTGTCCTCTTTGTCAAGATTTTCAATATCTTCCTCAAGGACGAGAACAAAATCAACCCCCTCATCGGCAACTCTGGTGTTAGTGCCGTGCCCGATGCCGCACGTGTGTCCAACAACGTGGGTCTCGAATACGACCGCACCAACTACCTGCTCCAGCACGCCATGGGTCCCAATGTGGCTGGCGTGGTCGGCTCCGCCGTTGCGGCAGGTATCCTGCTTGCCTTCCTGCACTAATCTTTTTAGTACAGACATACCTAACTCCCCAGAAAATTGCTTTCGGGGAGTTTCTTTATACAATAAAATAACCGTCCGTGCGTTATATACACATGTTAAAGAAACTAACAACACTTTGGGCTATCATCCTGCTTTTACACTCTGTGCTTCTAGCGCAGACGCGCGATTGCACTATTGCCATTGAAGTGACAGACACTCAGTTTGTCTACAACTATCTGGGCGACATCGACTCTGTTCGCTATCATCTGCAAGCCTCCGTCACTGCCGACAGCCTGCGCTGGTATCCCGACAGTCTCTTTGCCGACCCCACCGCTACCTCCCAGTGGCTGACCCTTGGCTGCAACGACAGCATCAATGTCAATCTCAACGCCTTTTTTCACAATATCAATCTGTTCCATTGGAAGCAACCAGGCTTTCTCCAATCCCATACGGGTTATGACTATATCGACTCCCCCACCGACGGCGACCTCTGCCAGCCTAGGAGCATCACCATGAACGCCAATCCCCAGTCGCTCTGCTCCGAGTTGACGATGGGCAATTACTCAAACTCCATGATTATCCGTACCGACACGCTCCGTTGCTATGGCGATTCGGTGCCGCCCTTCTTCGATTACGACCCCACTCAACTCTCTGCAGTGGCCAACATGCTTACGCACTCGCTGTGCCAGGTGCCTTTCGACTCCGCATATAGCCCTTTCTATGTCGACACCATCCTGATGTGGGATCCCAATCGCAACCACACCTTTGTCCTCAATATGTCCCGTTACCGCTACTACTACAACGGATACCACGATGACACATTAGCCGCGCTGCCCTCTATCGTCTATTCCATTCATATAGACGACACCGCGCATCATTTCTTTTCCGTGGGACATAATATTCCGCTGCGCGACACCACGCTGGTCTTTACGTCGATAGAGCTGCCCCAGACCAATGTGCCTCCATCACAAAGCAACGTCAGTACCCATCACTTCAACTTCGTCCCACGGCCTCACGGTGTAGCAATATTCCGCTTTTATGAGACTCCTACCGCCTATTACAACACGGTACCCTATCTCTGCATCAACCGTTTGGAGATGCTGGGCGACTGCTGGGCGACCGACAGCCTTCTGCTCACTGGCCCCCGTTGTGGCTGCATTGTCCGCGACACCATGACGCGCAGCATCTGCAAATACCAACTGCCTTACCAATGGGACTCGATCGCTTTCCCTCAGCCGGGCATCGACTCTGTGCGCATCAGTTCCATCGATTGCGACACCTTCCGCATCCTCCAGCTCTCATTACTTCCCGACGATACGCTCTCCCGCCACGACACCATTGTCGAAAACCAGCTCCCGTGGCTCATTGGGGGCGAAACCTTCACTGCCTCTGCCATCGACACGCTCTTCCTCCCCGGCACCTTACCCGCCTGCGACACACTCCTCTACTACTGCCTCACCGTCATCGACAACATCTACGACACCACCCTCACCTATATCTGCCACAACCAACTGCCTTACAACCTCGCCGGCACCAACGTCTATGGCGACACCGTCCTCACCCAAACCCTTATAGGTAGCCTCGGGCAGGACAGCATCGTCACCCACATACTCCACGTTAATCCCGACAGCGACACCACCCTTTACGACACCATCGTCTCTAGCCAGCTGCCGTGGGCCTTCCTCGACAGTCTCTTCACCGACTCTGTCAACAACATGCCATTTGTCCTTGCCAACGAAATAGGCTGCGACAGCATTATCTACTACAATCTCTATATCTTCTGGGAAGGCGACCACTGCGACAGCTCGCTTACATTCTACAACGTGGTCACACCCAACGGCGACGGCATCAACGACCGTTTTGTCATCGGCGGGTTGGTCGAGCATCAGTGCTATCCAACCAACTCGCTCATCATCGTCGACCGTACGGGCCGCATGGTCTATCGGGGCGAAAACATCTATCGCGACGACCAGTTCTGGGACCCTGCCGCCACCCGTTCGCCCGCAGGCACCTATTTCTATCGCTTTGTCGGACGCGGCATCCACCGCGCCACCCAGCACAACGGCTGCATCGAAGTGCTAAAATAATCAGAATAGTCAGAATAATCCGACCACTCCGACAATTCCGACCACTCCAATCACTCCGATTTCAATATCTTCTCCCTCGGCCAGTTCTGATACCACAGCTCGCAGGCCCCATTGGGATTCTCTTCAAGAAATACGCCAATACTGCCATTCTTCAGCAGTGTCATCGACGAGTACACCGACGGCCCGTCGAACAGCAGCACCGGGTCTTGCCATGTCTGCCCCTCGTCGTAGCTGACAAAGATGCTCACGTCCCTCCGTTCCATCGAGTTGGGCACACTGTGCAACAATATGTTGCAGCTGTCGCCACGGTCCGTAGCTGCCAGCCGCAGCATGTCGCCGTTGCAGGCATTGGTCTTCAAGCACTCCCATCGTCCTTGGGTGCCCCATGCCAGGCCTCCATTGCTGGAGTAGTTGTAGCCGCGTGCACCGCTCTGGCGCACACTAATCAGCACTCGGCCGTCCACCAGCTCCATCAGCTTCGCCTCGTCGCCGCCCTCGTAGGCGCGTTGCGACACCTTCCAGCTCAGTCCGTTGTCGTCGCTATACACCACAAAGTTATCCAGCGTGTTGCTATTCTTGCGGCACATGGCGGCGGCAAACATGATGCGTCCCGCATGCTCACCACGTGTCAGCCGCAGACCGTTGCCCGACCCGAAAAACGAAGCCCGGTAGCTGCGGCATAGCGGCCTCGTTGCCTGGTCTCCCCACAGCTGGAACGTGATGTCCTCGGGCTGGCTCCATGTCGCGCCCTTGTCGCTGCTGCGGCACACATAGCTGCGTATCGGGTCCTCCTGGCTGGAGGCAAACAGTCCGTTGCCGCCCACAAACACGCACACCACATCGCCGTTGGCGCATTCCACCAGTGCCGCGTCGCCGAAGCCCTGTTTCAGGCCTGTGCCCTCGGCAATGGTCAGCGGCTCGGACCATGTGCGGCCGTTGTCGCTGCTGCGACGCACCACTATGTCAATATCTTCGGGCAGGTCCGCCTCGTTGTACTTCCGTTTGTCGCACACCGCCAGCAGCGTCCCGTCGCTCAGGCAGCAGATGGCCGGAATGCGCCAGTTGGTGCTGCCGTAGTCGCCTGGGCGGTACAGGCACTGCTCGTAATAGACAATCGAATCCTCTACATGCGGCGCAACAGGCTCTCCGTTCTCCGGCTTGTGGCATCCCCACATCGCCGACAACGTCAATAAGGCAAGTATCATATTTTTCATATCAAATGGATTTCTAGTAATAACGCCAAATCTACTTTTTTATTGTCCCGACAGCGTTACTGATGAAAAGACACGAATTATCACGAATCCGTCATCAATTATTCATGAATTAATTCGTGTTCAAAGACAACAAATCAATTTTTTTGTGTAAATTTGTAGAACGTTAGTTTTGTTTATTTATTTTAGAATATATTCATTATTAGTCAGTTGCTGTGATATTTTGCCAATGCGGATGTGTTGTCAATTCACATTTCACAATTCACAATTCACGAAAAGATGAAAACGCTTGTCAATATATTCGATGCGCAGGAGCCCTTGGCCGCCTACCTCTTCCTGAAGCAGTATTACGAGGAGGGCGACCGTCTGCTCTTTATTTCCACCAAGGAAGACCGCAATGCCGTGGCACCCTATGCCGCACTGTTCCAGATACCCGACGAGATGATTGACTATGTATGGTTCCAGCGTAGTCAGGACAGCTATATCTATGAGCGGATATGTCGTAAATTGCGGTCGCGCCTTTCGCCCGAAGTGCGCTATTGGGTAAACCTGGCTGGCGGCAGCCGCTATTCGGCATTGGCTGTACAGCATGTGTTTGTGGGCTTCAACGCCAAGTTCTTTTATGTACAGACTCGCGAGAATGTTATCGTCAGTTCCGTCTTCGACGACAGCATCAACGACAACGACGACATCATCGAGCCCATCCGCTACCGCATGTCGCTGGCCGAATACTTCAAGCTCAACGGCCTCAACCACGACCTCAACGACCATCGGCACACCCCCATCCGCACTGCCGACGATGCACAGCGCATCTTCGACTGCTTCAAGCGCCGCCGCATGTCGAACCGTGCCTTCAACGCCATCGACCAACTGCGTGTGCAATACCGCGGCACCCGTCGCGACTTGGCCATACGCGACATCATGTTCGGCTCCCCCAACCGTCGCGAACCCGTTCCCGGCATCCGCGAGCTGCTTGCCGACTTCGGCTTCGTGTCCGAGCATCCCGACCACCTCACCCCCAAGGAGATAGACTACCTCACGGGCGGATGGTTCGAAGAGTGGGTCTACTACACCCTCCTCGCATTGGTGCACCCGCAGCAGATTGCCCTCGGCGTGCGCATCTCCCGCCCGGGCAGCCAGCACAACAACGAGCTCGACGTGGTCTTCATCAAGGCCAACACCCTCTTCGTCGTCGAATGCAAGACGGGTGTCGCCACAGACCACATGTTCAACGAGATAGTCTACAAGGTCAGTGCCCTCAAAGAGGTCATCCTCGGCATGGCCTGCCAGTCGTACATCTTCACCCTCAAGAACGACTACGACCACCGTCTGGCGCATGTCAGCGAGGTGATGGGTGTGCGCCTCTGCGCCAAAGGCACCCTCGTCAGCCCCGACCTCCTCGGCCGCGTCGCCGACCAAATGTGCCAACTAAGCCACGAGGGAAATTGAAAATCTAAAATTGTTCGGGTGCGGCAGCTAATTCTCAATTTTCAATTCTCAATTCTCAAGGTGCCAGCCCCCACACCTTATCGTTCGCATACATACGTTCCATCATTCGGTAGTCCTCATACACCGAGCTCCGCTCTAGCATGGTCCGCAGCCACGGGTCCTCCTCGCACCGCGCCTGGCAGCGGTGCACCAAGTAGCGGAACCGCCGCAGATTGCGGTGGTAGTAGCTCACCTCGTAGTGGTCGAGACACACTATGTTCCAGTCAATCAGCTCGCGCGCCGCCTGAATCAGCCAGCGCATACACTCCACATGCATGTCCAACTCCCACAGCCGGTCGCTATACTCCTCCATCAGGCGGCTGTCGCCCCGCATCACCGCCTCCTCGTCCACATCCCACTCGCGTCCCTCCATCACGCGTCGGTGGTATTCGTCCAATCTCCTGTAATAATCATGCTCCAATATTTTCAGTTGCGACGGTGGCACGACGGTTCTCTCGCCGTTGCTCCAAGCCACCTTCTCGCCTTTGATTCTTTTTCTTCCTTGTTCCATAGTATTGTGTTTTGGTAAGGTTTTAATGATTAAAAGTGTTAGTGTTTAAAAAGTTATTGTGTTTAAGATGTGCGTCAGCCATCCCCCTCCCCTCTTGGGAGGGGTGGCTCGAAGAGCCGGGGTATGCAGTCAAAATACCTGCTTGCTATGTCAAAGATCGCTCCGCCGAAAAGGCATAACGAACCCCTTCCACGGTCTCCCTCGGGCAGGCCGGTAAATTACAAATTTTACACAAAACTATGGTATAATGGTACTTAAAGCATGATTTCCGTTTCTATTAAGTACTGCAAAAATACATATTATTTCATTATTAAGAAGAAAAAAATTGAAAGTGCCCTAAAAAAAATGACATAATCAACGAGGATTTCAGCTGTGGAGCGGCTGCCCTTTACTCCCCCCACACTATAGTGTGGGGGCAAAGAGTGCGCCCGCTCCCAGCACGCAGACCCGATATTAGATGTCCCTTCCCCCCACCTTACTCCCGCGAGCCCTCCATTTTCCCCCGATACATCTAAGGTAGTTTACCGCTCAATGAGCCTAGAAGAGACTCCTAATCAGTAAGAATCGGTACAAATCGGTAGGAATCCGTACGAAGCGGTAGCATCCGGTAACTGATGCAAAAAATATGCGTACCTTTGCCGCGCGAAAACAAGAAATGAATTTTTTTTCGCCATGTGAGAAAAAATGTGTATCGTTCCTCTGATAAAAAGCAAATATTACCATGATTTGGTCACGGATTATTTATGAATAATTAATGATAAATTCTTGATAATCCGCGTTCTATGATAATTCTTTCATTTCTTTTTGTGCTAATCAATATTTTTTATGTATATTTGCATTGCGAAATAATACAATCATGTGTACATATAACATATCACTAAACGATTCGCTAGTAGCCCAAGCTCGACCTTCGTTTGCGAGTGACGATGCGATGCAGCAATGGTTGCAGAAACGACTCACCGATTATGCAACATATCTCCTTACTTTGTCGGTATATGGCAAGGAAGAAGATTATAGTAATGTATTAGACGACCTTACCGAAGAGGAGAAAGCATATTGGACAGAATCTATTGAACGGGATATGCGTGAGATTGCCGAAGGTAAGCCTCGGGAATATGTATCCAGCGATGAGTTTTGGACAATGTTTGAGGATGCAGTGAAGAGTCACTATGAAGGAATACAGGCTTAAATATAGCTATCTGGCAGTTGGTGATTTAAAGGGGCTCGTTGATTTTGCCACGAAAATGCACACTCGCGACTTTGCGATAAACTATGTTGCTCGATTGCGTGCTGAGATTGAAAGCCTTTCCTTTTTGGCAGGGTGCTACCAGAAAGTAAATATCGGTTGCCAAAGCTATATCATCCACAAGCTAAAACCTTGGCGATAGGAAAACGTAAACTAACGGTGATATTTCATATTGAGGGTGACTATGTGATGGTTGATAAGATACTGCCTTCATGTATGATTACTTATTGAAAAATAGTTAGATAATTAATGTTTGAAAACGCAGATAAGAATTAAAGAAAAAAAATATTAAAGACATAAACAACTGAGCTTGACGCTCCTATTCTCTTACGCTCTAAGTCCGGAAAACTTTATGAAAGTGAGAATAAGATGCGGAGGGTTCACGCCAAGGGGCGTGGATTTTCGTACACTTATTTACTTTCAGGGCAATTCCGGACGCCCAGCGTAAAAATAAGCAGTATAAACGAAAGGAAACGCCTTTCTTTATGCCCCTTATTTCAGAGAATATCAGCTTTCCAGCTCAGGCAGGGAAGCCGAAAACTGTTTCATAGAGTAGGCGTTGGATAAAACTATATCATGAAAAATGAAAGAACAAACGTTTTTAACAGCCACATGCTGTAAGAAGGAGTACGAAGCTCC
>JAEEGG010004392.1_pt1 | contig 34209 bp, 35 predicted proteins | sample 9134161 | NCBI WGS metagenome assembly JAEEGG01 (sample SAMN16246543, study PRJNA631951) | gut metagenome | biome: gut microbiome; feature: rumen; material: CR-attached | host: Bos | place: Iran: Karaj | collected 2018-10 | reverse complement strand
CTGCGATTCGCTGGGCGAGAATATGCTAAGCTACGCCGAAACGTTGATTCCTATGCAGAACTTCGCTAGCTTCTTAATCAATGCTAAGCAACGTGGCTATCGTAAGCAACTCTACGGAGTAACATTCTATGATAAGAATAAAATAGATATGCGCCAAGCGCTAAACTCAGTTCGCGATAACGATTTCGAGAATCTTTATGTGCCTGTCGATGTTAGTGACGGCCAAGCAGTTGGTAGCTTAGTTCAACAATTTAACGATGCGCCAGATACGGCTGCTACGCTAGCTGACCTCGGTTCGGTAATTGAGTTAATGCAAACGCTTCTGCCGACTGATTCACGCCAATCGTTAGCAAATCTTAGCCGTGTTAGTCAATGGCAGGCACAGCGCACTGTTCGCGAGACCGATAAGCGCACGATTAAAATTGGTAGGCTACTAAACGCCTCGCTGATAGCACCAGTGATTTATCAATCTGTTTATAACCTATTACAATATAAAGACACTGTTACGCTACTAAATGACGACGGCACAACTCAGGAAGTAACGATTGGCGAATTGCGTGGCGTTGATTTGGAATTGAAGATTAGCTCGGCGCTTCGTGGCATTGATAAAGACCTAGCAGCTGATAGGCTTCGCGATGTAATCAACTCGCTAATCCAAGTTCCTAACATCTCAGCTGATGTTAACATCATTGGATTGGTGCGCTACTGGTCTACGCTAATGGGACTTGACATAGACCTCGCCCAATTTAAGGTCGAATCGCCATTTGATAAGCTAACACCAGAGCAGAAGAATGCAGCTTATCAGCTACTAAATGCTTATATGCAGCAGGCACAAGCTATGGGAGCCACTTCCGCTAGTGATGACCGAGAGGCCCAACAGATTAGCCGAGCTGGAGCCCCTAGCGGAGCCCCTAGTATGGCGTCAATGGCTATAACAGATTAACTTGTTTAACAAAGGAAATGCCTATGGCCGGATTCGCTAACACATTTGAAGACAACAATCTAATAGACTTATTACCGCCTGATGCTCGTCAGGCGGTTTTAGCCGTTTTAGACAAGGAAGTGGCTTATTATAATACTAAGCTACTAAACTTAAACCCAAACGACTTTAAAGCTACTGAAGACTTCTTACGAAAGTGGCAGTTTTACAAAGGTAGCTTAGAAGCCATAAATGACCTAATAACTTTAATGAAAGGAAAACAAGATGCCGATTGAGTATACTAACCTACCGTCTGGCTCTAGCCAAGCTACTGACGGTAATACCAACCAAAACAACCAAACTAATGGGCAGCCGACACAGCCGACTAGCACCCCAAAGGATATAACAAATAATAACATTGATATAACAAACCCATTTGCCGAGCCTAAAAATAAGAACAACGTAGCTGAGCAGCCTCGTCAACAGGTCCAAGCTACCAACCAACAAGGGCAACAATTGACGTTCGCTGATATTGTTAACCAGAAACAGTTTGGTAGCTTATCAAAAGATTTGTTTGACAAAGTTCAAGAAGGCGACGTTGATTCATTTAATAGCGGTTTGGAATCTATGATGCGTAGTGTTTACAAAACTGCCATCGAGGATTCTAATAGGCTAATGACAGCGCGTATGGAAGACTTTGAGCAAAAGCTTATGACTAAGCTAAACAGCTCAAAAGAGGCTGACGGGCTAGTCAATGACCTTAAAACTGCTATTCCGTATGCCCAAGATGCCGCGGTTGAACCGGTAGCGAGACAAGTGTTATCAGGCTACCTTCGCCAAGGTATGTCAAAGAATGAGGCTATTGCCGCAACCAATGCTTACTTTGGTAGACTAGCCGATAAAGTTGGGCAATCTAAAGAAGCCAAATCTGACAAGCACTCGGCTAATACACTAGCCGGCAAAGCTGCGTTAGATGAATTGTTTAATTAAACTAATTGAAAGGATATTTATATGCTACCAGGAATTTTTACGTCCAATAGCGGTATCAATGGCGAGCGCGTAGATAGCTTCGCTAGCAGAATTTATAAATTTGGCTATGCAGGAACTGCTCCTATGCTAGCTCTGTCATCTGGTATGGCTAAGCAACAGCTTAAAGCTAAGATTGTTCACTGGTTCGAGGAGGAAGAGTATAGTGGACATATTGACATTGTTAATAACGCTGGAACTGGAAACACGATTACGTTCAAGTCCGGCACTGTGCTACCGAAATCAATTCTCTATGTTGAATCGACTGGTGAACGTATGTATGTTACGGCAGCTAGCGGACTCACGGTCACAGTCCAACGTGGTTTTGCTGGAACGCCGATTACCGCTATTGATGGTTCGACTACGGCTGTAGGTGCTTTCGTTATCGGCTCTAGCTTTGAAGAAGCTTCTGATGCACCAGCTCCGATGATGACAGTCGGCTACCCGATGATGAACTATAGCCAAATCTTCCGCGACTCGTGGGCAAACTCCCGCACCGCTACCAAGATTGATTGGCACACTGGCGATAAAGTTGCCAAGAACAAACAAGATGCAATCGCTAACCACGCTAAGGGTATTGAACGTGCTCTGCTATTTGGTTGCCGCTCTATGTTTACTACCGACGGTCGTCAGAACTCGACTATGGACGGCTTAGTCAATATGATTAAGACCAACGTTGCCACCTGCGCTGATGGTAAGCTATCTTGGTTCGACCTCATCGATTTCATAGCGCAGCTCTATGAATACAACGTAGATGGCCAGCCGCAAGAACGTGTAGCTTTCTGCGGCAATAACGTAGTTAGTGTGATTAACAAGCTAGTTTACAACCGCAATGACATTAGAATCACAGTCGGCCAGACAGATTACGGTATTAAAGTTAATACCATTCATACTGCATTTGGCGATTTGACTCTGTTAACTCACCCGATGTTCAACGCTAGCCCGACGTGGCGCAATAACTTATTAGTCTACCACCCGGGTGCTGTGACTCTCGACTATATGGATGACGCGTTAATCACAGATTCGACTCCTCCGGGAATGGACGGCGAGAAGTATACTATTACTTCTGAATTGACGATGGAATATGCTTGCGAGAAATCCGCTGGTATGATGACTAATATCGTTGAGCCGAAAGAATAATTTAGCTTAGAAAAGGCTCTAGCGAACTTGCCCTCGCGGAGCCTTTAACTTAGAAAGGATTTTAAATGACCGATAAAGTAAAATTGACATTGGTTTCTAGCTATCCGAAGTTGAAGATGCTGTCTTCTGTTGGTAAGCTAGAATTTGACGACGGCGTTTGTGTAGTTGAGTTTAACTCAAAAGAAGACGCCGAAAAATTTGCTAGCCAAATTGAAGTTAATCGCGCGTTAGGCGCTTATGTCAAGGTAGCTCGGAAAGGCGAAGAAAAGGTAGTAGCGCAGGCACACATCAATGCGGCTAAAACTACTGGTGTTACTCAAGGTGTTCAAACTAGCGAAGCTAAAGAAACCCCTGAGGCCAAAGCCAAAGCTAGTGCTTCTCCTGCTACTATTTTTAGCTTGCCGAAAAAGGAGGCTTAGCCTATGTTTAGCGAATTGGTAGATATGATTATACGTCGGACCAATCGCCCAGATATGAAAGAGGACATAATAGCCTACACTAATGAAGTATTGCGAATGGCCCATTCTAGCGAGTTCTTCTTCAGAGATAAAACTGAAGTATTGCTAAACACCGATTATGATAGAGCGAATCCTAGCGAGACTTTCGTTTGGGAACGCCCTAGCGATATGCGGTCTTTAACGGCCATTCGCTACTACGGATACTACGATGACCCAAGAGATAGCTTCCCACCGAATATCCCGCCGGGAATTGGCCAAGCTACCAGACCACAGTTCTATTACGGAGTTGGTAATAACTATGTTTTCTATCGACGTGGTGGGCTGCACGAGGTGGCTATAAGCTACGTCAAAGCTCCGATTAGGTTTAAGTATTACGAACCTAAAGAGCGCCCTGCGGTTTACAATCGCGACTATGACGAATGGAAGTATTTGAATACTCGCGGCGACTGGGTAGCTAGCTTAGGAAGTGATGAGCTCAACGCTGATGCTCAAGCTAAAGTATCTGATTGGCTACTAAAAGATTACGAGGGAATGATTTGTAGCGGAGTAATGACAAAGATATTTACAATGCTAGGCGACCCGCGTAACAAGGTTGAATACTCTAACTTTAAGGAAAATTTACGATATGTGCGAACTGCTGAAAAATATGAATCAACCGGAGAAGTCGGCTATGACCGCTAAGCGTGAGCTAGCTTGGGCCATTTTGGGCATAGTAGTGCGATACGTCATTGTCCCTGCTGTTGTTATTTTCGCTAGCAGTTTACTATCATCAATTAACTTAAACTTAGACCAGCTTAAAGAAAAGGTTGGCGAAGTTTCAAGAGTAGCACTTCAAACAAAGATGGAAAGTGAAAGCTATAAGCTAATAGTCAATAAACAGCTTGAGTTACTAGACTACCGAATAACTCTTTTGGAGGGCATATATGGACGACTTTATCCCGAACTTCTCAGCGAGCACGCAGCAAGACCAACAAGAAATGCTAGTGCGCTGGGCAAACCGACTAACAAGTAACAACTTAGCTTTGATGGCAACAATTGCGAGGATGGAAGAGCGCATAGCTGCCCTCGAACAACAAGTAGCCGAGCATAGTGCTAGGCTAGAAAACCAAGGAGGTTAAAATGGAAGAAATTGTTTTAAACTTAAATGACATTTTAGATGCTTTAGGCAAGATACTAGAAGTAATCGGCGGTTCTGCTGTAGTAGCTTCTATCTTCCCGAAAGCTGGTAAGCTAAATGAGAAAGGGCCGCTGATTATCAGTTCGGCTAAAAAGCTTGTTAATATAGGCGTGATATTGTATAATACAATTATTACACTAGTAAACGTTGGCGGCTTCAACTTCTTGAAAGCCAAAAACAAGGAGTAGCTTAGAAATGATAACACGCACATTTGAAGAGATAGTTCTCAATTCAGTCTTGCGCGGTGATGTTAGTCAGCTACCAGATAACTATTATTTAGGCTTATGTAACAACCACGAGGTAACTCGCGATATGACATTGGCCGATATTTCGGAAGTAGCGGGTGAAGGGTATGGTCGGTTGGCCTGCCCTCGCACTGCTATCGGTTGGCAGGCAGTAGCCGATGAAGCTGACTGCTTGTCAATTCGGTCGCAACAGGTAACATTCTACCCACAAGGGACTTGGACGCCGTTCCAAAGAATGTTCCTCTGCGATGCTAGTAGCGGAACAAACGGTCATTTGTTAGCCGTGAGTTCTCCGCTACCACTTGAAGTTGAGCTAACTGCTGAGCAAACTTACCCAGTAGCTTTTGAGTTATATTTAAAATAAGGAGTAGGCTAATGCCTAACATTCATACATATACTATTGGGGCTTATACCCCATATTACGATGCTAAGCAATTAGCCGAGCCTTCCGTAGTTGGCGGCAAAAATTTTATGCCGACTACCAGTGGCTACAAGTCTGCATTTGGTAGCGACGTTTTGACTGACCGCTACTTAGACCCTAAGCTACTTCTTAACGCCCAAGCTTTCTCATTAGCCGAGGACGCCTTTGTGATTTGTAATCGCTATGGTATTCTACGCTATGACGAATCTAGCGAGGGCTTTTACTATTTGGTAAAATCAGAGAACCTTCTGACTAGCTCATACCCTTGGTCAGTAGCTTATGTTGGTGGCGACTGGTTCTTCTGTAAAAAAGGATTTGGCGTTTGGCGCTACAGAATTGATGAAAATAGCGGAATGTTTGTCGTTGACAACGTGCCTAGCGAGCCACTTTCAATTTGCTCTGCAGGCGGTCGTTTGGTCATTTTAGGCAGCTCTACTTATGCGTGGTCCGCTATTGGGGATGGCACGAACTTGGCAACTAGCTTAGAAACAGGAGCAGGGTTCCAAGCACTTTCGCTAATCGGTGGCGCGCCTTTAGCAGTTCGGTCGAATACTATCGGCTTTATGGTTTATACTACTGCAGGCATCATAAGGGTTGAAGAGCTTAATTTAAAAAATACGCTAAATCCTTACCAACATAAAGTTCTAGCGGCTAGCGATTATGCACCTGTTAGCGCGTGGGCGGTATGCGAGATAGGAACTGGCACACACGTGTTTTTGACGAAAAGCGGTTTATACGCTACCAGTGGTGACTATCCGAAAATTTTGGAAAAAGACTTTTCCAAATGGCTAACGCAAACTACGTTAAAATATCTTTTGCAAAGCCGGTATGAGCTTCCGCTAGCAATTAACTATGATGCTACTCGCCGGACTATCATATTGTCGTATGCTGAGTATTCAATAACTGCCTCGCCGTATTCACTAGCTTATGTACTTGACATCGAACTAGCGAAATGGGGCCGGTTTGACAGAAACCATTATTTCATAACTAGCTGCTATATTCCAAAAGAGCTTTATAAAGGCTACCGCTCTGTCTGCGCTACCACGGATGGCGCGATTCGAATTTTAGACAAAGACTTCGGTTGGTCTAAGATGGCGAGCCATTACTATCGCGATAATTACCCAGTAGCTTACAGGCCGTCTTTCGTCGATTACGTTAGAGACGACTTGACGGATACGTATCATACGTATACTACGTTTAGCGCCGCTGCTCAGCTAGAGACATACGACTTTACTAAGCTAGGAATTAACGCGGCTATTCTTGGCGTTTTCGACTGGTTGCCGATTTATTGGACAATAGCTTATGACCTTGAAAAACCGCTAGGCTACCGAGCTTCCTACATTGGTTCATATGAACCGCCTGACGAATTTGTCGACATGGAAGACTCTAGCTTAGAACAAATCGATATGGCTAACTTAGGAGAATCTGATGACCAGTATATTGATATGGCGGACATTGGCGGACAACGCGATTCCGTTACTATTTTTACTAGCTACGCTAATTGTGATGCTAGGTTCTGTGTGTTCCGAGAAGTAAAGGTAGTCGGCGAGTTGCAGGATTTGGATTCCGAGCTTAAAGTCGGTTTATATCACATTCCTGATTTTGACGACTTGCAATGTTCTACTGTAATGACTGGGTTCGCTATGATGCACGAGCAGACTGTTGGTGATAGCGAGTTCATCGATATGCAGGAAGTTCAAGATATTAGCATAGATATGGAGTTGATTGATAACGAAGTAGATATGGGCATCGATTTCTTGAGCTCGCCTAATTATAAAGCCACTTTGATTTCATCTAGCGATGGTTACGGTCATAGGAACTTGCATATTACTGAAATACCAGAATACTCAATAGTAGGCGACCGGTTTAATTACAATAGTTATTCGACTGGTTTATACCACGGATTTAACCTAGCGACTGGAAAAGCGGGAGGCTACTATCATTTAAAACAAATTCAAGTTAATATAATTCAAGGAGGTTTAATTTATGACGGAGCGTAGACAATTTGTAGGTCATAGCTCAACAGCCGAGGCTGCCCAGTTTACAGGCCGTAGCCGAGAAATCACAGTTGATATGCAGGCTGAGACGCTACGTGTTCACGATGGTATTACGCCGGGTGGCTACCCACTTATGCGTGCTGATATGGCTAATATGGACTCGACAGTTATCAATGGTAAGCTATCAGTTTTTGAACGGCTAGCTAATAAAGTCACGACCATTACACAGTATGTTACTAACTCGGCTTATCCAACAGCTTTGGCCGTTTGGAAGTTGTGCTTGACTAAAGCTAATTTAGCTCTAGATAATCTTAGCGATGCAGGCAAAGCTGTAATTAAGGCTTTGGCAAACGAAGTAATTGACTCGCGTGGCGATGCTGTAGCTGTAGCTGGGTTTCCTAATTACAATACTCGCGAGGATATGACTAGCCAATTAAAATCGGGCAAGGCTATGGAAGAATCAGGCTGGATTAGCTTTAAATATGGTGAGCGTTCTTGGAATCAAGGCTGGATAAAAGTTAACGGATTTATAGTAGCCGGCCAAGATGAGAATAGCGGACCGGACTGGGGGCAGCTAACTGACCAAGTTATGATACCAGTTTCAGCTGGCGACTTCGTTCAAATCGGTAGCGACCCCGAGGGGATTAACCGAGCCTATTTTTATAAGCTAAAAGGATTATAGGAGGCTAAGCTAATGACAAAAGAAAGAAGACAATTTTTAACAGTAGGCGATGTGGCAGGTGCTGGGCTACCAAGAGAGCTTCTCGTAGATGAGTCGACAGGTAGAGTTTATTGCGCTACTGCTAGTAAGCCTGCGGGAGTTGGACAAGCTTTGCAGAGCGAAGTTGATAGCTTAAATTCTAGGCTTACTACTGAGGTTGCTAGGCTAGACCAAAGAATCGACGAACTTGGTCCTAGCGGGGAAGGCCACTGGTCGCACTATAGCGTGTCATTCCAAATATCTGATAGCGATTGGATTCATATTGATAATCACCCTAATATGTCTGAAGTAGAAAAACAAGATTTCAAGGCTAAAGGATATTATTATTTTACTACAGTTGCCGTCAATAGTTTTGGTAGCGAGGCAGTTTCAGATAGCTATGATTATTATTTGGAGTTAGCCTCTGATGATTTCCTAAGCTATATGCCAATATTTAAACAAATGGAAAGACAAGGCAACTACGTTTTTGGTGAAATCTATAGCAGAGCACCAGTTTCTAGCGTAACTGATTTTGCCATTCATTTTGCAAATCGCGAAGATTATTCAGTAGCCGAGTTAACCGAAGTTGGCACTCATCACGTTTACGTTAAATGTAGGCCAATTAACTGGGAATTAGTTAATTACGAAGGTAGCGCAGGTCAGCCAGCCGGCTACTATTGGCATAGCTTACTAACTCGCCAAACGCGTAATACTAACCCGTTTGGTGTCGCTACTTGCCCACAAGGCAAAACTTTACAAGGTATGGATTTTGGTATTTATAGCGAGTGCATACCTTACCAAGATAGGACTAGCTATTTCGGTGGTTGGTTCGTCGACCAAGGAAGTCGCGTCCTACAATCAGATGCGGAGGTCTGGCTCTCCGCTACTCAAGGTGAAACGGTCCCTCCAGTAGGCTACTACTGCACACTGCACTTCACTGTTAATGTTACAAACTCTTAAGAAAGGATATTATAATATGCCATATGTTACTTTAAAGAACGGCAATCGAATCGAAGCTAGAGATGAGTTCACTGGCGAATCTAAGGGTTTAGAGTTCGATGTCGCTAACAAACAACTTTTTGCCGACTACGGCGATGGTAGCGGACCTACTCCGGTAGGCGGTCTATCACCGGAACAGCAATCTGAACTAGCCGACCTACGTAATGATGTAGACGAAGTTAGCACCCTTGCTGCTTCTAAGCTAGATAATGCGGTCGGCTCTCATACCGAGGGAATGGTTCCGGTAGCGAACGAAAATGGCCAGTTGGTTGATAATTATATCACTAATGCCAATATTGCTTCTAGTGCTGCGATTGAATCTTCTAAGCTAGCGTTTACTAGCGCGCAATCTTCTGCTTTGGCTTCTGGTATTGACGCTACTAAAGTTGCCCAAATTCAACAGAATAGCGATGACATTGACCTTGTCGAAGCTAAGGCTACGCACGCTGATGCTGAGGCCGAAAGAATTGGTAAGCTAATTCCGTCAGCTGCTACATTGGCTAACCAGCTAGCTGACAAAGCCTTTGTCAATTCTTCAATCGCTACTTCAACCGCCACATTCCGTGGAACGTTTAATTCATTGGCTGCGCTAGAAGCATACTCTGGCGAAAAAGATGAGAATGACTACGCGTTTGTGGCCGAAACTACCGGCTCTGCTACCGTTTACAAGCGGTATAAATTCGACGGTTCAGCTTGGGTATTTGAATACGAGCTTAACAACTCATCGTTCACGTCAGCTCAATGGGCCGCGATTAACTCAGGTGCCACTTCCGGAACAGTAGCGCAGGTAGAAACAAACCGCACAGCAATTGTTAACTTACAGAATGATGTTGCCGGCAAGGCTAGTTCTAGCGATGTAACGGCTGCTGCGGCTACTGCGCTAGCAAATACCAACGCGGTTATTAACGCAGTTAATGCTCGTCAGGAAGTGTTCGTTAACGAGCTAACTTTCTCAACTGGTAGCTGGAATTCACCGGGAGGCTATACAGATTACCCTCACAATGCTACTGCATATTTCGACACTGATGTTCTTCCGCTAGCTAATGCGAATAGCTACTCAGGTATGATTAGCTTTGGCCGCAATGATGCCGTTGGCGGAAACTTCGCTTCATACTGTGAAGTTACAAAGACAGATGTTACTGTTGATGATGTAGCTAAGAATCGCTGGACTTTCAGAATTTGGGCTAAAGCAATTCCGTCTGGCTCAGTAGCCACAACAGCAACTTTGTTCGTATCAACTTCAGCTATTAGCCCGATTAGCGTGGCCTAAGCTAGGATTAACAATGAGGTAGGTTTAGTAGCCTACCTCTTTTATGAAAGGATAAATTATGACAAATGGTTTAACTAATAGTTCTAGTGGTAGCTGGCCTGACATGAAAGGCATTTGGCTGGTTAGTAGTAAAGAATTGAGTTTAGGTTATACCGGTGGTATCCAAACTCAAACTGGTAGCATAATATTCCAAGAGGGCTCTTTAGATTATTCTACCAGTTATGGTCAAGAAGGATATGAAGTAGTCTTTGGTAGTTTTAACTCAGCATATGGTTATACTGATTTAAACGCTCCACTTAAGCTAAATATTTATACCGGAACTAGCGAATATATGGAAACCTTTGAAAGATATAATACCGTTATCTTTAGCTTGACAGATAAATCAGGCACTAGCTTAGCATATCAATCGGTGCGAGCTGATAGCATAGTTGGTGATGTCGTGGTTAGCATTTCTACATTACCAATGTCAAACCTCACGCTATCTATTGATAATGGCGAAACTAATATTCTAAGCTACTCACCATCTGGTGATGTGCCGATTGTTAGTGCATTCAAGATTCGCTATAGAACAAACTATTCTAACTGGTTCAATAGAGCTAAGCTAGTAAAATCTAGATGCAAAAATGTAATGATGGAAGATACTTACTATCATTGCTATGACATAGCGAATGACGAATATAACGAATACGAATAGTAGCAGTTCTTACCAACTAGCTTAAAAGGGCAGGTAGCGCCTGCCCAAATTTTGTTGCAACAATTTAAGGATTTAATCAATGACAAACGGATTAACTAATAGTAGTGCATCTACTAACCCGCCTATCAACAATCAGAATAAGACGCTAGTAGCGAATGGCATTTATACTGCTGATAGCGGGTATACTGGCTTGGGCGAAGTCACGGTAGCCGTGCCCCCTACTGAGCCAGTTTTGACGCAGCTTTCTGCCTCGCCATCAACAGTAGCGCAGACGTTTACTCCGCCGCAAGGTTATGACGGCTATGATGAAGTTAGCGTCGCCGCAGTTACTAGCGCGATTGATTCCAATATCGCTAGTGAAAATATTGTGGCTGGCAAGTCGATACTTGGTGTTAATGGCTCCGCTACTGAATTAAACGGGACGACTTTATCGGTTACCCCATCTACTTCGGCACAGAGCTTCTCGCCAGTGGCTCCCGCAAATGGCTATACTAGCGTGGCAGTAGCGGCAGTGACATCGTCAATCGACTCAAACATCAAAGCTAGTAATATTAAATCGGGTGTTACTATCTTAAACGTAACTGGCACTGCACCAGTTGCTCAGTCGTTCACACTATCTACTGCCGTCAACGTTTCCTATGCTACTATACCTAGTGGCTCGGTAGTCGGCGTATGGCAAGACAACAGAAATGGAACAGATTACCGAATTGTGCCGCTTTGCGATTTTGGTAGGCTAGCCAGTTTCTTGGCCGTCCCTGATAGGCTAACCTATTACATCGGCGTTACTCAAGAATCAATTGCCGTTAACGCATCTGGTAGCGTAGAATGCTATCGCGTGTCACCTATCGGGGCTAATTTCAATTATAAATCACTGTTTTGCCGAAGCTACTCTTCAGGCTACTTAGACGACTATGCCTATGGCAATAGCTTTATCTCAATGAAAAATGATAAGCTAGTGTTTAACACTTCGGTGCAATCTAGCTATAGCCAAGCAGGCGATATTTATGTTAAAAACTCACAATCTTCTGGCAATCAGTTTCAGCTTAAGCTAACATTCCAACTTGGCACGGCAGTAGCTTCTACCAATGTTGGTGTTCTAGCTTGTGGTGCAAAACGTGAGCAAGATATTAGAGATACCTTTGGAGGCTCAAGTGTAGGTTATGAAAGACCTTTCGTCTTGGCCGTTAATAACAACGAGCTAATTCTTGAGATTCGTCCTACGATTAGCGGAACAGAAGCAACCCAGACAATTAAATGGGACGCTACCGCATTAAACGTGGGCCAAATCTATGAGCTAATTTTAACGAAATCGTCCACAGCTATTTCAATTTATCTGCGCCCTATTAACGGTAGCGATATATCCCCGACGTCAGGTGCAACTTATTACACTAACGTTGAGTCTTATGGCTTTGGTATTCTAGCTCTTGAATATCCATTCATTCAAGATTGTGGCGATTTTGATTTCTTGCTAGAGGATTGTTACCTCGATGCTATGATTTCATCAGGCAATAGGTATAAAACAGCGTTTGCCGGCACATTAACTTACTAGCTTAGGAGGAAAGAAAATGTCTATACTAGGCGCAGTTGGCAGTGCTTTAGCTGGTAGCGCGGTAAATGCTTTGACGGGAAAGCTGTCTAAGCAAAAACAAAGCGAATCGCAAAGTGGCAGCTATTCTGGTTGGTCTGATACCGTGCAAAACGCAGTCGAAGGCAAATTCTTACAGGGGTTAAACCTGCTAGATTATGCCGCTTCGAATGACCTAGCGAATCTGCTTTACCAACGGGCAAATGACTATGACATCGATGTTGATGCCATTGTTAATGAAGCTAGACGTAAAGCCGAAATTGAATCTGGTAGCAATTACCAGCGTCTCGCTAGACAGGCCGGCTCTGATGCTAATAGCTTAGTTGCTTTAGCACAGAATGAAGCGCTACTTGACCGTGAATCAAACCTCGCTAGCCTGAGAGCTCAGCTAGAAATGCAAGAGCAGGAAGGCGGTTTGAACGCACTAGTCACAGCACTTGATGCCAACAATCAAACTAATAATACCATTTTGAATTTGGGTAACTTATTAAAAGGTGCCCAGTCCAATCAGACTCAAATTGGTAGAAACACTGGAACTAACTGGGGCTTGTCACAGACTTGGCAAGATAGCCAACAAGGTAGCTTCACTACCCCAATAGCGTCCAGAAAATAATTAGCTTAACAGGGAGGTAGCGGGTAAAACCGCCCTCCCATTTTTAGGAGATAACTTATATGGCTGATTACAAAAATAATTTCTCAGCTAGCACATTGGATATGCTAGCTTCACAAGGAGGGACAAGCGAGCATTTGCAAGGCACTGATAGCGTTTATGGTGCTGCCTCATCGAACCTTCCTAGCTTAATAGACCAAAGTGGTAGCCGATATAGTGACGCACAAGGTATTTATGCTGCCGCTATGAGTGCTGCCAACGAATCAAAAGATATTTCGACTTGGCTTGATAATGATAATTTTCAACAAGCTATTAACAATAAGTATTCTGCTCAGGCTGACCAAGTTAATAAAGGTAGCGCGGCTGCACAATTAGTCGGTTCCGCTGAGGTAGCCGAGCAAGTTGCAAGCCGCAAAATTGATAACCTAGAACAGCAGAAAGAGGCCTATGCTGAAGTAGCCGAGTCCGCTGGTAACTTTATGTCAGGTATGGCGCTACCGGGGCCGCTGCGGTCTATCGTTGGGCTATTCGTTCCTAAGTATAATATGGGTGCTCAGCTAGCCAATACAGCGCAGGCAATTCAAAAGGTTAACAACTTGCAATCGCAAGATGCGCTAGACGATGAATTAGTCTTGCAAAATGCTTTCGGTAAAGCCGGTTATAATCCGCTAGCGAATGAAATTTTCGAGCCGTTTAACAAGTGGGAAAAGCAGTATGTCGATGAACAGGTAGCTTTGCAAAGAAATAAGATAGCGGCGCAGAGTAATAAGAACAGTGCGTTGCAGACAGCGCTTGGCGCTATTCAAGCTCAGAACCATATGGTTGATACACTAGCTGGAATCCACCACGACGAAACAGCTGAAAGAATGAATATTCTTAACAAGGCTAACGCGCAGGAAGAACGCAAGCTAGACTACCAAAAAGACCAGTCAGCTAATGAAAGAAATGAGTTAAATGCTAGAGTCGCTACTAATGAGCAGATGCTAAGAGCGATTGGCCAAGAATACCAAATGAAGCGCGACCCGATTGAGGACCGGCAAAAAGATGAAGCACTACGTTTACAAGACCAAGGCCAACTAATTAGCCGAGCCAATAAACTATCAGACCAGCAGATTGCACTACTCAATCGCCAACAGCAACAAGAGAATAATCAAGTTAAGCTACAACAAGATGAAACGGCTAGACGTGGTCAAGATACTCAGTTAATGGTGTCACAGAATCAACTTGAAGGTGCTCGTCTTCGTGCACAAGCTACTGAAACTTTCGCCAATAGACCTACTAGCGGAGGAGCAGGTGGCTCGAAAGGTGCTAGTAGTGCAGGAACCGCAGGCTTTAAACCTACTAACACAATGGCTAAAGATGCACTAGTAACTGCAAGCACTGCTGATGCTACTAGCAGGAAGACTGCCGGTCAATTTGGTAGGCTAACAGCAGCTGGTTGGGCTACCTCAGATTTGCAGGCAAGCTACGACCAGCTTAATGCGTCTAAGCAGGCAATGATTGAAGGTATTAGAAGTAATGACCCTAGCCAAGCTACTGTAGCTGCTGAGGTATTCAAAGAAGCTGACGGCAATTTTGAAAAACAAGTTGACCAGATTGTTAATAATCAAATACCAAATGAGTCTGGAAGAAAAGTAGCGAAGCAAGTCATAAACGGTGAGGCCGATATTACGGACCCTAGCTTAACTGGTGATATCGCTACCTCAGTTACGCAGGACGTAATCTACTCGACTGATGATGAGGCTAATCAAGGTCTGAAAAAGCTAAACAAGGAATATAGTGAAAGAGTTTATAATCTATTACAAAGTGATTCTGCATTAGTTAAGCGTCTTGGGCTAGAAAAATTCTGGAAGATGGATTCTGAAGAGCTAAATCAAAAAATTAAAGAAATCAGTGATAGTGATACTAAGAAGCTAAATGATGCCCAAAAAGCAATGGTAGACGACTTAAAGAAACAGCCACTTAAGCTAATCAACGACTACCTTGACCACGGTGATGGCACTGCTGTTACGCCTAGACAGGCCCACAAAGACGATATTAGCTTAGATATCGACAGATACTCGGCTAGTAGATTAGGCGAGGAAGTCAATGCTAGATATAATAAACCGCTAGTAGATTCTGAATCAGTGTTTAACTCTAAAGAGCCTATAAAAGAACTTGCTGTTCAAATGGCTAATAATGGCTTAAGCGATAGAGATATCCGCCAAGCTATGGGCCGCTTGTCACTTCCTAGCTTAGTAAAAGCTGCTACTGGTGCCTTCTTGTCTAATACCATTTACAAGAAAGATATACAAGCTGGTATGTATCATAACTTGATGGGGACATATGGCTTCGCTATTGAAGCAAGAAACCGTTTAGCTTATTCAGATGAAAAGCACAACGAGATTGACACTATTACCAACTCTGTCTTACAAGCTAGAGCTGAGCAAATTGACAAAGCTAGAGAAGATGCCACAGCACAACTGCTAGCTATGCAAGGAAACTTCGGTTCAAAGCCTAAGCTAGGACGCAACACTGCGCCAGAAGCTGGTAGCTTTTACAGACAGAATTTTATTAACCCGTGGAAAAAAGGAGTATAGCCTATGGTTGATTGGAGTAAAATAGAAGAAGAAGAAAAGTTAGCTAATACCGCCACCGATACTGGTAGCGAAGATGAACTTGTTAGCTTAGAACCAAAGCCGGAGTATTCTACTTTAGATAAACTAACAGGTGCAGCTACTGTATTCGAAGAAGCTAGATTGGCCGGTTTTACACCTGATGAGAATGGTGCCGAGGCCTATGTTAGGAGTGGAAAAGCAGCTCAAGCTAGAGATGAAGAATGGGAAAATTCTAGCTGGATTGGCCAAAAACCTTTACTAGCGCTGGAAAACACCACAAGCTGGGCTATTGGTGCAGGCACTAAGCTAGCTGCTGGAACGACAGACCTTGCCAAAGAAGTAGCCGATGACCCTTTACTAGCGGCTAAAGCGCCTGCCAACATAGCAATGGCTTCGCTAATGAATACACTAGATTGGTCTAAGGACGCTTTGCTTTATGGCGTCGAGAAGTCTACCGATTTATATGGCTGGGCTACTGGCAACGAGGCGGCCTCAAATTTCGACCCGTATTCTGGCCAACAAGAATCTTCTAAGCTAACAGGTCGTGAGATGGCTGAATACTGGTCAGATACAACTGGTATTGATTTTGGTAGCGAGTATGCTAAACGTGAGGGCTTTTACGATTTGGCAGGTGATTTTGTTCCAGTAGTAGGTATCTACAATGCAGGCACCAAAGCCATCGCTAGAGATTCATTTATGAATAGCTTAGTAAATAAAGCTGGGCTACCTTCGAAATGGTCGGACGCTATATTCGCCGACCACGAATTGCTGAAGGCTCAGTCTAGCGAATTACGCCGCACGATTGGCCAACTTGCTACAGCAGGCATCAACCCAACTACTACGCTAGACGTTGTCAAGCAGGCTACTAAGTCGGCTAAGATTGCAGGCAAGGAAGCTGCGAAGGAAACTATCGCAGGCGAATTAGCCGTTTGGGGTAGCCACTATAAACACGATGAGCTATATCCTGAAGAGCGGACTTGGAAACAAGACTTGGCATTTAACATTGGGCTACCTGCCGCACTTGGTGTTGGGCTACCAATGGCCGCGGCGGCAACCAAGACTCGCCAGCTATTCAACCGCGCTGCAGACCAAGCAGCGTTCTACCGCAATTCGGCTCTTAAAGAAATGTTAATTCGTAACGGCGCCGATGCTGGCACGCTAGAAAAAGTTGAGCTGCAATTTGGTGATAAGCTAGGAAGTTATGGGCTGGCCGGAAATCAGGCGGCCGATGTAGCAGTAGCCGAAAACTATACTATCCAGATGCTACGCGAGCTTAAAGAGCAAACGCTTAATAAGCTAGAAAAGCAAAACTTCGGAAACGAAGTGGCCAATCTAAACGACGTCAAGGCTGCTTTCGATAAAGAAATTCTAGCTGCAGAAAAACGCAATAGCGGGGCTCTAAATGAGCTAGTAAAAGGAGTCCATTCTAGTGAAGATAAAGAGTTTCTAAAGAACGCTGCGTTAAACGCACAGGACAACTTTGTTAATGTGTTTACTGGAACTAATAGCTTAACAATAGCTCCGAGGACCGATACTGCGCTACGTGAAATCACTGGAGATAGCGCTGCTAAGCTAGCTAAATTAAACAAGTATCTAGATTCAAAGAATCCTCGCCGAACAGAAAAGAATATTCTAAAGGCTATGGAACAAAAAGAAAAACTAGAAACTTCTGGTTATCAGCTAATTGATAGCGAAGGAAATGTTTACAACCCTAATAACTATCATATGCCAATTACCGATAGTCCGGAATTCCGAAAATCTGTAGTAGCGAACCAAGTTCCTATTAACGTAACTGGGGTAAAAGCTACTAGCTATTCTGCCAAAGTTGATGGTAGCTCGTTTGTAAAAGACGACGCGTTTACATTGGCTAGTAAAGTTGACGGCTCAGTAACCATTAGCCGACCGGGAATCGCAGAGCGTCCAATTCAGTATACTGACTCTGCAGCCTACGACCCCGCTAGACACCTGCTTGGCCGCCAGCTTAAGAACCTAACCGAAGTAGCTGAGTATGACAAAGTCGGCAAGCCAATTTTAAAAGCTGATAAGCTAATCAATAAATTAGTGGCTCCGATGCACGTTGACTTGGCTAAGGCCGATATGACTCAAGTAGCTTACCTCAAAGCAGCTTACGATTCGCTAGGTGAAACAAGGTTCTTTAAGCTATTCTCAATTCCTGAGAACCAGCTTACTAGCATAAAAAATGCAGTCCGGCGAAATGACGGAACAGCTCAAGACGTTGTTAGCGAAGGCTTAGAAAAACTATGGAATCACAAGACCAAAGTGTTTTTCAATAATCGAGAACGTTCTGCTGCAGCTAAAGGTAGCTTATGGGAATTTCCTCCGTTTACTGATGTTAGCTTATTTGAAGAATTCACTGGCAGATGGATTGAGCCGGAATTTCTTGCTAGCAAAGACGTTCGTCAGCTACTAGCCGAGCAGGCTTCTAGCAAGTTAGACGTCAATAGCTACTTCTTTAGAAAACCGCAAAAGTATGTCCTGCAGGAAACCAATTCGCTTGGTGCGCTAACCGATGAAATCAACAATGATATTTTCAATAGGCTAGCAGCTACTAAGGAGTTCCGTAATTCTACGCTAGCAGGTTCCGTTGGGACTCTAGTTGGCGACGTGGCCAGAATGACTATGGCAAAGCCTATGTATGCTAATGGCTATATGTCCTCGCCTAATTCAATAGCGTTTAACACCGATATGGGTGGTAAGCTAGGACGTTACGCTTTTACACAAGAGGGTAGAACCGAAGGCAATCTTGCGCTAACTTCTGTTGTAGCTTATGCCAATGAAATGAGTCTATTTATCGATAAGACTATCGGTAAATATATGAAACCGCTAGTAGAGCAGACTCAGACTTGGATTAAGGATAAGAACGCGGTTACCGATTTTTCTAAGTTTCGCTACCAGAGTCAAAGCGGCTGGAATTTGGCAGATGCTGAGCCGGTTTTGCTAAAAGATGGCCGTTATGGATTTAAGCTAGATAGAGATAAAATGGCAATAAATGAGCAAATCGCTGAGCGCCAAGCTAGGAATACCAATGGCCGATTCGTCTTTGACCAAAGTCAATTGGAATACTACGATAAAGAACTTGACGAAGCCTTTACTCTGCTACCTGACCCTGTAACTGGTGAAACATTAACCGTTGATAAACGAGTAGCCGACCTGCTTTACGAAGCCCATAGCTTAAATGGTAAAATTTGGGAGGGCAATCAGGCGATTAACCAATCGCTAGGACGGCAAGGCGGCAAGTTCCGCAACTACTGGATGCCACCTAAGAATTTATCTAACTCGGAAATCCGTATAGTTGGCCACGAAGAAAGCGGCAGATTCATTCCTGATATTTACGTTACTGGTAATACTGTGGAACAAGCTGAACGTGCGGCTAAGCGAGAAATGGCTCTAGCCGGTTGGGATAAAAAACGGGAATACTCTATTAAGACTACTAAAGAAGTCGGATTGGAAAAAGAATTTATCCAAGAGGACATCAATGTTAACGGTTTTAGATGGGTAGACTACGGTGACAGTTGGCAGCAAGAATTTAGTAGCTTAGCAGGAACTGGCGTGCGAACATCAGTAGGCTCAATCATCGATTCAGGCGAGGGTGCTGTTCGTGAGTGGCTAGAAAGCGTTAACCACAATCTACAAACCCAAGCTAGAAGAACCCGAATGGCTTTATTCAGCGACGAAATCAACCAAGCTAGAAGTATGCTAGCGGGCAAATCCTATGGCGACGCAGGTTATAATGAGCTAAACGATTATATTGCAAATTTAATCGGTAGTAAATGGAACCCTAAAGATTCCAGAACTAGTGTCTATAAGGCATTTGATAAGCTAGTAGAACAAGGTGCGCAAGCCATTGATAACTGGAGGAACTTATCCAAATATGACCGAATGGCTGAGGCTCAGCGAATAGCAGATGGCCAAATGAGAACTACTAGCCATTTGTTTGAATCTGGCGATGAAGTCAAAAGGCTCTACAATTTCAATGGCGAAATTTTCGACCAAGCTAATAACGCAATGCGTATGATTAGCAAGACGAAACCACTCCACTCTAAAGAGTTAATCGGTGCCTTTAACAAAGTAGCGACTTGGGGCTTGCTGATGACAGCAAACTTCGGGTATGCCGCAATGAACCTTGTTAGCTTACCAGCTGTGATGCCAATGATGCTAAAAGGCTTGAGCCGCCAACCCGGCGAGTCGGTTAGAAGTTGGCAAGGCAGAATAGGTGCTTGGGGCAAAGTAGCTAGTGATGGAAAAACGGTATTCCCTGATATGATTGGAGCCGCCACCGAAACTTTAAACTACTACGGTCACAACAAGAAAGAATGGAAATCGCTAATGTCAGATTTTGAGGAAGCAGGTATGCTTTCGACTAAAGCTGGCTTGCTATCCGAAGCTTTCATTGACCCAGTTGGTAGCTTAATGTCAAAAGGTGGGCGAAAGATGGCGGACTACGTCAGCCGTTTTGGAATCAAATCTGAAGAGCTTAGCCGTGCTATTCCTATGGCTATGGGTTATAGGCTAGGAAGAAAAATTGGGCTAGACCATATGGAAGCAATGTCTATGGGCAGAAAGTTTGGCGATAAAATTGTAGGTAACTATGTTGCTAGCAACCGCCCAGCTTTGTTGCAAGATGGATTAGGTAGCCTACTCGGTTTATTCTACACCTACAACCATAACCTAATTCAAGACTACGTGCAGCTTGGCTTGCAAGGCCAGAAAGCCGCAGTTGCAACAGGCCTCGCTACTCAGACATTTATGTTTGGCACAACTAGTATTCCGGGTGCTGACCAAATAGCCGACTTGTTCATTCCATTAGATAGCGGTAAGGACCTCTATGGTGCACTTCGCGAGGGTGGCTTTGACGACACCCAAGCTAGGGCTTTCATTTACGGCTTCCCTTCAGCTATTACTGGATTGGACTTTAGCTCTAAAGGAACTATCAACCCTAGCGTCCCAGGGCTAGCCACGCCTCCACTTGTTAGCTTAGCAGGTAACTTGTGGGATATGACAGTAGAATCGGTAAACCAATTAGCGGATAGTAGCCAAACCAACGGCAGAACGCTAATTGAAATTATGCAGAACTACCTACCGTTTACCGCAGCGCGTTCTAGCTTAGCACTTGGAATGGGCTACAAAACCGATAGGCAAGGTCGTTTGGTAGTAACCAAAGATTCAGTCGGCCCTGCTTTGTGGTATGGCTCTAACATAATGTCAATGAGAACGCTAGACGAAACGATGGGCCGAGTTGCAGGGCAGCGCTATAACAACTTTGTTGCGCATCAGAATGAGCTTAAAGGCAGAATTCGCCGCAACATTCAGTCTGGGCTACGGGATAAAACTCGCGATAAGCAAGAGGTTATCCATCAGGGAGTAGTCGACTACATTGCAGCTGGCGGCAATCCTAAGGATATAAAGAACTTTGTTAAAACAGCTGTTACTAAAGCCTATTCAACTAACCTAGAAGAAAAGGCAAGAGGCGCAATGGCTAAGAAATACCAAACTCCTAGCGATAGGGAATGGGCAAAGACTCTTTATTACCTCGCTTTCAGTGGTAGCGATGGCGACATCACTAGCGGAAATCCGTGGGATTAGTCTACTGATTAGTTACAAAAATAGCCCCGAGGGATTAGTTTCCCAAGGGGCTTTATTTATTTGCTAAGCTCTTTAAATAAGCTAGCTAGTTTCGGGCGGTCCCTATAAAAAGGCGAGCACCTTTCTTTATACCACTTAACATATTCATCTTTAAATACTTCGTTAATATAAAGATTTAAGTTAATAGACTTGGCACAAGCTATGTCTTCAAAATCGGCATACACTGCATAAGGCTCTCTATGCCAATGGCCAGCCAACCACAATAGCTTAGACCGTCTTCCAACCTGTTTGAACCATAAGCTATTAACCATCTCTGCTAGGGCATTGTCGTAGCTACCTTCTTTTATATGCTTAATCAAACCTACAAAAGTTTTGAACTTAGTCAATCCCATATTGAATACCATATCAGTTGCTATGTCAAACCAGATTTTGTCCGCCATAGGGATTAGCTTAGAAGTTGCCAACGCGGCCTCAGCTAGGTCGTCGTCTAACAGCTCCTCCGCTACTTCTTTAGAAATGCCATTAGTTTCTAGGTTATGCCCATAGCCAATGGTTAGCTTACCAGCTGGACAACGGTAAGGCAAGAGTCGCAAGCCTTCCATTTCTTTGGTAAATTCTTTTAAGCTATTATCCATCTTAAGATTCCTCTCTAAAGATTCTAGCCAACTCAGCAGGGTCCGTTATTTTAGCTGTGCCATAATCTAGCTTAACTGCCTCGCTAGCTATTTCCGCCGCGCAAGCCGCATAGCCTGCCAAATCAACATAGTTATCAAAGTGTAGTATACTACCTTTAACCCTCGCTACCTTAAGTAGCGCGAGCATCATTGCGACGTCCACAGCAGTAAAGCTAACTCTGCCGTCGTAAGCAGACCATAGCTTAGCAATACGGCCAAAATTATCCTCCGGCGAACCGTAGTCTTGTTGGCGTTGACCAGTGGTGTTCTTCTTAGCTTCATCTAAGCACTCCTCTCTATTCATTAGGTTACTCCTTATCTTCATTGTCATTCAAATGAGCTACTGCTTTGGCCTCCTCGAAATACTTTCTTTCTTCGAACTCGGCTACTTTGCCTCTGTTGAAAGATTCTTTCGGGCGATGGTAACCCATAACGCGAGTCCAAATTTCGCAAGGTTGGCGCTCTTTATCTTCTAGCTTAATTTCCTTTCCCTCGCTATCAACAATTTTTTGGCCATCATAGTAGCCTACAAATTCCATTCTTATTTCACTTGTCATATTTCTTTACTCCTGTAGTTTACTAAGTTAAGTATTAACAACTGTTCTTTGATATAATTCTCGACTCCCTCGTTTCGGATATTCCTAAACTTAGGTTCTATCTTGAAATTTTCTTCAAACAGCTTTTTCATATCGGTTATAAACTTGTTTAGCGATTCGCCTTTCTCGCCTATAACCGTAAGCGGATATTCCTCGCGAGGCCAATAGCAAGACCAGTGCCCTTTTACTCGCAAGACATAAATGTCATTAGCAAGGCTATTAGTCGAAGTCTTCGTAGATGTCTTTGTCATCTCCTCGCTTAATCCTTTCGTCTAAGATTTTAAGGCTAGTCCAGCTAATTGACCAGCCCTGAATTTTTGTTAGCTTATCAGCCAACTTTCGGCACTCCTCGTAAGAGTGGCTACCCATACCATCTAAGCTAGTGCCAAATTTTTTGACATAATCAAAAGCGCACTTCTCGCAATCAAAGGCATAGTATTTACCATAGCCGTCGTTGACGAATACTAGCCTAGTAATTGTCTTGCGCTTTTTCCCTAGCTTATTTCCACATTTGTCGCAATAACTTTCCAAATCGTATTCCATTATAATAAATCCTCCAATATATTGTTTTTCTTATTTTGCTTTTTTAAATTCCTAGCATACTTAATTACATCGCCATCTTCCCAACAAGCTATCTTTTCCTCAGCTACAAAGTCTTTTAACGTCTGTGTAAAGTCTACTAGTTTCATATCACGTTGCATTAGCGACCAGAGGTTATTAGCTGTGAACGGGTCCGGCGATGCATTTATGTAGTCTAGTAATTTCTGTCGTGCTAATCCTAGCGGCGACAGCCCAAACTCGCCCAATGCACTAGGCATAGATTCTTCTGTTATCGTTAGCAAAGCTTGCGCATCTTCAACGTCCTCGACGATAATCTCTTGGCTACCACGAAGTGCCGCCATTGCCATTACTAGCTTAATCAAATGCGTGTGGCGTCTAGTTAGATAATAAACAAACCGCGTATCTTCGATTTTATTTTGCTTTAAATAAAGACTATCTAACAATTCTCTAGCCTTTGGCGTTTCTTTGAACGCACCACGCAAGTTCATTTGAACGTGGTCGAAAATCTTTCTAATCTCTGACAAGCCTTGCTCGTCTAACGGTTGTGGCCGCGGGATTTTAATAGCCGACTCAGCATAAACGAGGACTACACGAGATAAGAATCCCTGTCCTACCACTTCCATTGGTAGCGAACTAGCTAATGCTGTCGGCGTTGTTCCACCTAGTAAATTCAACAGCGGCTTTTCTAGCAAACACTTTGAATTCTTCAACGTATAGTTATGGTCTTCGCCGTCCCACATTTTGGTTAAGAAAGTTACCATCTCGTAAGAACCCTGCCCGATAAAGCTAGCGAATTCAGACGCGTAGCAGAACAAAGTATGCCGGTCCTCTATGTCTAAGCTAGCAACACTTACCTCGCTATCAACTCCTTCGAGGCCCTCAAGCATCTTACCGATATCGTCATCTTGATTATCTAACATAGCAGCTATTAAGCCCTGTCGCTGACCACCCGTGTCGTCAGGTGCTAGCCTAACACCCTGATTACCTTTAATCAGTTTCTTCGCTAGCGCCATCGCGGTGGACTTTCTAACCCCCGGGTCACCTACTAGCAGAATATATTGATTAGGCAAAATCGGCATCGGGCCAAATTCAAAGTAGCATCGTCTACCTAAGTTGGCCGACATCATAGCTACTAGCGACCAGATGTGATGTAGCACAGGTGGCTCGGTTTGGCTTACTAGCTTAAGATATTTTTTAATTGTTTCATTATGAAGTTTCATAAGTTAATTCCTCTTTATCCTTGACTCCTTAGGAGCGGGCTATTTAAGGTGCGCCCGCAACACCGTTAAGCTACTAAAATAAATTAGATATTATCTTTAATAGCTTGCAGCTCAACCCTGACTAGTCTGCAGACTTCTTCATCGGGCAAGCTAAAGTCCGGCTCAGCCATAAACTTTTTGTTAGCTTCAGAGCTTGGAGTCATTAGCTCAATTAGCTTATCAATGTTTCCGGCCGTATCGCCTTGGACGTAGTCACCAAAGTGACCTTCTCTTACTTCTACTGGCATAGTTATAATCCTTTCGTTTAGAAGTAGGTTAGAACAAGTGGTAGGCTACCCTACCGGTTAAGCTAGAGAACGAGAGGCGGCTCGTTAAATTTCTTACGATACTTCTCATTCTCATACTGCACGAGCTCGGCTAGATGCTTATCGCCGTCCCCTTTGGTATAGCCTTTCATAGCCTTAGACCAAGTGAACCCTACATCACATTCTACCGGAACGTGCATTTCGCGACCTTTAATAGTAATCGGTTGTTCCATAATATCCATTAGCTCATCTAACAGATACATCTTGCCCACTGGAACTTCCCCTACTAGCGAGTCGTGAACTTGCAGTTGGATACGGAGGCCTCGCGAGTAAAGACTCGGACGGCCATCTCCGCGTCCATAATAATACTGATACATTGCACGGTTAATATTACCGCCTGTGCCGCCTTGACCTTTTAAGCTAGACATCGTTCGCTGAATAGCCAAGTCGCTAACGTAGTTGCCAAAGAAACGGCGTGTGAATCCAAAGGCTGTGCTAAGCAACCCACCGTTTTCCCGACATTCATTTACTAGCCTAGCATCCCAAGTAGCCAAGTGCGGATAAAGTTCGAAGTAGCTCTTCCTTAATTTATCGCAGATTTCTACTAGCGTAGTATCTGACAATGACCAAGGCTCTTGGTAGCCTAGTGCTTCTGCGGCGTTATAAAGAGCTTCCTTACCAATCTCTGCACAGATGTTTAGAAACATAGTTCTGCCCTGCATAGAGTAGTTACAGCCGTGAACGATTTTCTTCGTTACCGAACGTAGCGAGCTATGCGCTTTCTTGTTCGGGTCGTTGTAAACTTCCTCATAGCTTTTCTTAAAAAAGAACGCCGTGTGAATACAGTGCGTATCGCGAGGGTCCATCACTACTTCCATACATTTCTCATCTTCCGATTCATAAGCTACAAAGTAATTATCGGATTGTGAATAGTCGACATCAAACAGGATATAACCGTCATCGGCTACCATTGATTCACGAACTACTGGCGAGATATTCTGCATATTTCGACCTATCCAAAACGGCGAGTTCGATGAACTAGCGCGGCTTGTGTTCGTGCCACTAGCGTTCAACGAATATAACATTCGGCCATTGTCTAGCTTACAATCCGAAAAGTCGGTAATAAATTTATTCGGAATAGTTATCTTATGCAACTGGTCGACGAACTTTTTAATCAAAGGGTGCTGATATTGTAGCTGCCCTAACGCAACTTTGTCCGTTGACTTTGTTAGCTTACCGTGAATCTTAACAGGCTTACAACCTAAGATACTGTAAAACAAATCGGCTTTGTGTGCTGAGCTATTCGGATTGAAAGCCGGCTCCCCTAGCCAATAGCGCAACCGATTCAACTCCTTCTTTTCTTCAACGAACTTTTCGTGAACGATTTGGTCTAGCCTAGACTTCAATGTCTTGAAACCACGGTAGCCTACTCCCAAATAAAACATCTGTAAACCAAACTCGGTTGAATAGTTTTTGATGGCGTAGCTTAACTGTTTAAACAGAACGATTTGATAAACAAAACAGCACATAGTGTTGTAAGTATCTAGCGCGTTGTATCGCCAGTAACGTTCGATTCCTAGCGGAGTAAGTGGAATTCGCGACTTGTCTTTCGAGCCGGACTCATCTTCGCCACCACCGATTTCATCTTTCCAGTAGCGATAGTAATCATTAGCAAACGAAGTAACGAACTTCAATGACTTAGGTAGCTCACAATATAAACTATGCCACATATGCATAGTATCCCACAAGTAGTTATTGCAAGGGACTCCATAACGAACCAAATAGCTTCCGTCATATTGCCCATGATGAAATATAAAACGACTATTAACATTTCCGTTGATGACATCTGTAAGCTCCCAAACTTTAATTTCTTCCTCGCTAGTAGCCCAGTGGCAGTGCCCTTCTTTAGTCGGGTTGATGAATGGAATCACATAGCTTAGCCATTTTCCATCGGGATACATTGCAGTATAGCCAATACAACTTATCATAGTAGGCGAACCGCTCGTTTCAATATCGCAAGCTATATACATAGCCTCTTTCATTTCAGTAGCGAAACGTTCTACATCGGCTACCGAACGAGCTACGCTATAGCGAAACTTAGGGAACGCGCGGGCCTTGCCTATAACATATCTGTTAACTTTGAGCAAGTCCTGCTGAGCTACCCACTTACCATAGTTTATCAAATAAGGCTTTTGCAGATTATCAATTACAAAAAATACTTTGCCGTCATAATCATATCGGCTACCACGTGTCTTATCTAACGACGAATATCCGCTAACCATCAGATTAGCGGATTCGCAAGCAATGATAAAGATGTTCGTGGAATATGTTTGCGATAATTTGTCTAGTAGCTTATTAAATTTTGGACGCTGAGTTTCATCGGCTACTAAAGTTTTGAGGGCTGTCCCTGATGAGCCGATTTTGTTGGTAACTATGCTACCAATTTTATCAACGTTAAAGGATACTGTTTTATAGGATAAAGGTAAAGACTCGGCTATGCGTTCAAACGCGCTAACCATTCTAAGAGAATAAGAAGAGTCCACTAAAAGGACTACCCGTTTCATCGGGTTTAAGCTACTAACCATTTTTGACGACTCCATTTTAAAAAGGTTATTAACAATTAGTTTAATAAAAGGTAGCCTAGGAATTGAACCTAGCGAGCTAAATGAATAAAACAATCTAAACAAGGAGAGTTGAAGGGATTCCCTGCTCGGCGTCCTGCGCTACCTATAATAAATGTGGCTCTCTAACAGTCACTACACTGGCTATTAGTAAAGAGGATTGCCTACCTCACGATTCTGTTAAGCTACCTTGCAATAGCAGCTATGCTACAAACGGTGTAATTCAGATGTAGACTACAAGGCCTGCCACGGGCCAAAATGGTGGTCAACGAGGGAATCGAACCCTCACGGATTATATCCACTAGAACCTAAATCTAGCGCGTCTACCAAAATTTCGCCAGTCGACCATAAAAGGTGGTAGCTTAAGAAAGAGAATGAATCGGATTATCTGTAGTTTTAATAAAAGGAAAGTTATAGCAATCTTTAATTCTAAGCTACCATAATAAGCTAGGCTACGGAGCTGGCCAAGCCTGCTCACTTGTAGACTTACTACCCTTTCACCTAGCTTACTAATGCATATTGGCATAATAATATAAGGATTATTTAATATGAAATAAACATTTTATGAGGTGGATTAGTTGGTGACCAATCCATAATAAATGGCTAGCAGTTAAAGGCCGCTAGCCTAGCCTTAAGGTAATCTAGCTAGTACCTAAGCTACCTAAATAAATTACAATTCTTTGATAGTTCTAGAATCGATTTCGTCTTGCATTTTCTCGTTGCCATCGCGGTCGTTATACTTACGATGTTTAATCTTAGCTGAGAATCTAGTGTTAATCATATCGTTTAAGATAGCTTGAACACTAGCATACTTCCAGTCTTTATCGCGACCTGCCATTTTCATAGCCATAGCTTTTAAACGGCCAACCGCTTTTGTAAACTGTTCGCCATCAAAAGTTGGTAGCGCAAAGAATTCGGTGTGCTTGCGTTCAACTAGCTTAGCTTCATCTCCGTCGTAATTCTGAGTCGAAACCACATTTTCAATGATGAATTGAATAGCGATGTTCGGCACTTTGAATTCTTCGTTAGTGTCTTTGTTTCTTCTGGTAGTCGAGCCAATTTTAATCGAGTCACATTTCCATTCGTAAACACCCTGCGGTAATACTTCAAATCCACCCTCGTTAGCTTCAACTTCGCTAACGTCCACGTTACAAAAGTCGGCTAATCCCATTGCGCTGTCGCCAAAATTTACGTTGCTTTCGTCCAATTCAATACCATCGTTCAAGTTAATATCAGTCATTTTAAAATCCTTTCATTAAGTTAGTAAAATTAAAAACGTTATAATGTAATAACATAATAAAGATAAATAATTTTTTACAAAAAGTCAAGAAGAAAAACCGAGCTTAGCTATTTTTTCATCAGTAGCGGGTTTGGTTTGATAACCGATGATGACGAGGACGCGCTAGTCGATGACGGTGCAGACTGCGTTGGTTGACCTTGCCGAACTTCAGTCCATAGCTTATCAAATTCCGAGTCGGATAAATCAGAAGGTGCGCTACGTAATGCTCGCAACTCGGTTGGCTTGTTAATATTATACTTGTTGGCTATCATTTCTAAGCTAAGCTCGTCATAGTTCCAATCTTTTGGTTCGAGAAACCGCGAGCCACAGTCTAAGCTATCAGTAGTTTTGGTGGAAATCTTAGTCCCTGTGCCTTGCTTATAGAAATAGTAGACTTCGCCAAAGTATTTGCTAATCGTTTCTGCGTGAGCGTTTGATACGCTAATAGGTTGAGTGCGGTAGCCTAGCAATTCCTCTTTGCCAAATTTATCTTTGCGCTTTTTCTCATAAGTCTTAACGTGTGAGATTAAAACTACTGAACATTTAAGAGCCATCAAAGATGTTAGCAAATAAGTTGCTAGCTGGCCAGCCCAACGATAGTCGTCCCATTCTAGCTTATTAGCTTCAGCGAGGTCTATATTATTTTCCAACGCGTATTGAATAAATAAGCTATTAACTACCTGCGTATAGCTATCTATGATGAGCAAGTCGCTAGCTGTGAATAAGCTAGGGTTAATCAACAGGCAATCGTGAGGAGCCTGTGGTCTAGCTTTGCAAACTTTTCGGTCGACTTCGTCCCAAATGAACGGCTTGCCTTTTGCTAGCGCAGCAATGAACCAAGAGGCTTTAGCCGAGTTAAGCTCATCGCTGATGTCCACGTAGTTTAGCCGAGCCTGTTCTTCTAGCGAAAGCACTGAGCCTAATACTGGAATCGAGTTATCGCAATCGCAATAAATACCATTCATATGTGTCTTGGCTACGCTACCTGCCCAGCTAGTCTTCCTAGTTTTACCGTAGCCATAAATTAAACATTTAAGCGGTGTTCCACCCGCTAATCTATCTTTAACATTCATTTGTAATATCCTTTCTTAATTAAATTAAATACTCGCGAATCAAATTTTGGACCAAAGATTAAGAATAAATCGCTAGAAACTGATTCTTGATAAGTCTTGATAGCTTGAAAATCTGTTTGAGGCAGTCCAGTTATTGTTAAGCTATTTGCCCATAGCTTAGGAAACCATTGCCGGCGCCAATCGTAGTTTACTAGCAGACTTGGAATATCTGCATCTACGAGAGTAGCGAGGTAAATTATCTGACAGCCAAACAGTAGCATAGCCTTTTCAATTCGGCTACGTTTACGATACGGGAAAAGCCTCAACATCCTCGACCACTCACAGTAGCTTGGCTTGATTGCATCGCTAAACAAATCCTTCGCTACTACAGGTTTTCGCTTAAACCTAATTTGCTTTATTGTTTTCAACTCCATTTATAATGTCCTTTAATGATAGCTTAATTTCACACCACGTTTCAAATGGTAAGCTAGGAGCCATCTCGCCGTCATAAGCTAGTGCAATTTGCGTGCGCTTAACATCACGGTCGTGGCAGTATTGATAATATGGGCAAGTGCGTCCAAAGAAACTACAACCATTGCGCGTTCTTGGGAAGTAGCAGAGCTGGAACCAAGAGGCAAGATTGTTTAAGCTACTTAACATTCCGTGCGCCCAGTCAGCCAAATCATTAGCCGATTTATAAAATTTGTAGAGTTCTACCTTTGGCTCAAGAATTGATGGCCGAGCTACATAGTAGCCTACCTCAAGTTCATCGATAGGTAAACCCATTAGCTTATTTAACACCAAGCCATACGGCACGGTCTGGTCACTGAACTTATACTTCGGCGATAAATCTTCTAGCTTATCAGTCGTGGTCTTAATATCTACGACGATGAACTTATCTTCTAGCTTATCGTGAAGAACGAGGTCCATATATCCGACGTAATAAACTGGGACGAATTTTACAGCAGTTCCGCTAGAATCCCTATGAACCATTGATAGCGTAGCATACTCGTCGAACACTAGCTTAAAAGGAACCTCGACGCAAGGCATCGGGTTTCCCTCGTTATCACTGATATAAGCTAGTTCGTAACGTTCGCTAGGAAATTTACGAATCATCTCATCGAGTAGCGATAACGCACCCTCAGCCGACCTGTCTTTCAAAGCGGCCTCCCCTAGTTCCCACGGATATTCTAGCATCATTTGATAAACCGCTTTATTATAATCCCCGCTAATAAGATATTCTTGGAAGCCACGGTGAATCGCTGTGCCGAAAGCAGTTGCTAAGCTATCTTCGTGTTTCGGATTTTGAAAAAGTTTACTAAACTCAAACTTACGCGGGCAGGACTCGAAAGTCTGTAAGGTAGAATGCGACAAGCGAATTTCATCTACGAAGTATGTGAATGGGTAGCCTAAGATAAACGTCTTGTCAAACGTTGAGTCGGCTAGTATTTCATCTACGCTCTTAGATAAGGCGAGGTCATTTGTTTTGTTATCTTCCATTAGCTTACCTCCCTTTCTTTATAATGCGGATATTTTTAACTGTGCTAGCGCTAATAATACCCCACGTTTTGTGGTATTGATTACCAGTTGCTACTAAGATAGGCCCATCTGGTGTGCATTTGATTAGTGAGCGTGGCGCAAAACTTCGGCTACGTTTTGGTAGCTTAAGAAATTTTACGTCCTGTATTGTAAAGTTAATCTCCCAGCCCCAGTGGCCTAAATTATTCCAATACGGCTTTTTATTATACCAAAACCACTGTCCGTTTACGTCCATAGCTAGCCATCCAAACTTAACTGCGCTAGCTTTTTTCAACAGCATATAATCGGCATTTGTGAATTTAAGTTTTGTCATCGTTATCCTCCATTTCTTTATGTAGCTTATTAGCATATTCATCAATAGCTTTATAAGCATTTTCTACTTCTTTGTCGTATGTTTCTGATGAACCTGCAGAGCTAAGTAATGCTGCTACTGCTAACTTAGATAATAATGTATTAAATATCATATTAGCATAAGATATGATTAGCAATTCTGTTAGAAGTTTATCAGTTTTACTCATTAGCTTAACTCCTTTTTTAAATGTCTAGCCCGTCGAATAATCCCATAGCATCAGCCGCAGCTAGTTGCTCTTTTACTTTGCTCTTGCTTTCTTCCTTTTTCTTTTTGGTAGCTTCTTTAGCAAAGGCTACTACGTTGTAGCTATGACGCAAAGCTCTTACCATAGTGGCTGTGTCGCTATCCCAAATCTTGGCGGCAGTTTCTGGGTATTTTCTTAACTCAGTCATAATGAATGTTAATTGCTCGCGAACATTATCTGCATTGTCAATAGCGGACTCGAGTTGCAAGCAGGCTTTGTGAACCGCAGCTAGCGCGGCATCATCAAATAGCTCAGGTTGATCTGGGTTATTAAATTCTTTAGCGAGTTCATCAAGGTCTGGAACTTCGGCTAGTTGTTCTTTGTAGGTTAACGTTGTTGGTAAGTTATCCAAAATTCCCAAGTCACCGCTAATAGCAGAGGGCGTTGCCGACTGAATAGCTGATGGCGTTGACGATACTTCGCCTCCTAGCTTAGTAACCGAAAGTTGCAAAGCCAATGGCTTAATACCTTGTGGCTCGGTCTTAGTTGATTCAATAACTGGTTTAGGTTCGCTAGAAGTTCCTAGCTTAGCTTTATTAAAATCGAATGACATTGTTAGAATAACTCCTCTATTAAATTGCGGTTGACTGAACTAGCTGAGTTTTGCTTTCCTAAAATCATAGCATAGGATTCGTAGCCGTTTTGATTTTGGTCGGCTAATTTGACTACTCGGCTAGTAAAACGAAACGCCGGAACTTTACGTTGCGCGGCACGATAAGTAGCACGGATTCGGCTAATGCTTACTCGCATATTAGTAATGAACGTCATTACTTCAGTAGCCGAGCGGGCAGCCACGTGGTATTCTTTAGTAATACCTACACCGTCCCAGTCTTTAGTATCTTTAAGAAATTGGATAGTAAAGTCTTTGACGGAATAGGATTCTATTGGCCGCAATGTTTCTTCTAGCTTAGAATTATTTTCGGGCATCTTTCTTAACTCCTTCATATTGGATTACTACATCTAAGATAGTAACCTTGTTCATTGTTAGCATAGCGTATTTGCGGACGAACTGATTAAAGTCCTCAGTCGCCCAGATATTAGTAGCTTGGCCAAGTGGTAGCCTGTATACTATTGAGTAGCGAGGGTTTTCCAGTCGGCTAATAGCTAATGTGCGGTGTGACGGCTTGTTCATTCTAAGCTACTCCGATTCATACGGTTCCATTACGTTGATAGCATTGTCTGCGGTAGTAATGTCATTCTCTTGGCCGGTTAAAGTAATCAGCACCGACCTAACATTTGTTAAGCTAGAACATTGCATCAGCCAAGGTGTTACTACCTTAATAATCTTAGAATTTCTAAACCATCGTTTAATAGTTTTATTACCAACATAGATTGTAGTGGTAGTAGACTTGTTAGATGGCTCATAGTCATTCAGTAGCTTAGACTTATCAAGCGACCAAATTTTGATAGTCGGTTGTGCCGATGGGTTGCAACGTGATAAGAGTTCTTTGATTATTAAGCTAGGTTTACCGAATTGTAAGAATAATAGCGAGCCCATAGGCTGCGAGGTTACTTCTACCCAAACGCATTCGTCCGTTTCATTTTGGTAGCGAGATAAAGTCGGGTCACCAGAATATTTTTCAGGCTGTGACAAGACCTTCGCTATTTCCAATTCTTCAGTTCTCTTAGCCGAATCGGCCACGTTGATTTTGAGTTTTAAGTTAGACATTTTTAAATCCTTTCAATTAAATTGATTACGATAATAACAATAACATAACATTTATTAAAAGTCAAGCTAAAAATACTAGCGTAGGGTGAAAATATCTAAGCTAGCTTGGTCTTGCGGACGACCATTTAAGTCGTATCTAATACCCTCGTAAACAGGTTCACGTAACGAGCTACCAGTCTTGGTCATATAAGATACCTGAACGTAGATGTTTGTTGTCAAACAAGTTGATGATAAGCTAGCTAGTTCGTCGCGGTCTTGGTCGGTCATACCAGTTCCTACCATAGTGGTCTGGCCAATGGCATCACCGATTTTAATAGCGCCACAAGTTCCTGCACACTTACCCTCGCCAAAAGCTACACCTAGTAGCTTAAAAGTTCCAGTGCGACGAAACTTTAGCTTAAGCCAATGCTTAGTGCGACCATTAAAGTGGCGGTAGTCTGGGGATTTGAGAACAAGTCCTTCGAAGTGGCCGGCCTTTAGCTTATTAGCCAACGTTGTTAGCTGGTCTACCGAAGCTATATGAAATCTCGGAGCTAGCGAGTAGTAAAGATTCTCTGTTAGCCCAAGTCCGTGGTTCTTACTATAAACCCAGTGCTCGAAGTTAAACGGGTCGACTGTTTCAATGGCGTTACCTTGTGAGTCGGCGAAATAAATT
>JAEEGG010004390.1_pt1 | contig 34219 bp, 40 predicted proteins | sample 9134161 | NCBI WGS metagenome assembly JAEEGG01 (sample SAMN16246543, study PRJNA631951) | gut metagenome | biome: gut microbiome; feature: rumen; material: CR-attached | host: Bos | place: Iran: Karaj | collected 2018-10 | reverse complement strand
CTCGAAAGCTACGAGAAGGAAATCCTCACCGAGGCGCTCCGCCGCAACAACGGGAACCTGAGCGCCGCCGGCCGCGACATATCCGTAAGCCCACGAATGATGCACTACAAGGTGAAGAAGTTCGGACTGGCGACGGATTAAACCGATTGTGGACACCCTTTGCCTTACGTCACACCGAAGCTGGGCATAGCCCAGCAAGCGTGTCTATGGATACTCTTGCACCTTCGGTGCTGCGGTATGACGAGGGGAAAACTGCGATTTTTGGGTAAAAAAGGCATTGTTGAACATTATGCAACGGAAACTTTACCGGGCGATGCCTCCCCCGGGACGCTCATCTCTTTATTTAGGTAAATTATGGGCATGGTTGACGTACTCGAATACCTTGAATACCGCGATTTCCTGAAGGACTGGTTTGCCGAGAGCAAGAAGGACAACCCGTTCACCAGCTATCGCTACCTGAGCCAGAAGACCGGCGTGGACCCGGCCTGGCTCGTACGCGTATTCCAGAAGGGCGGGCACCTGAACGAGGATTCCCTCCCGGTATTCATTCGCCTCTGCAAGCTCGACGACCGCAGGGCGGAGTACTTCAAGACGCTCTACCGCTTCAACAAGACGAAGGCCAAGCAGGCCCTCAGCGAACTTTACTACAAGTTAATGGAACTGCGCGAGATGGAAACGCGCGTGCTCACCGAGCCCGAACTCGCCTATTTCGGGAGCTGGAGCTGTGCGGCACTCCGCGCGCTCATCGGCATCACGAAGGACACGAGCGACATTCCAGAACTTGCAAGCCACCTGAACCCGCCCATCTCGCACGACGAGGCACGCAGCGCTCTCGAGATCCTGAAAAAGCTCGGGCTTGTCGCACCGGACGGCAACGGCGGCTGGAACATCACCGACCAGATACTTTCTACCGGCGGCGAGGTCAAGAGCCGCGCGGTCCGTGACTTCCACAGGCACACGATAGAACTTGCGCAGGAATCCATCGACCGCCACCAGCCCGAAGAACGCGACATCTCGAGCGTCGTGTTTACCGCGGCTGAAGAGGACCTGCCCGAAATCAAGCACCGCATCGAGGAATTCCGCAGGGGACTTTTGCAGTTCGCCCGCAAGAGCGAGCGCGCCGACCGCGTTTACGCCCTGAATATTGCGATGTTCCCGCTCTCCGACAGGGTCGATGACCCCGCAACAGCGGAAGATAGCCCGGCCACCCCGAAAAAGGAGGGCTAGGCGATGCGCGGACTTTTCAAAAATATGTATCTTTCGAATGTGCAGAAAGATTTTTCCACATTCGGCCTGGGACTCATCGCGCTAACAACAGCGGCGATGCTTTCTGCATGTTCCGATAGCGACAAAACCGCAGGCGGAGGCCCGAGCGGCACCGAGGCGGGTAACGCCATCACGGCGCAGATTACCGTCGCGGGCCAGCCGGCCGCATTCGCACGCGTAAAACTCAGCGAAAGCGAAAGCCTTGACGCAAGCGAGAGCGAATTCGCCGAAGCGGATTCCAACGGCAAGATCGTCTTCGAGAACGTGGCCGAAGGCACATACACGCTGGAAGCGAAACTCGACAACAAGGCTCTCCAGAAGGAAGTTTCCGTCGAGGGCGACGACGTGGACCTGGGCAAGGAATCCCTCGAAGAGACGGTTTCCATCGAAGGTTCCGTGGGCAAGGGCATGGAAGGCACGGTGAAGGTCCGCGGCATGTCGCATTCGGCAAAAGTTACGGACGGCAAGTTCTCCATGGACTCGCTGCCCGCAGGGCCCATCAGCCTGGTGTTCATCCCGAACGAGAAGGGCGCCGACACGAGCAGCACCTACATGAAGGTTGTCGCAGGCGAAAGTTCCACCGCGAGCACGTTCGCCGAAGAGAGCCGCGCACTACTGCTTGACGACTTCCAGGATTCCAACTACCAGAACCGATTCATGCCCGCACGCACCTACGATGGCGGCTGGTGGTATTTCGCCTATTCCAAAGAAAACGTGACCCCAGAATTCATCACCGACACAGTCCAGCACAGGTTCGAACTCGCAGTCGAAGAAGACGGGAACATCGCGGCCCACGTGGCGGCGACATTCGGCGAGACCATCAAGGATTCTACCGGCGAAGCCATCTGGCCCTGGGCAACGGTCGGCATTGAGCTCGGCAAGAGCAACAAGGCTCTGTGCAACGACATTTCTTCCGTGGATTCCATAGCGTTCCGAGTGAAAGGCGAAGGCGCCATCGTTTTCGGCCTCGTAGACGAGACGCAGAAGAAAGAGGACCAGCTCATCGCGCAGTACGAAATCACGCTCGGCGAGGACTGGGCCCGCTTCAGCGTGCCCCTGGCAGAAATCATCGACCCGCGTTTCTCGTACACCTGCGTGAACCAGCTCGTGTGGAGATTCAAGCCCAACAACGAAGAAAAGACCGTCATCTTCTGGCTTGACGACATCGAGCTTACCGGCGGCAAGCGCCTGAGCATCTGGAAGCGGTAATGTCCGGGGCTCGCGCGGTCACCACAAACCAACCCGATATATACGACAAACTCGAAGAGGTCGTGCGCAAGTACGCATCGACCGAATACCTGCGCCCGATTGCGGACCATACGCGCATAGCGTTCGCGGAAGCGGAAAAGTTTGTTTTAAACTTTTACGAGCAAAAGATCCCCGGCCAAGCCGGGGATGACAAAGCAGGCACGGGCCATACTGCATATAAAGTAATTCTAGATTCGGGATGCGGCACAGGCGAAAGCACGCTAAACATCGCGATAGCAAACCCGGGCATCCCCGTAATCGGCATCGACAAGTCGGCAGCACGCCTCACGAAGGCGGGCGCCGCCCCGCGAAACGCTTTCCTCGTGCGGGCGGAACTGCTCGACTTCTGGCGCCTCGCCCTCGAGAAGGTCAAGGCGGGACAGTGGCACATTCCCTACCACGCGCTCTACTACCCGAACCCCTGGCCCAAGCAGAACGAAGCCACCCGCAGGTTCCACCTGCACCCGATTTTCCCGACGCTCCTGCAACTCGGAGATACGCTCGAACTGCGCACCAACTGGGAATTATACGCGAGGGAATTCGCGGAGGCGGCACGCATTGCCACGCCCGATTGTTCAATCGCCCGCGAGCCTTTTGAGCCCGAGCGCCCCATCACCGCGTTCGAGCGCAAGTACAAGGAAGCCCGCCAGCAGCTGTGGCGGGTTACCATCAATCACGTGTAGATTGAATTACCGGCGGTCGCCCATCCACCGCACGAAAGCCTTCAAGTCCTTCGTCGTCTGGACCGTCACCTGCGATTCCTCGCGTACCAGGAATTCCGAAAGCCCGTACTTGTCGCCACTGGAGCCCCAGTCATACGTGTAGCCCAGGCGAGTCCACGGGTAACCGCCCTCAGACTTGTAACTCGCACTCCAGGTATTGTCGAACCAGTTGCGCAGCCACATCCCGAGGCTATCCAGCTGGGAATCGTCTTCCTCGTTAAAGCGGCAGGTCATCTCGGAACTCGTGACATCCGGGATATACGCCGGGCGGATCATGTCCTTCGGGGAAACCCAGAACATGGTGAAGTGCGTGATGTTCTCCTCGCGCGGGAGCCCGAGCAGCTGGCGCAGGCGAAGCGGCCAGTTGCGCACGCCCTTGCTGTTCATCTTGTACCATTCCAGGAATTCCCTGTCAGAGAATACGCGCATGTCCTTCGTGACCGTATAGGGGGCACCGTTCTCGAACAGGTCCGGAGTGGAATGCGCCGCAATCATCAGGGCCTTGTCCTTCTCGGCGTTCCATGTTACCTTGTCTGAATTTGTATCCAGCGAGACGAGCGGGCGGATATCTTCGCAGGAACCGTTCTTCGCCGCCTCGACCGCAGCCTTGTAGTTTTCGGCCAGCAGGGAATCGCGGTTCGCAAAACTCACCTTGCTGCCGTCGGTCTTGAGCACCTCGCAATACGGAATCTTGGACGGGTCGAGCGCGATTTCCGCCTTCTTGAATTCTTCCTCGATAAGGGCGTCATTGTGGTCGAACAACCTGTCGCCCTGCACGAACGAAATCACTATCTTGCAGAGGCCGCTTTCGGGAATCACGATGCCCGAGGCACCCTTGTTCTCGGATGTGGTATCGAGCACGAACTTGTTCTCGTTCTCGCCACAGTTGTAGCTGTAACTGTAGAGCGTCGCAGGGCCGGACTTGAGTTCCGCAAAGAAGAAGTTATCCTGTTCCTCGCTCCACGTGGGCTTCACGACAATGGTGGAATCGCCAATCTGTGCGTAGTGCGGAGTCGCCTCGCTGCAGTAGAAGGCCGCCTGCCTGAACACGCCGACAACACCCGTCTTGCCCTTGAACGCAGCCTCATTCTTGTACTTGTAACTATGGGCGCACGCCAAAAGCAATAGCACGGCGCCCAGCAAGGCCAACGGAACGATTCTTTTCATTGCGACACTTCCTTTTTACGCGTTTGTCATAAATATATAAGTTTTTCGAGAATCACGCCCGTAAAAATTTGGGAATCCCGGCCCTTTTCGGGGGCCAGCGATGCGGGAGATGCCTGCGCCATCACCTTGCTGTTGAAGATTCTGCCGTTCCTGATTTTCGTGGGGATTTTCGCGTCGTTGGCGTTCTGTGGAGGGTGATTTTTTCAAATTTGGCGCAATTTGTAAAGTCAACGGGCTAATCCAACTTGGAAGGGGTTGCATTTTGAGCAACTAAAAAGGTATATTTAGAAAGGAGGTTTCTCTTATGCCTATCGAACTACTGCAAGAAAAAGTCAAAGCCATCCCCGCAGAATATGTAGGGGAAGTTTCTGATTTTATCGATTTCATTCTCCAGAAATCGCTAAACACGTCCGTCAAGCGGAATGTAAAAAAGTTCGGTATCGCTAAAGGCCAGTTTTCCATCCCCGACAATATTGATTCCTGCAATGACGAAATCGCAGAAATGTTCGGGGTGAACGGATGAAAGTCTTACTGGACACACACATCGCTCTTTGGACTCTTCTCGACAGTGAAAAAAATGCCGATCGAAGCGAGAAACCTCATTAACCAAGAAAATGTAGAACCTGTTTTTAGCCTAATCTCCATGTGGGAGATTGCTATCAAGCACGCAATCCATCCAAACCAAATGCCAATCACAGGTGCTCAATTCTTGAACTACTGCACCCAGGCAGGGTTCCAGCAATTGATGATTTACGAAGAGCACGTTCTGGAAGTCGAAAAACTAAAACGAGACGAGAACGCACCATCGCACAAAGATCCGTTCGACAGAATGCTCATTGCCCAAGCAAAAGCAGAAGGGATAATTTTGCTGACACACGATTCGTTATTAGCAGGATATAACGAGCCCTGTGTTATGACGGTCTAACTATTTGCCAGAACTGTTCACATGAAATGCCGCAACTGTTAAGGTTGCGGTTTTTGATTTGTTTCAGGGCGTGCAGGCGGAGACCTCCCCCTATAACGGCGCGGTTGTCGTGAGAATGTAAATCGCTTTTCGTGAGACAAAATTTAAAATAGGGCCTATTCAAGGCCCTATTTTTTATGCACTAGGAGCAAGGATAGCGAACTGAGATCCGACTCCAGATTCATGGCCGACACATGTAAATTCCCTATACGTGTAGGCCGGGAAAGAGATGTTTTTCCACGTGCCTACTGTTGCACCACCGGCATGGGTAGGCACGAAAACAACTTGATTGATGTCATGGCCAGTATCGTTGAAAATTTTCTTAACTTGACCGACTTGCCAAACACCTTTCAACTGCCATTCAAGATAGGATACATCACCACCTTCTTGAGTCGGGTTTCCGATAGACACGGTAGTATTCGGAGTATTTCTTGCCGACACTTCAGAAGCTGTAATCTGTCCAACAACAGTAAGGCTTTGGAGAATCCTGAGCGTTTTTTCGATGACAGCATCAGCTTTAATAGTCACATCTTTCTCGAATGTAGCTTGTTTCCAGACATGGATCAACGGAAAATGAATAACTTGGCTGCTACTGAGTCCACCGAAACCACCAAAAAGAAGGCCTAGATATGTGGCCGTATGCGTTGAGTCAACGTCATACTCAATATCAATGCCTTTTTCAGCGGTGCCGACATGAAACACTGGGGAATTTACTTTTTCGACTGCATTGATTGTTTTGAAAATTCCGGTAAGATACGAAGGGAAGACAATGTACCTAGGAACTCGGTAAGTTCCAGAAACCCCGACATACCAGACAAGAATTTCGCCTTTTTTGATGATTTTGGTAGAATGGAAGTCGCCAAAATTGTATGTTACGGAAAGTTCAGACTCGTCCTCAGAGAGATCTGGAATAACGAATATAGCCCCTTCCAAAGCGCTATGACAGTTAATTGTCAAGGTAGAAGGCCAGACCGTATTGCCGTTGGCAAACGAAGGACCAACTCGAACAATGGCGTTACGGTCCCAGTCTTCAAGATTGACTGTATTTTCCGCGCCTTCGACCTTGAAAGTCTTCCATTGCTGTTTTTCACCGTAATTCGGCGGAAGGGGCAGGTGTCCTACGTCTTCGTCCGTTCCTTCATAGGTGGGGGTTTGCATGGCATTGTACCATTCGGGAGGAATCGGGGTTCCTGTAGTAATTTGTTGTTTTTGCATGGTTTTTCTCCTTCTGTTAAATCTATATGGTCAGCCGATACTGCCTTTTAAGGACATTCTTGAAGGAATATCTGGGGAGCAGGTTGAAGCACTGTTTCTTTTCGTTCCAGGTCATAAATTTGCCGAAAAGCTTCAGTCCAAGTTCCTTGTATTCCATCAGCTGCTTGTAATTGTTCTTTTTCTTGGCCATGCCGGTGTAGCAGTTGATGCTGGCCAGCACACGGTTCACGTTTCGTTCGTTGATATGCCACGATTTCATCTTCTTGATGGTCGCCACTCCCTTCTTGCAGGTGTTTCTGTTCAGGTAGCAGCGGTCGAACTTGCACATGGCACCCAGCACCATAGCCCCCTTGCTGTAGTGCTGGCAATAGAATTTTCGTTCATTGAACTTGACATTTATGGCGGCAAGACGCCTGCGAATTTCGGGCATAAGGCTCAAAAACTCGGTTTTTCGTGTCGTAACGACAAAAATGTCATCGACAAACACGACCATCTTGAAGCCAAGTTCCTCATTCAGCCACCGTGTAATGTCATTGATATAGAGGCCCATAGAGTTCTGCCACACAAGGAATCCAATGGCTCCACCCACCCCTATAGGCTTGTTAAAAAGCGACTTTTCGGGTGCTATTGCAGCCCAGTTTTCCCGGGGGACGAACACATTGCAATGCCTGGCAGGATCGGCATGAAGAGCCACATCCATCATATAAATGAGGTCTTCCTTGTCGGGGCCATTGTAGTAGCGTTCAATGAGGCTTTTTTGCTGCTTGAAGGCCACCTCAACGTCGGCATTAGGAAAATAGCCATTGAAGTCCAGGTGTATGATCCAGGCGTCTCGGGTGTAGTTTTCCGATTCTTCCCGGACAAAGCGCCTGAAAGTCTCCACGGCAGCGTGTTGGCCCATTCCCTTGCGATTATTGAACGATATGGGCGAAAGGACGCTTTCGTATATGGGGCGAAGTCTCCAGTCCAGGTAATGGTGGACAATCCTCGTTTCCATGGATGTGGCGAAGATTTCGCGGGCTTTAGGAGAGAAAACGACGAAGGCATAGTTAGAATCTGCGGTAAGCTCACGGGAATTGATTTTTCGCTGTAGGTTTACAAGGTTTGCCTCGAAGTCCACTTCGAACTTCACGGTGTCGGGAGAACGGCGTTTGTTCTTTCGCGCCCTGTAATACACATCTATCAGGTCTTTCAATTCTACCATAGTTTCTAACCGACAAACATTTTTTCAAGTTCGCAACCGCCGACACCCGGCCAGCGTTATTGAAGTTGTTGTTGTTGAAGTTTCCGTTGTTGTTGAAAATCCACGCGTTGTTATTGTTATTGCGCACCGCGAGCCAGCGCCAAAACCAAGAAAAACGCACTACAACGTCAATAAGGCGACTGCTGAAGATGGATTAAATGAATCCGCCGCCTCCTCTTGATTCTTGTTTGTCAGGCCCAAGGTCGTCGTTTGATACCTTGGGCGCCTGGTTCTTAGACATGACGCTTTTACGCCATTTCATTATGCCTTCGTCGATTCTCTGGATATACGAAAAAATTTTTACCTGCTTCGCAGGTAGGAGGAATTTTAGATCGATGGCAAGCCGGAGGTACGCCTTTAATATCTCGAAATCGCAGATAAAAAGGTCAATTTCGTCCTTCCGACGGTCTGCCAGCTTGTAAGCCATTCCCGCATGGGCTATCATCGAGGAAGCCTTGTCGTGAATTTTGTCGCCAAGCACCACACGATCTTTCTTCGGAAAGTCGTATATTACACTATGGACCGCCTTGAACAGTTCATAGGTATCGACATAGATTCCAGTATCTTCCCATCTTTTATAGGACTTTCCTTTCATTGTTTACCTCCATGTGGCGGCTACAAAGAGCCGCCACAAAGTTATAAATTATAAAGTTAAGAGCGCAACCGCCGACACCCGGCCAGCGTAATCGAAGTTGTTGGAGCTGAAGGAACCGTAGTAGTTGAAAATCCACGCGCTGTTATTGTGATTGCGCACCGCGAGCCAGCGCCAATCTGTCAGCTTCACTGTTGAAGTGTCGTTGCCTTTCATGGCATAGAGAGTCTTATTGACAATATCGAAGCCCGCGTAGGTCGTGTGGCCCGTTAGCCCTGCCTTCATCTTGCTGATCATCTCAAAGGTGTCTTCGATGCCCATCATGCGCCAGTCACCCGCCCGGAGACCAGGAGAATCGAAATTGATGCTGGCCGCAAAATCGGCTGCCGGGAATGTCGTCACAGCTTCGCCATTCCTATTCAGGTGGGTTCTCGTGACAAGATTGCCCGTCTGGCTGTCGGTTTTCCTGGCCAGGGCATAGGTCCATTCCTTTTCCTTCCCGTAGACATTCTTCATGCTGTAATTGAAGGAAGGCCACTTGAGCATGACGCACTTCTTGATATATTCCTCAAAAGAGCTGTAAACGGCCCTTAAAGGGGCGCAATGGGTGTCTTCATTGAACTGTGTGCGGCTTACAATGATATGGGCCGTAGTAGGCGTCACATCGCTCGTTAGCGTAGCCGTAGTGCCGGGATTGCTGCTGTAGTATTCGATGAGTCTTTCAGCATTAGCTCCAGCTCTAGTTCCGTTAGAGCCGCCCATCCTTTCAAAACCAGGAGAATCGCCATAGGCAGGAATCATATAGGCCATATTCATCGTAGCCGTAGCGCCGGACGCGACAATGCCGGTTGCCTGCTGCCAGGTACTCATAGTGTCAGCAATGACAAGACAGGCCATGTTTCCCTGGTAGTTTTCAGCGTATTCGCAGTGCCAGTTGTAGTTCCAGCCTGCACCGGCTGCCGTTCCACCAGGATTTGCCCGGAGCCAAGTATCAAGTGCAGTACAGAAATCGGCCAATGTGGTCGCAGAATAGGTAAACGTGCCGATACTGATACTTGTATTGTCGGATTTTTGCTGTCTAAACACGATATTGTGGGAATTGCCGTCGAGAGTAAGCCCCGTAATTTCCCAGATCCATGCCGAAGCAAACTTCTTGGTGCTGGAGCAGTCCCAGTAATGGACCAGCACTTCGTCACCAAGGCGGTTGAGAACCACGCCGACCTTCGTATAGCCCGAAGGAATAGTGACGCCGTTGAGCAAGTCGCCACCCTTGAGATAGTGCTTGTTTCCGCTGCCGTCGATAAACAGCGCGTCGCCAATCTGAGGATCGTCGGTTTCAACCGGCGACCCCTTGGCCGAGAAGCTAACATCCAGCATCTTGAGAGTGTGGGTGTTGGAATCATAGACACAACGGCCCAAATTCGGGATATTGAGCTGGTGAAGGTTGACTCCGTGGGGGTTGTCGTGGTTCAGCTCATGCTCGTTTTGTCTCTGCCCGGAACTATTGGCAAGGGCGTCGATGGAGTCCTTGACAAGCTTTTCGCTCGGATAGTGCGTATTGTCGGGAATGGTCTGCCAGGAAGAGCGCTTGTTGCTTTTATCTTCTTTGCCGCTTTCAAGGGCTGTCGCACGGTTCGCAAGCTCCGTGTCGGCCTGTTGGCGGGTATTAGCCTCGCTCTGGAGTTGGGCAGAGCTGGCTGTATTGTCTGTCACGATTTGGACGTTTGTGACCTTGCCGTCTGCAAGTGTGACCTTGACCTGGACATTAGTGCCGTCCGTCGAAGTCTTGTTCGAATCAAGAGCCTGGATAGCCGCTGTAATGGCGGCATTGCGGTTTGTCACTTCCGTAGCAATGGCCGTGGCGATATTTTCAGGGGTGGCCTTGGCGTCCAGCTGTTCCTGGACATTGCCTGTCACATTATCAAGGCGGTTCAGTTCGGTGACATTGACGACAATGCCGTCGAGGACATTGAGCTCGGATGCAGTCGCCGTCACACCAAGGTCGGAAAGTGTCGTGTTATGCGGATTCCCGGTCTGTTGCGAATGGTCGTATGCAGTTTTGCCACGGTCGCCACGGTACGCCGTCGAAGATGTTTCGCCAAGGGCCAGGGATTTCGAGATTTCGGTGTACTGCGAACCGCTCCATCTGTAGCTTCTGTTCGTGGCCAGTTCCACATAGATCTTTCCGGATTCTGGAGCGATGAGAATGGTATGGTTTTCGTCGCTGTAGAAACTTCCGTTGTAAAGATAGCCTTCGATTGTATCATCGACATAAGAAGGCAGCTGGGAAGAAGGCACCTTGCCGTCGCCATCGAGTGTCGCCACGCCATTCGCCACACCCTTCTGGGATTTGGGGATATATCCCGAATTGCCTGCGGCATCGTCGATTTTAAGATAGGTGTTCTTGATGACATTACCGTCGCCGTCCTTGGTCGCCTTGGTTGCCGTGGCGGCATTACCAGAAATATCGACCGGCAGGGTCTCACCGTCGTTGACATGTTCAGCCTTCACGGCATCGTTCGCAATATGGCTGCTTTTCACCTTGCCGGAGCCGATGTTTACCGTAATCGACACATTACCGTCAAGGAATGTGGACGCCGATTCACCGGACACATCGCCTTCAATGGCGAACTTGATGGCCGTTTCGAGTCGTTTGGCGAGCAGCGCGGCAATGTCGCCGTTGGTATCTTCGAGCTGTGCTACATTGTATTGTTCAGGCATGTTGCCCCCTATAGGTTAGGTCTGTAAAACTTGAGTGTGTTTGTCGCCTGGTATCGCATTCCTATGCCCCAGGCGTTCGCCTTGGCCTTTGCGTCGGCCTTGGTCTCGTAAGTATCGGTGATTCCGTTGATTTGTTCCTGGAGAGCAGCATCAGCCTGCTCTCTTGCCTCAGCTTCATTGGCAATAGCGGAGATTCTTTCGGATTTTTCCGTGTTCAGCGCATTGGTAACGACCCTGTTCTGGACGGGGTTTCTCGACACGTTCGAAAGATACGCATCTATACGGAAAGTATTGATAATCTGTTCGATTATCCTGGCATAGTCGGGCGGGATGAGCCTGAGCACCGTCTTGAACCTGATTCCGTCCCACCAAACAACCGTATTCGGGGTTACATTAAGAACAGGATTTCCGGCAAGGACACCCGTATCGGTAGCCGTATAGATGAAGCCAGGCTGTTTCGGGGTGTCGGCATTGATCTGTTCGCAAGTCATTTCACCACGAAAATCAATATCAAAACCGGTATCGATAGCCCTGTCGATACATTCTGCAAGGCCTTCTGCAACGATTTCGTTTGCTCCGTCGGAGCCGCCAGGATTCTTTTCGGGGTCAATTTCCTGAAATTCCTTGAATTTCTGGAATAAATCGGCTTTCAGCTGCTCTTTTCTAGTCATTGAAAACCCACCTTATTTCGGTAAACGGGATGCGCTGATTATCAAGTTCTTTCACCAGCGTGTCGCAGTCAGCCCTGTTCGCGTCAACATGGACCGTCCAGATATACTGTTCGTCGAGGTCGTAGACCGGTTCGCCGACTCTCGAAAGTCCTGCCCTGAAAAGCTTGTGGGGCTTGTCGATGGTGACAGAGAAACCCATCTGTTCCGCGATATACCTGTAATGTTTCGCCGCAATGCCCCACTGTCTGTTTACAGCCGCCATGAGCGCCTGCCTGCGTTCTTCTTCGGTTCCTGTTCCAGGAAGACCGTAGGCGTCTTCCCAGCGGGCAAGAGTGCCTGCAAGGGTGCATGTGCTTGCGAACGATTCCCTGTTCGCATCGTCTGCCGCCTCGACAAGCCTGTCGAGTTCCCTGGAAACGGCATAGTCTTCCGCGTCCATAGGAAGCGGTTTCAGGAGCGAAAGCGCCCTGAAATGCCTGGATTCAAACGGATTGACGGTTTCTTCGCTCATGCTACTCCACGCTCAATGTTCCAAGGATGAATTTTTCGTCAGAACCGGCTACAACCGTTGCTGAACTACTCCAAGCGCCGCCGTTCTTCCGGGTTGTCACGCTATCAGGCAGCGCCCCATGCTTAATGGCAAACACGGTAATTTGGGCCGTCACGATCATGTCGCCAGCCTGGAGCTCGGCGAAATACTTCTGCACATCGGAACGGAAACCGGAATCATCGAACGGGCTGGAACTACCAAGACCAAGATGGACCTTCACATCCACGGTAGTCTCGCGTTGGACCGACACGAAGATTTCCTTCGGGGCGACCGGCCCTTCTTCCTCGCAGTGTTCGCGTACAGTTTCAATAGCCTTCATCGAGAGCGTGACGGGAGCCAGGAGAATCCCGACCGTCCCCTTTCCATAGGGATTCTTGTCGCATTTTGCAAAAGTCGGCTTTTCCTGCGTTCCGTCTTCGGTATAGAACTCCACGCCATGGCACTTGATATCATGCAGGGCCGGAGTCATCCAGTTTTCAAGGGCGTCGATAGAGGTGAGCGTAATCTTCCAGTACCTGGCAGAAACGGTCTCGAAAGAGCCCATAGACCACCCGGACGTGCCAAGAATAGCCCGGAGAGTCCAGGTCGAAGAATCTTCGGAAGAATACACCCTGAACTCGCCACCACGAACGGTCGTGAAGCCGAGCCCGATTCCAGCGATATCCTTTGTATCGTCGAAGTCAATGACGATAGAATCGCCTACATCGGAAGACCCTACACTAAATGCGATGGAATCCTTGTTTTTCGGGTCACAAAAGGCGTCTGCATTCACCGTAATCGAACCGGAAGACACCATCGACGGCAAAAGTTCAACGACAGAGCCCGAGCTTACAGTCTCAAGGGCCCACCTTTCGTAGTCGGTATCCTTTCCACCGGAAGGCGGCTTTCGAAGGTAGGAAAGCACGAACGAGAGCAGCTCTGCACCCGTAAGGTTCTCGACATCCTTGCCGCGTTCCGTGGCGAACTTTTCGAGAGATTCCTTCGACATCGTGGAAGGGAAAATCTGGTCCACAGTCCAGTCGAGCTGCTTGTAAACACCCCAAATGGCAGATGCAGCCACCGAAAAGCGGATATAAGTCTCTGTTCCCTGCGTAATAGTCCCAATCAGGGCGGGGTTCATGTTCTCCGCATCGACAATCATGCGCTGGAGAATGGTATCAATACTAATGGCCATCGGAGACCTCCACAAATCTTTCAAAGGTTACGGTTTCGCCCACATAAAGGACGGCTTCGACATGGAGAAGGAGCCGGTCGTCGCGCTGGTATGTGGCCGTCGCGGTCACGCTGCGCACGTGCTTGTAGTCAATAAGCCACTGCAACGCTTCGATAGCGAACTGTTCGGTCTTGCGGCGAGTCTTTTCGGATGCAGGAGCATTGCGAAGCTCGCGGAACCGGTGGCCAAATTCCGGGCGTTTGAAGAAGCTGCCCTTGACAACCGTGAGCGACATTTCAATTTCTTCTTTGACATTCTCAAAAGTCATACTATACCACCGGAGGAGGAGGGTCAGGAACAATGGGCGGCGTTCCAGGAGAAGACGGTCCGACAGCGGTGCCGTGTACCTGGGGCTTGAGGATTGCACGCAAATTTCTAATGGATCCGACTTCCGCAGGGTTGTCGGTATTGTCCCAGATATCCTTTTTTACGCGAAGGTCGCCATCGATATCCACACCTTTCGGGGCTTTCATTTCGATGGTTCCGTTCTGCTTGAAAATGATATACTGCTTGTCATCACGATATACGGCGGTTTCGCCTTCTTCTACGGCGGGACGTTCCTTGCCGTCGCTCGCCACGCCGACGATGACATTGCCAAACTCCAGGAAGAGAATGCGCGACCCGCTTGGCGGGATGGATATAAAGCCATACTGCTGCATCAGCTGACGGCCTTCGACATCGCGACCATTAGCCTTTGCCGACACGTTGCGAAGCTTGCCAGCGATATCCTTGCAGCTCGAAATAATGCTCGTAAAGAATTTCATCATAATGCACCCCCCGGCTGGAGTTCCAGACGCGTGCGCTTGCCGTTCTGCCTGTCAAGAGAGAACGTCACCGACTTGATGAGGTAGCTGTCTTTAGCACCGTTAAATTCGTCATCGACATCGACAAAGCGGTTAATTTCCCAGTTGTTGCCGTTCTGGGAGTGCCCATTTACCGTGTATTCAAGGTGGATTGAGCTCGCCTTTTCTACAGCCATCTGAAGTTCAGCGGTCTTCTTTGCAGGGCCCTCGTTTTCGTTCCAGTTCACGACAAGAGGCTTTGCAAACGGCATCTGGTCGTTCTTGACGGTCGCCATCACATACTTGATGTCGTTGTCGTCCTGACTTTCGCCCATCACGCGGACTTCGCTATGGACGCCTTCGATAGTCTTTGTCACGGAACCCTCGATGTAGTCCATTTCGGATCCGTCGCCCTTGGCGTGAATCCTAAACAGGGGCTTACCTCGAACTAAAGGCTTGTCAAAGCAGAATTTGCCTTCTGGAGTTGCCCAAAACAAGTATCCTTGCGAGTTGGCGGCACGCTTGATGACTTCGAAAACAGTATCTCCCGGGGACAGTTGAACGAATTTTCTGCTGACATTGGCCTTTTTCGCCCCGGAATAATACTCGAAATCCTTCTTTCCGATGAATGGGAGCCCACGCACCAGCTTTTCGGCAAGCGCGTCGAGCTTCGTAGGAAGCGTCGAAAACTTTGTTACGCAGGAATCGACCATAACGGACGCCACAGAACGACCTTCAAAGGAAAGCTTGGGGCCGCTTCTCGACAGTTCGCGCTTTACCGTATCGACAATTCCATTCATCACGACCTTGCGGTTCACGTATATCTCGCAGGTGTCTCCATCAGATATATCGTACTTCGAAAAGCACCCGAACTGGAAAGAACCCTCGGGAGTGAACAGTTCCTGCATGATGTTGTAGCTCACGAACTTGTCCATCCTGGAGCCTTTTACGGCAACGATAACTTCATCCTTGTCATTTATCATAGACTAGCACCTCGCCGTTCATAAAAGTGGGATTCTTGACAGCGTTAAGCGCACAAAGACGTTCTGCCGCCTTGTAGCCAAGTCCGTTGTCCAGGCACACCCGATGGAGTGGAGTTTCATGCTGCAACATGACTTTCTTCGTGGTCATGTACTCCATCTTGATACGCAACACAGCTTCGCTAAGGGTCGCAGCCTGTTTCTTGAGCCGTTCCGGGCAAATGGCAACAGGGAGAACCGTATTGATGAACTCGCGGACCGTGGCCACGCTATCTTCGAGTTCGGCAGGTGTGACGATATATGCAGGCTTCGTCTCGGCAATTTCCCTTCCTTCGGCATCGTCGGAAACAACGCTTTCGGCAGCGATGGATTCTCCCATCTTTCTTTCATCATCGCTGATCTGCTTCGCAGTCTCGTTTGCAAGCGTAGATGCAGCAAGAGTCGCGTATGCCGCATATACAGGAGAGCCGGCAAGACTTACAAGCATATCGGACATATTCGCTGCAAGAACCGCCGTGGAACTCTTAGATTTCGTCGCCCGGCGAGCAAGACCCGAGAACGAGTCGCAGCATCCCTGCAAACTCTCGGTCAACTTGCCCGAAAGTGTGCCCATGTAGTCTATCGTCGTATTTATCGCATCGATAGGAGCCTTTACAGTAGTGATAACGCCCTGGATTTTCGCCATCGCAGACTGGACGCCCGATGCAAATGCACGCGCGGCATCGCCAAGGGAGCCCCACACATCGAGCAAGGACCAATCAGAACCCTCGACATCAGGGACTCCCGCCTTCTGCATTTCATCGGCTATGGCCGCTTGCACATCGGCGTTTACTTCCTTCGCCTCTTCGTAGGTCACATCCGTCGGGTCGGTAAAGGCCTGGGTTTCTTCCTGGAGATTCGCTATTTCGAAGTCGAACTGAAACTCCGCATATTTCCTGCGCTTGTCAGAGGCAAAGGAAACATTTTTCGGATATCCATAAAGAATCGTATCGTGGTCGGGGTGATATAGCTCTACAGGTTCCGGGAAATACGAAAGGAACCAGTTTCGGAGCGCACTGTAGTTTTTATCGTAGTCTTCGTTAGTGATGATGCACGAAAACCTGAAAACTTCGGGATTTACGCCCATGTCTTCAAGCTCCGCGCCATTCTTGTACGGATAGGTTGTTTCGGCAATGGCGTGCGAGATTTCGTCGCTGATGTTCGTCAGCTTCAAGTTCCATGGGCCCAGCGTGCATTCTCTAGCTTCTTCGGCCATTTATCTACCCATCCCTGGTGTATTCTTCACCCTGATGTTTGCAGGCTTGCCGCCGTCGCTTTGTGCGGTAAAGCGGTTGTTAGACGCATCGAGATTGATGACTATGTTCGGAGCCACAGTCAAATTTTTCATGTATTCTTGAGCGGACACACGTTGTGCACCGCTTGCAATGTCGCGTTTCATCAGTTCGCGAGAAACGTTCAGCTGTTCATAGAGCTTGTCTAATTTCTTTTGCGACGGCAAAAAACTCGTTTCTTCTTCATTGATAGCCTTGAGCGTTTCATCGAAGCGAGCTGCATGGACGTTCTTGCCGTACTTTTCTTCAAAACTTTTGGTGTTCGTGTCGATGGTATTGGCGGCGATTTCGCGAGAATTAGCGACAACTTGCCGCCATTCAATGAAGGCTTGACCGAAGTTGTAAATTTGACCCATAGCCCATGATGTAGCGGCACCCATTACAGACATCGCTAGAGGCGAGTTCCCCAAACGATTCAGCCCTGCACGGGCATTGGAAAGACCTTGACGGAACCGCCCTACTTCTTTCGTAGTCGTTTCCATAGCGGTTGCTGTCTTCTGGGTGGTAACCGGAAGGTCGTCATCGTCCATGTAGTCGGAACCACCGCCGAAGCCGCCGCGCATATTGACGACAAAGACCTTCTGGACGGCTGCGGACATCGCAGAAGCACCCGCACCGTTAGCAGCGGCCCCTGCACCGCCCTTCTTGCTCCAGATACCCTTGATATCCATGGCAAGACCGGCAACATCCTTCACGAGCCCGCCAAGCTTGACGGCACCGAGAGCGACTGCGGCAACAGTCATAGCCTTGAAGCCTGCCGTGACAATTCCCTGGTGCTTGGAAAGGTAATTGAGAGCCGAAGTAAGCGATTCTACAGGTCCAGTAAGGTTCGTGTCGGCAAACGTCTCGGCAACAGCCTTCATCCTGCTCACATTGGTCTTGAAATCGTTTGCAGTTTTTTCGAAGCGCTCATCCAATACGTTCGTATTGGTCATGCCTTCTTGGCCGCTTTTCGTAATGGCATCTAAGGTTTCCCATCCATTCTTGTATTCGGTGATGATGGGCATCAAAGCTTTCATAGATGATGCGCCAAAAAATTTGCCCAATTTCAGGATATCACCTTTTGTTTTATCCATCAGTTGACGCATAATTGCGTCAAAATCATTAAATTCCCTATTTTTATCAACAACATGGACACCGATTTTATTAAGGTCTTTTGCCTTTGACGCAAGTTCGCTAAAAAGAGCAGATACGGATGTGGTGAGTTCCGCTTCGCTCTTAATCTGCGAGTTCATCACCTGCAAATAGCCGCCGAAACTAGCGAACTGTTCCGCAGTCTTGATGCCGTGAGTCGATGTAGTAGCAAGCAGAGCCTTGCCTTCAGCTGCGAACTTTTGCAGGGTGTAAGAACCCTGGTCGCCCTGGATAATCAGCGAATTGAAGAATTTCGCGACTTCATCGGCGGTCAAGCCCATGGTCACTTTCAAAGACGAGGCTACATTAGCCAAGTCTTCCATTGAAGCCCCTGAAGCCTTAGCGGCTTTTGCTAGTCTCGGGCCCATTTCTTCGGCGAAATCGAACTGGCCTGTAATTTCGCCAATTCTGGAGACGCCGTTCAGGATTTCATTTGCATCCACCCCGGTCTCGACCGCCATTTTATGCAGCGAATCGCGGAACACCTTCGTGTCCGCGTCGCTTTTCTTTGCAGCCATCCCATAGTACATGAGCGATTCGGAGAGATCGCCCACATTCTTGATGGCCATACCAAGGCCACCGCCAAGAACCAACGAATTGAATGGCGTAACAATGCGGTCCGCAAGCCCCTTGAGGGAACTTCCGACACGGGCAATGCTTGCGCGGGCACGAGAGCCAAAGCTGTCAATGGCGGCAGAAGATTGTTTCAAGCCGTTCTGAAGCTTAGTCGGGTCTGCGCCAATCCGCAATGTAACGCTATTGTCAGCCAATGCTCTGCCATCCTTTATCGTTATCGACCAAATAGCCCTTCATCGCGAAGACGAGGAGCCATTGGGCGTCGTTTAGTTCTCTTGCGGGGCAACCAAAATACGCAGAAGCTTCCAAGCTACAGGCAAGCTTAAGACTTTCGAGCGAATCTGGTCCGGTTTTTTTTTGAGAATTTCCTTGAGCTGTTCAAATTCCTCGTCCGAGAGCTTTTCCAGGTTCGGGTCGTTCTCGTCGGAGAAGGCATTGTAGGCATCGCACAAGGCTTTCAGCTCATCATTGGTGCACAAGGTTCGCATGTGCTCGGCATTGCGGAAAATAGGCTTTCCCGTTTCAGGGTCGGAGAAAGCCCGCCACATACCGTGCACAGCTTCCTGTTCGCGGTAATCCGCAAAGTTCTGCGCACCGATTTCGATGCCGTCACGCATGAACTCTTGCTGGTTATCGACCTTCGCCTTGCGGGCTTCGGAAACTGTCAAAAGCCTCATGCGCACTTTCAAATCGGGAATGCCAGGCCACTCAATATCCTTGGTGGCCTCGTGGGCATTCTTGATTTGGTCGATAATTGCAGATTCTGCGGCATCGATCTTTTCGGCTGCATCGTGAGCGGCTTGAATTTTATCAGAAAGTCCGCTCATCAGCTAACCTTACGTTTTGCGGCGTAAAATTCGAGTTGGGATTCCTTGGCGGTCTTGCCGTCAACCTCGTTCGGAGTGGACTTGAGAAGATGAACTCCGGTAAACGTGACTTTCGAGCCGCCGACGTAATTCACGATGACGGTCCATCCCTTGTCATTCTTGTCTTCTTCGGCAACCCAATCGAGGTCTGCACCCGATTGCGGCAAGTAAGTAATCGAGAAACCGTATTTCTTCGGTACTTTAACAAAGTCTTCGCCGTTGAAGTGTTCTACGGTCTGGGTGGTCTCGATTTCGTTTTCCTTGAACTTCGAGAAGTCGGTAATTTCAGAGCCGTCCTTGACGAGGGAAAGAGAAGTAATTCTCATGGTTCACTCCTTAAAGATAAAGGTCGATGGTGTTGTAAATCTGATTAAGGCCAGGCACGACAGGGGCAGGGATTTGGCAGAGCATGCGGCCCGGTTCGTTCTTCGATTCCTGCGTGATAAACTGGTCTGCGTAATCGTCGATGTAACGCAGGATTTCTTCATCTTCAAGATCTTTTGCAACTTTCTTGTTTTCTTCGTTGATGGAGTCCGCAAGGAGTGCATGGATGACCTTGTTTTTGAACTTCGCCTTGTGCGTAGAAAGAATTGCATCGCGGAAGTAATCAAGCGAGGCGATAACGCCTGTGTCGATAAGCTTGGTAAAGCGCACACCGCTATTATTGCTCTTCGTTGTCACGGCACGCACGATGCAGAGCTGGCCATCTTCTTCCGCCAGCGGAATCACGCCGCCGTAAAGCAGGACATCCTGTTCTTCGCCGCTCCACTTGTCTTCGATTTCGGGGATTGCAAGTCCCGGAATGGCCACGCCGTTCATCGGAACGTTCGGCTTGGAGTTGCTGGCAAAAATCGCACCGAGACCAGCCGCGATTTCCCACACGGTAGCATTGATCTTGTTCTTGACCGCCGCGATATGCAGACGTTCGTAGTTGTGCTTGAGCGCTTCGGTCTTGGCTGCGGTAGCCGAGGCCGATACCATCGCACAGATGGCACGCTGGCCACGCTGTTCGAGCGGTGCGGCAGCTGCTTCAAGATGAGTCTTGAGCTTGACGAGGTTCGTTTCGTCATTCACCGGGCTCACGATGATGTGATAGCGTTCCGGGAAGGTGGCTGCAAGGGCAGTCGTAAGGTCAACCGTACCGACGCCAGCCGTGGCGCTCACAGCGCCTGCGGTAATGCCAGTCGCTTCGGATGTCACGGACACGTTCAGGCCGCCCGCAGCGGCGGAAACATATGCACCGCTGCACTTTGCGGTAAGAGTGACCTTGGCGGTAGCGGCTTCGGCGGTGACAGGCGCATCTGGAGTGTTGTTCACTTCGGCTGCAAGGGCTGTCGCGACAGCGGCGGCGGTGTCGGTCTTGGCGACACCCACGCTAATCTTTTGACCGTTGATGATGACGGAAACAATGCCAGCCGCAGTAGCCGTCCCGGAAAGCGTACTTTCCCACGTAGCGGCAGAACCCGTCACGGCTGCATGGCGCAAGAGCGTAATCTGTGCATACTTCCAAGCCTTCTTTGCAGCCTTGTACATCTGCATGAGCACGGAACCCGCACCGGCAAGCGCAATGGCTTCCTGTTCGCTGGAAACTTCCGTCGGCTTGCAAGCCGCAAGAGACCCCGCAGAAGACACGTCGCCAATGAGCAGCACCTTCTGGATGTTGGCGGGGAGACCGTTCGGGCCAGCGTAATAGTTGTAGCCCGTGTAAGTGCCCGGAATCATCGTTTCCGGGATGTTAGGATTCAGGTTCATTGTTTACCTCTTTGAAAATCACTGTGCCCTCGGCAAGAGTTTCGTTATCAGGCGTTTCACTCTTGAACGTAGAGCAGATGGAAAGCAGTTCCCTGTAGTTTTCTTCGGCGGCTTCGGGCACGACAGTGAACTGCGTTGTAAACTCAATCTCGATCACCATGCAGGCTACAGCCACGTGCTCTGCGGTGGTCACTTCACGCCAATCGCCAACAATCAAGGGCATTATATCAAGCCCCAAGTCGTTATGGTGGAGCTTGCCGATGACATAGCGAACAGCCGGGTGCGCCAACTTTCGGCGCTCTTCTTCGTTCGCGACATTCTTGAACACGAGCGAAACGACAATCTTTGCCTTTTCCTCAATCTTGCCACTCATGTCAGGCTCGGAATAATTACCAGAAACCACTGCACACGCAAGACCCGGGCGGGAAAGGGCTGAAATGTTATGCGACACGTCAATAGCCTTGAAGTTCATAGGCGTGTTGTTGCCGCTTAAAAGGTCCTTGATAGCCTTTTCAATCACGTAGTCATTCGTCACGGCTACAGGCGCACTCATAAGGACCTCATTGACGCCATGGTGAACAGCGCGTCACCGCTTTTTGAAACGACATTGAAGCTCGTTTCAGGAATTTCTTCTTCCGGGACAATGCCGATGGAAACATCGCCTTCCGCAATGCCTTTCAGAAGGGCTATGGCGTTCTTGTAACGGAGCTGCATGCCGTCGGAGACGTTCAGCTCTGTCACACGTTCGTAAAGGTTGTATATCGAAAGGTCGATGCAGATGGTACGCAGTACGCTCGGGATACCCGGAAGCGGCAACTTGAACCGCTTGCCGATATAGGCATCGATAATATCGCTGCTCTCGACAATGGCCTTTTCCACGATCGCCGCGTTCACGGTGCCCGTGGCATTCGGGCTGGTGTCGTCGGTAATCTCGACCAGGCGGGCTTCGGGAACATGGCCCCGGATATCTTCGAGCGTACAGTAGTTCATGTGTGACCTTAGCCTGCGGCCTTGATGACGTTCTTCAGGAGGAAGCCCGCATCCTTGCCCACGACCAATTCCTTGAGGTAGGAACCGACCTTGAGCTTCTGTGCACCCATGAGGCCGATATCTTTATCGACTTCGTTGGATGCGATACGGTCGCCACACTGGGCCGTGATGCCCCACGCCACGCCATCCGTAAGGTTGGAGAGCGGTTCATAGTAATGGGCCCAGATATTGCTGCCCCAGCAACGGGCAAGCACCGGATTACGCGGGTTCTTGGTGGTATTCACGCGGGATTCACCCACGAAGATTTCGTCCACTTCGAACAATTCTGCGACCTGTTCACGGGTAGCGACGCCACCAGTGAAGTTGCCGCTCGGGTAGAGAGCCTTCAGGATGTTTTCGTCGCGGCGGAGCTTGGCCCATACGGCGGCACCCATGCCAATGCGGTTCGGGCGTGCAAGCGGCTTGTCAAGATATTCCAGGAGAACATCGACAATGTTGAAGCCGTCTGCCCCAATGCCTTCGGAATTTTCATAGGTGTGCGAAAGACCTGTGCCATAGTTGGACGTACTTTCGACAAGGCCTGCCACGCGCATTTCACGGCCAAGTTCAATGCGGTCAACAAGTGCCTGAAGATGAGCATTGACAAAGCGGTCCGGGTTGTCAAGCTGGTCGATATCTTCCTGCGGGATGATGTCTTCGAGACCGTAAGCGACACAGAAATCAGTCTTTTCTTCGCCAGAAAGGTTGATGATGTTCGGTTCGGAAGTACGGCCCACGCGGGTATCCTGCACGGTAAAGCCGTCACCCTTCGTGCGCTCGGTGTACTTGAAGTCTCTCTTCTTGCCGTCAAGCATCTTGATAGGCATCACGTCGTTAGCGATGAGCTTCTTGTTCTTGTACGCAACGACAAGCCCGGTCTGCTGTTCGCCAATCGGAAGGATAAGACCCGTGGTGGCGCAGGACAACCCTGCAATCGGGGCAAGCGAGTCCACGAGAATCTGCGGGACGCCGCAGGCGGTAAGTATGTCTGCACCGGCAAAAGCGGCTACAGCGCACACAAGAGCGAGGAGAATGAGCGAAATTTTAGTCGTCTTCTTCATGTTGTTCTTCCTTTTTTGAATTAACCCGAAATGACGCCGGCATAGCCGACCTGCACCTTGATGACATCGTTCGCAGCTGCGGCAGCTTCGAGGGCAATGGCATACACGACATCGTTTGCGGTGGATGCCGTCACGGCCTTGCCGTTTGCGGCACTCTTGATCTTTGCACCTGCGGCAATGGAGGCGCTTGCGACCACGGAAGCGATACCGTAGGGCTGCACTTCAACGTCAGCGCCTGCGGCGGCATCGTTGATAGCCACACCGAGTACGGCATCGCCAGCACCTGCGGTGGTGACTTCGCCAGCGGTAGAGCCGAGTTTCACGAAGGTGTTCTTCGATACGCCGCCGGTTGCGGCCTTGTACTTCATGGCGTTCACCGGAGTGGTGGGAACACCGATACCGTCGAGCTTGATGCGGATGAAGTCGCCGCTTACACCGCTATCGAGAGCGATAGCGCAGCCCGGAGTTGCAGTAGCCTTGACGGCCTTGCCATTGGAATCCGGTTCGACAGCATCTCCGAACGAAACGGAACCGCCAAGTTCAATTTTCGCGATACCGTCAAACTGGACATCGCACGGGCGGCCAGCATCGGAATTGATGTCGGTAGAAACACCGAGCACCGTATCTCCGGCAGTTGCGAGTTTGACATTGCCATCCGAAGTGCCAACCTTGGCGAAGCGGAAAGCGGGGACCGCTTCTTCAGCGGTGAAATTGAGAATATTTCCCTTCATTCTGGGTTCTCCTTATTATTTGATACATTCTTCGGCGGCTTCGGCAAAAGTGAGCACTCGCCCCTTCGCTTCCTGCTCGGCCTTGTAGGCGGAAATTTTTTGGGCAGCCGTTTCCGCCTTCTTGGTATTGAAAATCTTCGTTTCGCCAAATTCCACGATCTGCGGAAGTGCGGCAACAGTATTGGCAAGCACTTCCGCGATGTTCACGCGGTCGTCGCCTTCGCCAAAGCAGCCTTCGCCATCGACGGGCACTTCCTGGCACAAGCCGAAAACCTTCATCAGGTTGTCCTTGAGCACCTGATTGCAACGGCCATCGGCAATAGCCTTGTCCAAAGTCTCGGAGAACGCAGCCCCGGCACGCAGACGCTCCGCTGCAAGCTTGTCAGCCTTGAGGGCGTCATTTTCGGCACGGAGTGCCGCGTTCTCTTCGCTCAGCCGCGCCGCTTCGCTAGAATTACCTTCCGGGATAGATGCGGTCGGTTCGTCGCGAGGGGGCGTTTCAGGCTGAGGGTTCTGCTCCCCGTTCTCCGGCGGAACAGAGCCGTCTTCTCCTTCGTTAGTCTTTTGGTTGTCCGCACCGCCGCCAACCTCCCCCGGTTCCCCGAAGGAGGAGGCGGTGTCAGCGGTTGCCTCTTTTACAGTCGTCTGTTTGGGGAAGTTGTTATAATCCTTGACCAAATCACGGACGGATTCGATATCCTTCACCATGTATTCCGGGAAAACCTTGTTTGCAGCTTCGACACCTTCTTTTTCAATCAGCTGTTCACGCTGGGAACGGAAAAACGGACCGAGCGATTCAATTTTGTAAATCAGTCGTTCAAATATGGACGCTGGCACAAGCCTGTCCCATGCGAACGATTCCGCGAACATGAGCACATCCTGTTCGTTCACGCCCTTGTCTGCATCGGCAAACATGCCCTCTCCAAAGCAGAGCGGAGCCATACCCTTCATTGCAGGGGCATGAGCACCAAGCGCACCGAGGTGTCTTAAACCCTTTTTCAAGTTGCTATAAACTGAGGCTGAAAGGTACTTGAAGCCACCCTTTTTCACCTCTTCGGCAAAGTCGTTGCTCACGTCGTCGAGCTTCACCTTGAGCACGCCGTTTTCGACCTTGGAATCAACCACGGAGCCGACACGCGGATCGTCAACCTTCGGGTGGCCCTTGACCATCGGCGGCTGGTAACCGGCCTTGAGCTGTGCGTGGATGCCTTCGTTCAAGTCTTCGAGGTCCGCTTCGCTGAAGTCGTGTTCGTTGCCAGCCATGTCAGTGACCTTGCCGACCTTGAACGCTTCGACCCACGGTTCCTTGAGATCATCGGATTTCAAAAGTTTCTTGTCTTTCATGGCTTCAAAGTTACAAGCGGAAAACCGAAAGAGGAGATGACAAAGTCATGCCCTAAGTCACACGGTTGCAAGTAAGTTTGTTGCGAGGCACTTTATGGACAAAAACTTTTGGATCGAGGCTTTCAAGCAGGGCGGGATAAGCATCATCTTCGCAGTGATGCTGGCCGTATTCTATACGAACGAAAACGCCAAATGGGAAAAGTCGCAAGCCGTCGAGAACACGCGCTGGGAAACGCTGTTCCAGAAGTACAGCGAAGAACAGAGGCAAGCCATGGAAGCCATACGGGCATGCTGCATGGAATACCACGGGAGAAAACAATGAGCAAGGCAGAACTTAAACCCCGCGCAAAGGAACTCTACACCATCCACCAAATGAGCCTGGCAGACATCAGCCGGGCTATTAACGTTTCTACACGCACCCTGCAAACGTGGAAATCCGAGGATCACTGGGAAGAAGCCCGAGTCGCGATAAGCGGCGGCGAAAAGAACTTCCATGCGGAACTCTTCAGCCTGGGCGAAGTGATGGCCCGCAAGATCAAGCAGGACGAACTCGACGGCGTAAAGATTGCTCCCGAACGCTACACCGCGCTACAGCGCATCATCGACACGGCAGAACACGCCCGCAAGTACGAAGCCGTAGCACCGAAAAAGAACAAGTCCGAACTCTCCCCGGAAGAAAAACAGAAAGTCGCTCTCGCCAAAATGAAGGAAGCTCTTGGACTATGCCCGAACAAAGCCTGATCGACTACTTTTTTCCATACCAAAAGAGATACTTGCTCGACAAGAGCAAGGTTAAAATCCTTGAAAAGTCCCGCCGTATCGGTGGAACCTACGTGCAGAGCTTCGAGGATGTTCAGGACTGCATCGAACAGCCCGGACTCAAGATATTCTTCAGCTCGGCAGATATGACCGCAGCCGCTGAATACATGGACTACATAGCCGGTTGGGTGGCAAAACTGAACACGATTGCAAAGGCGCTTGCAGAAATCAACTGCGAAGATATCGAGGATTGCGAATTTGCCGACGAAGACAAGGGCGTAAAGTCCAAAGTAATCGAGTTCAACAACGGTTCAAAGATTTATGCGCTATCCAGCAACCCCAAGGCTTTCCGCTCCAAAGGCGGAAAGATTGTCTGGGATGAGGCGGCTCACCACAAGGACGACCGCAAGATGTGGGCAGCCGCGAAGCCCGCCGCCATGTGGGGTTTCTCAATCCGCATACTCTCTACGCACAACGGTGTCAATTCTCTTTTCTACCTGCTCATCGACAAATGCAAAAAAGGCGAACTCGATTACAGCGTCCATACAGTGCCAATCCAGCTCGCAGTAGAGGAAGGCGTTGCCGACCGCATCTGCGGCAAAAAGCTCTCCAGGAAAGAACGCGAAGCGTGGCTGGAGCAGGAGCACAAGGGATGCCTCACCGAAGCCATCTGGCAAGAGGAATACTGCTGCAACCCGCAGGATGAATCCAAGGCGATGATCAGCTACGACCTCATCCACAGCTGCGAACGCCAGGGAATCCTCGGGCTCGAAAAGGCGAAAGGCCCGCTCTACCTCGGTTGCGACGTGGCACGCCACCGCCACCTTTACGTCATCTACGTTTTCGAAGACGTTGGAAACCAGCTTGTTTGCCGAGCTGTTGAAGCTTATCAGAAAAAGAAGTGGAGCTACCTTGAAGAAAAACTCTACAAGTTCCTGAAATTGCCCAACCTGATTCGCGCCTGCATAGACCGTACTGGATGTGGCGACCAGTTCACAGAACGGGCCCAGGACAAGTTCGGCACAGTCAAGGTCGAGGGCGTTCTTTTCTCGAATACGGTAAAAGCCGACCTCGCCATCAACCTTTTGCAGGCTTTTGAAGACCAGAAGCTCATCATCGAGAAATGCCCGAAGTTTCCGGGCGTTGACAGTCGCGAAGAGGACATGCAGGCCGAAAGCATCCATGCCGTTCGAAAGATTGTCACAAGTGCAGGGAACGTCCGTTACGATGCAGCAAGCACCGAGCAGGGCCACGGCGACTTCTTCTGGGGCGCGGCCCTTGCATACCACGCCAAAAACGCAAGCGACACGGGCCCGATATTCGCGCAAACGGCAGACCCGTTCAAGGAGCAAAATGTGGATATGAGCAGCTTTTAAAAAAATCGCACAGAAAGGCCCTTTTAAGCCCGTTTTCTTAAAACCCTAGCAAGTGAACATCAAGTTTAAAAAAATCGTTTTTCAACGAATTTGAACGGCGATTCAACGAGATTAGAAACAGACCGAGGATTGCATGAGCAAAAAAAATAAAAAAAGCACCGAAAACAACAAAAAAGATGGCGAAAAACTCCGCCTGGCGACCGAAGTGGCCACCCGTGCGCTCGCCACATTCGTTTCGGGCGAAGACTACCTGCCAAACCCTGACCCTATCCTCAAGGCGAAGGGGGGCAACATCAAGGTTTACCGCAACTTCGTTGACAGTCACCTCTCCTCAGTAAAGAACAAGCGCTTCGCCGCCATCACGAGCCGCCCCTGGACAATCGACGGGAGCAAGGGCGATGCCAAAAAGGCGAAGATGCTGGAAGAATACCTTTGGAACCTCGAATTTCGGTACACCATATCGCAGATGCTCGAAGCCGTCGGCTACGGTTACGCCGTGCACGAAATCGTGTGGAACGCGGTAGAAACAGAAATGGGAACGCTCATATTGCCCACCGAAATCAAGGACCGACCGCAGGAATGGTTCAAGTTTGACGACGACGGCAAACTGCTTTTCCAGGACAAAACCGCAAACCGTTCGCAAGTTCCCGACAAGAAATTCCTGGTCACCCGCAACCGCCCCACCGCAAGCAATCCATACGGTGATCCAGTCTATTCCCGTTGCTTCTGGCCTCTCACTTTCAAGAAGGGTGGTCTCAAGTTCTGGATGCTGTTCGTCGAAAAGTACGGCATCCCGAAGGCGTTGGGCAAGGTCCCCGCAGGGACAACCGTTCAAGACCAGAACACATTCCTCAAGATGCTCTCCGGGCTTGTACAGGACGCCGTGGCGGTATTCCCGAACACGGGCTCCGTCGAGCTTCTTTCTCCGCCCGCAGGAACAGGAAGCGATATCCACAGCAAGCTCGTTCAGTGGGCAGATTCCGAAATGAGCAAGGCGTGGCTCGGAGAGACTCTAACCACAGAGCAGACAAGTTCGGGCGGCACCCAGGCCATGGCGACCGTGCACAACGACGTGCGCGCAGACCTCGCCATTGACGATGCCGCGATGATTGAGTCCAGCATCAACCAGCTTATCCGCTGGATATACGAAATCAACTGGCCCACCGAAAAAGTCATTCCATGGATGAATATCATCCTCCCGGAAGACTTGCAGCAAGCAAGGCTCGAACGCGACCTTAAACTCAGACAGCTTGGCGTCAAGTTCAACGCCCAGTACATCACCGACATTTACGGCATCGACGAAAAGTATTTCGAGATGACCGAAGTCCAGCAAGGGGCCATGTTCGCGGAAGGCCCTGAAAAGAAGCCTAAAGTCCGCAACACCAGCCACGAACTCCGCAACAACGTGAACGCGTTCACCGAGCACCTTGCAAACGAATGTGAAAAAATCGATTTTCTCGCACCCATCCGCGAACTCGTAGAGAACGCAAAGAGCCTCGAAGAAGTCCGCGACAAGCTCGGTGGTTGTTTCGGAGAAATGCCGATGGATAAAGTAGCAGACGAAATGGAACAGGCATTCATTGCCGCAGACCTCGCAGGTCGTTTCGCCATTCTCAAGAAAGCAGGCATTATCGATGGCTAAGGAACTCGGTTTCAAGCAGGGCGAATATAAGGAAGCCGTTGATTACTTCAAGCAGAAAATCAACATTCCTACAAAACGCTGGAACAGCCTCAAGGGTGCGATGCACACGATGGCTTTCTCTATTGCCGGCGCTATGCGTGCCGACATCCTGCTTGATTTCCGCAACGCCGTTGACAAGGCTATTTCGAACGGTGATTCCCTGCAAGACTTCCGCGACAACTTCTACAAGATTGCAAGCAAGTGGCGTGAATCGGACCCTAGCTTTGATGAAAAGATGAAAAAACCGAAATACGGCGCGTGGCGTTCGAAGGTCATTTACCAGACGAACATGCTCACCGCAGCGGCGGCAGCTCAAGAACGCCAGGCAAGAGAATTGCCTGATGTGTTCACACATGCAAAGTATGTCTGCATGATGCTCCCCGGAAGCCGTGAAGAACACAAGGCATGGAACGGCACCGTTTTGCCCGTGAACGACCCTTGGTGGGAAAAGCACAGCCCGCCAAACGGCTTCGGCTGTCTCTGCGAAAAGGAGTTCATCAGCAAGTACGAAATGAAAAACGGCTTGGAAAAAGAAACCAAGGCCCCGACACCCGCAAACGACACAAGCAACATTGGAGAAAATTGGGATTACAGCATTGGAAGTGCCGATGCAGAAAACCAGCGGCTCAAGGAATACACGCAAGAGAAAGAAGAAAAGCTGTTCAAGAAATACCCGGAAGCAAGGAAAAGCGCAAAGATTGAAAGCTCTGAAAAACAGACAAATAAAACAGAAACAGAGTTAGACCTTAGCAAAATAAAAACGGTAAAAGCCAAACCATTAAGTCAAAAAGAACTGCAAGCGGAACAGGCCGAAAGAGAGAAAAATTTTGAGAGCATTATTCAGGAAGCTCGTAAAAAAGGAATTGCGTATAACGAAGCAAAAAATCTTAAAAAGGCTCTTTCAGAAAACCAAATAATAGAGAAACTAGGCGCTCCTGATCCAACACCTGGATCCTGTTCTTCACAGGCTTTAGCTTATATCGCCAATAAGTTTGGCTTTGATGTCAAAGACTATAGAAAAATGAAAAGTCGTGTACTGTTCGCGAATAGAAACACCATCGAACAGATTGTAAAATCGGGAGGCTTTGAAGCAAATAATTCAAACGGATTTAAAAATGTTGAAACACTTTTACAGCATGTCGAACCAGGTAAAGAATATTATTTCGTAAGTAGTGAACACGCCACAATCATTCGAAAAATGAATGATAATTTTGAATATCTTGAATTACAAAATAAAAAAATAAAGAATGGTTTCAGACCTTTAACAGGCGATGCTTTAGAGGCAAGGTTTGGAACTGAAGAAAAAAGCGATTGTCGCGATTACTTGATTGATATTGAAAAAATGAAAAACTCCCCAAAATTTAGGGAGTTGATTGGATTCTTTAACACACAAGAGTAAGTAATATGAAGAATTTAGCTAAAAAAATCAGCCCAAAAGGGATTTTCCTTGTCAAACAGTTCTTTTTCCTCTTTAGTGAATTTTTTGGGATAGTCTTCAAAAAGAAACAAGATTTTTTTCTTGTCAAACGAAACTGCTTTCAATCCGACATAATCAACATATTTGACTTGCCAAACTTTATCGGTTTCATGCCTTTTATAGAACTTAATCTTTCTTGTTTCTTTGTCAACCGTAATCATGATTAACCTCGCTCCCTAATATACCATTTTCCACAAGGAAATGCAACCCCATGGCAGATTTCATAAATGCAACCATAGACGACCGCGAATTTGAACATCTCATCAAGGCGATGAATGACAAAGGAGTTCATCTTAAGCCCGTCCTGGCGGCTGTTGGCAACCTTGCAGTCAAGAGCGTAAAGCAAAATTTCCGTGTAGGCGGTCGCCCCACCCGTTGGGTGGAAACGGAAAAACCAAAGGGCAAGACGATGATTGGCACGGGTGCTCTTATGAGGCAAATCCATTACAAGGTGGATAATGATGAATCGGGAGTTACAATCATGACCGGGCCGCAAAAATACGCCGCCATCCACCAGTTCGGAGGCACGACTTCCGCACATACAATCATGGCTAAAAACAGAAAAGCACTCCAATTCAATGTTGGCGGAGAGACCATCTACAGAAAGAAAGTCAACCACCCCGGCTCAAAAATTCCCGCTCGCCCCTACATGCTCCTGCAAGACGAAGACATCAAGACTATCGAAAACATGATGATTCAACACATCGTCAAAAACACTTAACAATGAGGCACCAAATGAAGTCCACACAAACCAAGAAAGCCGCTGGCACACACTACGACATGGAACCCATACACGAAACCATTGAAATCATCGAAGATGTAGTGACCCGCGAAAACATCCCCCGCAAGTCCGCTTATGCCATCGGGAACGCAATCAAGTACTTACTCCGTGTCGGAAAAAAGCAGGGCGAAGACTGGCAAGACGACGTGGAAAAAGCGGAGAACTACCTGCACCGTGCACGCACAGGGGAATGGAATTGCAAACGCTAAAACAAGGACATCTGCCCGTTGTCACGCTTCTTTGGCACAAAGTTCAAGTAGCGGTAAATCGTGCGTTCGCTAACGCCCGTTTCAAAAGCAAGCTGGTGGACAGTCTTTTCGCAGTTGTCAGCCATGTAGCGACGCACAGCGTTCGGAGTCATCCGGGATGGGCAGGCTACATGGTTGCCCGCAAAGCGTTTCCAGATTCTCTTGGCGACATCAAGACCGAGGGTCTTTGCAACCCACTTTAAATCCTCGTTCGGCAAGTCATCAAATGTAAGGGAATCCCAGACGCTCATCTGTAATTCAAATATAACTAAAAACGCACAAAAACACAACAATCTAAACAAAGGAAGTGAAAATGATAAAAATCAAAGGAATATTCTTCTGGCTTTTGATGATGTTCTTTTGGCCATTCTTCATCCTCGGTTACACCATGGACGCGGCTAAAAAAGAAGGTCACAGCACAAAAGACATGCCGATATCAATATGGCTTGAATCGCTGTTTTTCTTCGCCGTAAACACGTCGATTTATGTGCTCGGAATCTTGTACGCAATCGAAAAAATAAGCTGAGGTAAATATGGAAAAATGGATAAAAGAAATCCACGAAAAATACGAATTAAAAGCACGAATAGCAGAGTGCATTGCGATTGAAGTCATTCTTCTGATTTCTTGGGTGTGGTTTATTTTTTTTCGGTTGTAAGAAAGGCAGTAAGATCGTCGCGAAGTTTACGCACCAAAGAAAGAGCTTCGCCAACCTCCTTCTTTTCATTCTTTGCGACCAGTTCATTCGAAGAATATTCAACTTTATTCAAAAGGACTTCAAGCGAATTTAAGTGCGTAACGATACTTCTCAAAACAGCGCTTACATCGAATTGTTTTGAAGTAGTCGCCCAAATTTCACCGATAAAAACAACTGCGGCAACGATATGTTTGATAAACGATTTTTCAAAATGCAGGGAAACTTCAGACAATGCAAGGCCGAAAAGGCTAAGCCGCATTTTGTTGTCGTAGCTGGCCAGTTTGGCTTGGGCGAACAAACCGACAATAACGCTTTCACGCAAGTCTCTCGTCGTTGTCTTCAAGTCGTTGACGAATTTATCCTGTTTTTCAAATTGTTCGTCAAATTCCGCCCTTACTTTTTGTGTTGCTTTTTCGGCTGCGTTCTCCGCTATTTCCTTGACATCTTTTTTGTCCAAATAATACCTGATACACCACACTGCAACAGCGATAGCAATGAATACGCCAAATACCGTCAGCAAGTCGCCAAACTTGTCGGAGTAGAACGCTTGCGAGTCCCTTAAAGCCTGAACCGTAACCGCCGCAGAATCATAAACCAACGAATGAACCGTATCGAAGGTAACAGTATGAACAGTATCAAAAACAGATGTATGCACGGTGTCGTAGATGACCGTGCGGAGGGTGTCATAGACGGTTTGGCACATGCTGCTGGAAGACATTTAAAACCTCAGTTCGATGATGTTCCCGCTCACGCGGTAGCTTGGGTGGGTGGGTCTTGCTTGGCGGCGGTTTGGGCGGAGAGGCCGAGGGCGACGACGAGGTTGAACAGCGTGGAGAGTTGCGTGGGCGTGGGCGTGGCCGAGCCGTCTTGCCAGGAGGAGAGCACGGCGGGGGCGACCCCTACGAGCTGGGCCATGCGAGCGGCGGGCGTGTTGGAAAGTTCGAGAGCCCCAGCTATGTCTAAAAAACTTTCATTTTTAGACATGTTCTTTGCTTTTGACGAGCTTTTTATAACATTTTGTAATATAACATTGTCAATACCTTCATCGAAACCGACGCTTTTCAGTCTTTTCAAGAATTTTGGACCTATTTTGACCTTTCCCTGTAAATAGGTATTAAGGTTCTGAGGCTTTATTCCCATGGCATCAGCAAGCTCTTTTAACGAACCAAAACGAGAAAATGCAAACTTTCTAACATTTTCTAACATTTTTTCATTATTACCTATTGACATAATGTTATCCGAATGTTATATTATGTTATGTAGTGGTAGTCACCACTACTACAAAACAAAGGTAAAAAAAGGAATTGCCCATGCCAACAACTAAAAATCTTACGGAGACCAGAATCTCGTGGATTGCGGTGGCCAACGAGGTTTCCAGAATCGCCGGAAAGCCCTACAGCCCGCACTACATAAGGGAAGTAGCCACAGGCTACCGCTCCAACAAGCAACTCACCCCCATCCTCCAAAACCTTGGAATTGTCAAAAAAGAGGTAGCATAATGATCAAGTCTATTTACGAAGATGAAGCCGAAAACACCGCCAAAGGGTGTACCAAATTGGGAGACCCTTTGGACAAAGAAAACGACGAAGAAAGCCTGCTCGAAACAGCCAACAAGCTTGACGAAGTTCTAGGAACGGACGGCTCCAACAACGAAGTCCTCTACGGCAAAAACGCCGCTTTCCCCGAAAGCCCGCTTGTCCCGGTCGAATATTTCAACTCCAGTGCAAAGTACATCGTCAAGGAACAGGGTCTCGAAGAAGGCGAACTCGACCCGACGACGGCGACCGCCCTCAAGCTGCGTTACCGCATCTTCAACGACACGTCCATCCGCATGAGCATCGACACCGAGAAGAATGTGTGGTTCGTCGCAGACGATATCGTGAAGGTTCTCGGCTACAAGAAAGCCACGACAGCAGTCATTAAGCAGCATTGCCACAAGGTCTGGGACAGCAAGGACCTCGACGGCACAAACGAGCTCGCAAAGAAGCTCGTCATCGAGACGAAGGGCGGCAAGCAGGCGATGATCGCCATCAGCGAACCGGAC
>JAEEGG010004389.1_pt1 | contig 34226 bp, 29 predicted proteins | sample 9134161 | NCBI WGS metagenome assembly JAEEGG01 (sample SAMN16246543, study PRJNA631951) | gut metagenome | biome: gut microbiome; feature: rumen; material: CR-attached | host: Bos | place: Iran: Karaj | collected 2018-10 | reverse complement strand
ATATGACGTCAATCAGTAACGGATTATCAAAGGTACGGTTCAGAAAGTCCCATGCACCCTCTTCTATCAGTGGTGCGGCATTTTCCATGTCGTGAATGTTGAGGCTCATTTTCAACACATCGGCATAGGCACGCAGCCCTTGGCGCTCTTCGGGGAAGTCAGCTGCCAGCGTATCGACGAATTTGTTGAATCCTTCTGCTACGTGATAGTTGTGCCCATCGATGAACACACGGTTGAACCCGTCTGCATCGAGTCGCTGCCATGGCAGGTGCAAAAGGTTCAGCGTCTTGAATTTCTCGTGCAAGGCCTGTCCTTCGGCCAGTCCGCCAACGTAGTGCAGACCGGTGTCGTACCACAGAGGCTTTGTTCCGGCAGGCGCCGATAGGCTGCGGCGCGGATAGCTCTGCATACATCCGCCTGGCTGCACTTCGCGCTCCAGTACAAGCACGCTCATGCCTTGACGTGAGAGAATGTGGGCACATTCCAGTCCGCCCAGTCCGCTGCCAATGATGATAACGTCGTATTTCATTGTTTTCTATTTTTTATGCATCCAACGATAAATGGCTGGCTGCAATACGTATGAGAGTACCACTGCCGACACCATGCCCACCAGTGTGGCAAAGCCTACGGAGTGGATGGCTGGATGGCGAGCTGTCAGCATAGAGCCTACTGTCACCATCAGGATGATGGCACTGAAGAAGATGGCAGTCTTGTGATAGGTGAGCTGCGAGCCATTGCTGGTCAGACCGTTCATCACGAAGATGCTATAGTCAACTCCTATACCGAAGATAAAGGTTGAGATAATGATGTTGATGAGGTTGAATCGCATGCCGAAGATGTTCATGGCTCCCAGCACGATGAGCCAGCTCAGCAGAATGGGGGCAAAGCTCAGTAGTGCCAGCTTCAGGTTGCGGCCCCAGAGCAAATGTCCGTTTTCAGAGCGATAACGGTAGCTCAGCAGCAGCACTGCGAACACGAAGAGCATCGAGATCCATTGCAGGATGTTGAAGTCGCTGTTGAGCTGTCGGAGCGTATCGGTCGTATAATAATAGGTGTCTATCACCAGAAGGTGAGGCTCCTTTGCGATGGCATTACAGATACGCATGTAGTCGCTGTTGCTGTCGCTTAACATCTCGTCTTTCTTGAACTGAACTGAGGTGAAGCACATGTACTCACCGTTGTAGCTCTGTTCCATGAGGGTTGACAGGTAGCCGTTGGGAATCAGTTCGGCCTCGTAGAGTGCGTCGGGCTCATACTCAGCAGTGGCCAGTTCAAAGAATGCTTCAAAGCCTTCTGGCGAAAGGTCGGCTTTCGGTGCCGTGCGGGCTATGAGCGACTTGGCCAGTGCCAGTCGTTCATCGGTCCAGTAGGCTTTCCATGCATCAATGCGCTCCTGCTGCTTCTGTAAGGGTACCAGGGCCAGGTCGGTCTTGGTGTAGCCTCTCACCAGTCCAAGCTGCTGCAGTGAGTCGAGCTTCTGTTTTAGCAGGCCAAAGTTCTCAAGCGCTTCTTCCATCGTATTGCCCGAGCTGGCAAAATAGGCCGACTGAGTGTCAGTGCTCTTGGTCTTCTCCTTGAGCAGTTTTTCTGAGCCGATGACGTTCTTGGGCATGTATCCCAAATTGTGCATGTTCACGTCAAACTGTGTGCCACGGGCGATATAGGCTCCCACGCAGACCAGAATCAGCAATACGAGCACTGCTATGAGTGGTCGCTTGCGGTCGAACGGATAGTTGTTGATGCGGTCAATGAGGGCAAACGCGCGATGGTTGATCTTATTGTGCTCGGGGCGCAACAGTTGGGGCAGGAACACCAGACTGAAGAACACGGTGCCCACGATTGCAAAGGAGGCAAAGAGCCCGAAGTCGCGCAGCAAGTCGGTCTGTATGAAGATGAGGCCCATGAATGAGCCGATGGTGGTCACACAGCCCAGTAGTACAGGCTTTACCTGGTCGCGAAGCACCTGCTCGGGATCGCTCACATATTTGAAATGGGTGAGCACATGCAGTACGTAGCTCATGGCTACACCCAGCACGATGGCTCCGATGGCGAGTGCCAGCAGGGAGAACTGATCCTTGATGCAATACATGATGGACAGTCCGAACAGTGTGCCGAATGCTACCGGCAGCACCAACAGGGGGATGGTGTCCCAGTTACGGAAGCAAATCATGATGAACAGCAGTACCAGTATCAGTGAACCGGTGATGGTCTTGGTCAGGTCGTTCTTGATGGTTGTGGAGTTATAGAACCCGAGGGCTGGCGCTCCATGATAGCTGATGTTGACATCGGGGTATGCCTTGCTGAACTCCTCGATGAGCTGATTGATGGTGACGAACATGGCAGCGCCCTGTCCTGTGTTCGTTGATGAAAAACGGGGTGTGACGAAAGCGATACACACCGTAGAGTCGGGTACGAAGAAGTGGCCGTCAATGGTCTGATAACTGCCCGCTCCCGCTGTCATCATGGGCTTGAGCTGAGCTGCCAGGATGTTGCGCATGCCCAGAGGGTCCATTTGAATGAGATCGGGCATCTGCTCACCAATGGGGCTTGTCAGGTCTTCTCTGTTCTGTTGCATCTGCCACTCCATGTGCTCCACGGTGAACAACGTGTCCATCGAAGCATAGATGGTGGTGTCAATATAGGCAGGCAGGTGCTCGGTGAGATAGCTCACGGCTTCAGGAATCAGTTCTTCGGGCAACTGATAGAACACGTCGCCTACTGTCACTGTGTCGCGTGCCAACAGTGAGTCAACGAAGGCATCGCATGCCTCGGTGAGCATTCCCGTAGCCTCCTCTTTGTCGCCTTGCCATCCATCAGTTAAGCTGAATAGCAGAAATGTCTTGTCCTTGATGCGCAGGTCTGCAAAAGCCAACTTGGTTGTGCCGTCCTCGTTCTTCGACGACGGCATCAGCTTGTTGATGTCTTCTTCCAGATGGATGCGCGTGGCAAAATAGCCTAAAAAAGAAAACAGAAACACCAATAAGACCCAATAGAAGGCCCGATGTTTCTGAAAGAACCGATAGATGGCAATGCAGCTTTCTGTCATTACTGAATGAAAATCTTTAGTTTAATGTTGGCGATTGTTTCTTCACCGATGCGGCTTTCGCCGTCGGCCAGTGTCACGTTTCCGAATGACATGCCGAAACGTATGGTCGTTTCAATCTTCTCACCCGCCAGCGGTCGGCGCTCGCAGCTGAATCGCTTCACTTCGCCGATGATGCCCACGGGCGGTTGGTCGCTGGTGTCAGACGTAAGGGCCTTATATCCAGCCAAAGCCGAGGCCGACTGAGCCATGTGCTCAATCAGCCCCGTCTCGGACAATTCGTTATCGTCAATGACGAAATAGTTGTTGTAGCTCACTGAGAGGCAGGTGCGGCAACTGTCATCTGTGAAATCAGTTGCCTCGTCTATCATGATGAAAGGCTTGCGCTGCGGAATGAGCTTTAGGATTTCCTTTCCCTTCATGCCTGCTCTTTGAGGTGCTCCTCAATGTAGTCGTAGAGATCGTTGAAGGTCTTGATCTTAGGCAGGTCGCTCATAGGCACCTGAATCTTGTAGGTGTACTGGATGATGGCTACAAGGTCTACCAAGCTGAGACTGTCGAGTGACAGGGTCTCCTTCACGTTATCCTCAGGTTGAAAATTGCTGTCAGCTACTTCAAATTCTTCAGCCAAAACGCTGTTTACTTGCTCGATAATTTCTTCACGTGTCATAATTGTGTCTTGTTTAATTGATTTTGTTTCCTGTTGAAAAATTATTCTCTCTTTCTGTTTATTTGTTGAATTCCTTGACAATCAGTGTCGAGTTCGTGCCTCCGAAGCCGAACGAGTTCGAGAGGAACATGTTGAACTTTGCTTCCCTGGTCTCGGGAATGACGTTGATGCAGGCTGTCTCGTCGTCGGGATTCTCGAAGTTGATGTTGCCTGCAATGAATCCGTTCTGCATCATCAGCATTGAGTAGATGAGCTCGCTGGCACCTGCCATCCACATCTCGTGGCCGGTCTGACTCTTGGTTGAGGTCACAGGCACGCGATAGTCACCGAACAGCTGTGCAATGGCCATTGCCTCGCGACCGTCACCGGCCTTGGTCGAGGTGGCATGAGCGTTGATGTAGCCTATCTCACGCACATCGCTGATGCCGCTGTGCTTCAGACAGAGTTCCAACGAACGGGCGGGACCTGCTACGTTGGGGGTCGAAATGTGATCGCCGTTGCCGGAGAATCCCCAGCCAATGACTTCGGCCAGGATGGGCGCACCGCGCTTTACGGCATGTTCAAGGCTTTCCAGAATCACCGTAGCTGCACCACCGCCAGGCACCAGTCCGTCGCGGTCGCGGTCGAAGGGACGGCAAGCCTTTGTCGGTTCGCTCTCTCGCTTCGAGAATGCCTGAATGCCATCGAACGAAGCCACGCCATACATGTTGGCTTCCTGTGCACCACCGCAGATCACGCAGTCCTGCAGTCCGTCCTTGATGAGCAGCGAAGCCAGTCCGACGGCTTGTGAACTGCTGGCGCAGGCTGCCGACGATGTGAGGTTGATGCCGCGCAGATGGAACAGCGTGGCCAGGTTCATCGTCACGGTAGAGTTCATCGACTGGAAGATGGCACCACTGCCGCAGGCAGCCGTACTGCCAAACTCGCGGAAACGGTCCATCGACTCCATCGTGGCCATTGCCACTGAGTCGTTGCCGTAGATGATGCCCACCTCGTGGCTGTCCAAGAAGTCCTGATCGATGTGGGCTGCTTCGAGTGCATCCTTCGTAGCCATGTAGGCATACTGCGCTTCCTCAGGCATGAACTGTCGCGGACCGCGCTTTACGAAAGGCTTCAGGTCGGGCATTTCCACATTGGCACACAGAGCCGATGCAAAGCCCTTGTCCTTGCGCTCTTGACTAAAGATGATACCACTGCGACCCGTATATAGCGACTCGCGTACCTCCTCCAGTGTCTTTCCCAGGCACGACCAAATGCCCATACCTGTAATCACAACTCTATTGCTCATTTCTTTTCGTTCTTTCTTTATATAATATTATAATATGTAAATTATCCCTTTATTATCCTGTTCTCTCACCGCTGTGTCAGATGTTCTTGCAGTAGCATCTGCGGCGTTTCACGGTCTCGGGGTGCATGGGCTTCCATTGTGCCAGCTCAGGGGCATTGGTCTCCAGCTGTGGCCCTGTCTCGGCCCATTTGAAGCCGTTCTTGTTGAAGATGGGAATCAAGTCGTCGAAGAACAGCGCGTTCACACCCAACCCCCTGAAATCCTTGCGCACTGCAATGAGCAGCAGGTCAACGTGGTCAGATTTTTTCCATTTCAGGGCCTTCAGCAGGTGATACCATCCGAAGGGCCACATCGAGCCGTGTGTTTTGTGCATGGCCTCGGACAGGCTGGGCATCGTCACTGCTACGCCCACCAGCTCGCCTTTGGCATTGGTGATGAGTGGAACCATGTTCAGATCTACTACTTTCACGTAGAGCTTTACGAACTCATCGATTTGGTCTTTAGAGAGTGATGAGTAGCCGAATAGCTCGGAATATGATTCGTTGAGCAGGTCGAATATCTCTTGACCGTAGTGGTCAAACAGCTCTTGGCTCTTCACTTTTTTCACGGTCAGTCCCAGCATCGTCCTGCAATAGTCGGCCACACGGGCATATTTGGCTGGCACCTCTTCGGGTATCTGCACCCGAATTTGCACCCAATCCACTTCTTTTCCGAATCCCAGTTTCTCTAAGTGCTGTGGATAGTACGGAGGATTATAGATCGCGGTGGTCGAACCTATCATGTCAAAGTCCTCTACCAGCATGCCCTCTTTGTCGAAGTCGGTGATGCCCATCGGACCCTGTATGTGATTCATGCCCAGTGCGCGTCCCCATTCTTCTACGGCTTTGAGCAGTGCGGCTGACACTTGTGGGTCGTCCGTGAACTCGATAAGGCTGAAGCGCACGGTCTTGGTGTTCCATCTCGTGTTGGCCTTGTGGTTCACAATACCAACAATGCGCCCCACAGCTTCATTCCCTTTATAGGCGATGAATGGCTGAAGGTCGCAGAAAGACAGACCTGCATTTTTCTTCGGATTGAAACTGTCAACGATGTCACTCTCAAAGTCGGGTACATACTGGCTACAGTTAGCATATATCCTTTTGGGGACTGACAAAAAGTCTTTCAGTTCATGTTTGTTTTCAACCTTTTTTACCTTTATCTCGTTCATTTGGCTGCAAAGGTACGTTTTTTTTATTAAAAACTAATAAAACACCGAATAGTTTTTAGTTTTTGACTGTAAAAAGAAGTAAAATTGAACATTATAGCCCTCTCATGGAAAGCGAAATTCTGTTTCGACGGCTGTCTATTTCCAATACGCGCACCATGACGTGCTGGTGCAGTTTTACCACCTCGTTCGGGTCCTTCACATATTTGTCGGCCATCTGCGATATATGCACGAGTCCGTCCTGATGTACGCCGATGTCAACAAACGCGCCGAAGTTCGTGATGTTGGTCACTATGCCAGGCAGTTGCATGCCCTCGGTCAGATCGTCGATGGTCTCTACACCCTTGGCAAACTCGAAAGCCTCAATCTGTTGACGCGGGTCGCGTCCGGGCTTCTCCAGCTCCTTCATGATATCAGTCAGCGTGGGTAGTCCGATGCTGTCGGTGACATATTTCTCCAGTTTGATCTGACTGCGTAACTCTTTCTGCTTAATCAGGTCGGCTACGGTACATCCCATGTCGCGTGCCATCTGTTCCACTATCTGATAGCTCTCAGGATGTACTGCGCTGTTGTCCAGTGGGTTGCGTGCTTCTGGAATGCGAAGGAAACCAGCGCATTGCTCAAAGGCAGAAGGTCCTAAGCGTGGCACTTTTTTCAACTGGGCGCGTGAGGTGAAAGCTCCGTTCTCACGTCTGAAGTCCACGATGTTCTTGGCCAGTGTGGGGCCTAGTCCGCTCACGTATTGCAGCAGGTGGCTTGAAGCCGTGTTCAAGTTCACGCCTACGGCGTTCACGCAGCTCTCCACAGTGAGGTCCAGCTGTCGTTTCAGCTTTGTCTGATCTACATCGTGCTGATACTGTCCTACACCTATGCTCTTCGGGTCAATCTTTACCAATTCAGCCAGTGGGTCCATGAGTCGCCGGCCTATGCTGACAGCACCGCGCACGGTCACATCCTCGTCGGGGAACTCATCGCGGGCCACTTTCGAGGCGGAGTACACTGATGCTCCGTCCTCGCTGACGGTAAATATTTGTGGCTTTTGGCAATTGGCTTTTGACTGTTGGCTGATGCTGACTTCCAATGGCCAGTTACTCATGGCCTCTTCTACGAAGTCTTTCGTCTCGCGGCTGGCCGTTCCGTTGCCGATGGCAATGGCTTCAATCTGATAGTCGCTGACCATCTGTTGCAGATGAACGGTGGATTGCATGCGACGGTTCACGGGCGGGTGGGGGAAGATAGCCTCATGGTGAAGCAGATTGCCCTGTGCGTCGAGACACACAACCTTGCAGCCAGTGCGGAAGCCAGGGTCAATACCCATTACACGTTTCGGCCCCAGCGGTGCCCCCAGCAGCAGCTGACGCAAGTTCTCGGCAAATACGCGGATGGCATCTTCGTCGGCTTTTTCTTTACTTATGGCAGAGAATTCGGTTTCGATAGATGGCTTCAGCAGTCGTTTAAAACCATCTTCCACAGCCTCGCCCACGAGTTTTCCACAAGGGGTGTTGCCGTAAATGTAGTGCCGCTTGAGCCTATCGATACATTCATCATCGTTGGCTGAGATGGAAATTCTCAGAATGCCCTCGGCTTCGCCTCGTCGCATGGCTAACAGACGGTGGGAACTGCATCGCTTGAGTGGTTCCTGCCAGTCGAAGTAGTCGGAGTATTTGGCAGCCTCATCGGTATCGGCTTTGGCTTTCACCACTTTCGACGTGATGATGGCTTCACGCCTGAAGGCTGATCTGATTTGTTGTCGGCTACGTTCATCCTCGCTCACGTTCTCGGCTATGATGTCCTGAGCCCCCTTCAGTGCCTGAGTGACATCCTTTACATCGCCTTTTACGTATTTCTCTGCCGCCTGTTCGGGGTCACGTTCGCGCTGCATCATGAGTAGCGTAGCCAATGGCTCCAGCCCCAGCTCTCGAGCCGCTTGAGCGCGGGTGCGTCGCTTGGGTTTGAAGGGCAGGTAGATGTCTTCCAGCTCGTTGGCATCCCAGCATTCGGCAATGCGGTGCTCCAGCTCGGGTGTCAACTTCGCCTGCTCGGCAATGGTCTTGACGATGGTCTCCTTGCGCTTGCTCATCTCCTTCAGCTTGTCATACTGCTGGCTGATAGTCGCAATTTTTACTTCGTCCAGTCCTCCGGTGCGCTCCTTTCGGTAGCGGGCAATAAACGGTATGGTGCAACCCTCATCGAGCAGGTTCAGCGTGTTGGCTACAGCACCGCTGGGCAGGCTCAAGCCCTTCGCTATGATGGCAGCGAGCATCTTGTTTTCCATTGCCAGTTAGTTTTCTGAGTTCTCGGAGAGCTCGGAGGGCTCGGAGGTCTCGGAGGTCTCCGAGTCCTCAAAGAGCTCATTCATTGAAAGCTGACGGTCGATGGCTGCGTGGAAAGAAATGATGCTCTCGCTGCGAGCCAGTCCGAGCGGTTGCAACTCATCGTGAATGATGTTCAGCAGATGATGGTTATTCAGTGCATAAATCTTGATGAACAAGTCGTAGTTACCGGTAGTGTAGTGACACTCCACCACTTCGGGTATTTCCATCAGTTTGGCAACTACTTTGTCGAACGACTCGGGATTCTTCAGGTTCAGTCCTATGTAAGCGCAAGTCTCATAGCCTATTTTCTCAGGGTCTATGATGAACTGCGAGCCCTTCAGAATGCCCATGTTTGTCAGTTTCTGTATGCGTTGGTGAATGGCTGCACCGCTTACGTTGCAGGCGCGTGCCACTTCCAGGAAGGGGATGCGTGCATCATCGGCTATCAGCTTCAGGATTTGCTTGTCCAATTTATCAAGTTTCTGGTTTGCCATATTGTACTTTTGTTTGTAAATAATGCATGCAAAGGTAGCAACAATATTTCAGACAAGCAATAGATTAGAATAAAAAAAGCTCCTTTTTGATCAAAATGTTAGTTTTGGGGCCGCTCTGTAGCTGAATAGTTAATTCTGAGGGCGAACGATTGTTGCAGCTGTCTCTTCACGTCACCAATAATGCCCATCGGAACGTCTTTGTCGGCTTTGATACTGACCGTCATACGGGCTTGGTCTTCGCTGTTCATACGTCCTCGCTCCTGCTCAATGTGGGCTTTGATGTCATCGAGTGTAGCCAGCTGGTCGTTCAGCTGCATGAAGAACTCGCCTTGAAGTGCTTCGGCGGTGGAGGACTGTGGGGTGGCTGCGCCCTCTTGAACAGGCAAACGCCGCCCTATATAGATGTAGGTGACAGCCGCTTTGTGTTCTATCTTCTGCACCTCAGAACCTTGCGGCACAGTGAACTTCACCATCGGCTCAACATCACGCATGTGGGTGACGATCATGAAGAAGAATAGCACGGTGAAGATGAGGTCGGGGAGCGACGATGTGTTGAGTCCCGGCATCTCATGTCCTTTTCTATGAATAAATCGGCGTTTCATCTTCAATCTTCAATTTTCAATCTTCAATCTCCTCGCTGATGCGTTGTGGATAGACCATTCCAATGGCATCGCGCTCATACTGTGTGCACTTGGCATAAGGACGCTTGAACTGCTTGAGTGCCAATTCGTTGCGCAGTTGCTTGTAGGCCGCCACGATGGAGTTCTGCAACTGGAAATAAGCATCGTAGCTGGTTTTTCGGCTCACCTGAATCGAGAGTATGTGGCGGTCGCTCACTTCACAGTTACCAAAGTAGTTCACGTCGCGCACGCTTTTCTCAGGCAAAGACGGATCATCGGTAGGATTGGCCACAAACGTCTTGATGCGCTCAGTGAGTTCTTCGTGAGTGATGGGCTCGTCGTTGCAGGTGAGCCGGTTGACGGAGTCGAGCCTGAGCTGCAGCACATTGCGCTCCTTCACCTCCAGTTCCACTTCCTGCTCCTGTTGGGGCGGGGGCAACTGCCGGGGCAATCCCTTGTCAGTATCCATCGACGAGGTCATCAGGAAGAATATCAGCAGCATGAATGAAATGTCGGCTGTTGATGTGGCGTTCAGTCCAGGTGTTTTTCTCTTTTTGCGTTTAAACACGTTGTCAGGGGGATTTGGTGATTAGTGCTTCAAAAGGCGACCTATGCCCAGGGCGCTTAGTGCCACACACATCACGGCTACAACGATGAGCACCGTCGATGTATTGATGAGCATGTCGCTCACGCGCAACCAGAAGCTGCTGTCGTAGAGATGTCCGTTGATGGTCAATGGCTGCGTGTCGGCAGTCAGGGCTGTCAGTGCGAGTGTGGCGCAGAGCAGGAGTGCTACGCCCCACGCTATGCGCTTGGCCGGTATGCCCATTGTGAGTCGTTCGCGATTACGCATTTGCAGGGTGCGCAACATTGACCACACAGTGAGACCTAATGTAAGGGCCAGCAATGCGTAGATGCTTGTGAGCAGAACGTCAATGAATAATGGTGACTCGTAGAAACTCATGCCTTGGTGTGCTGTTTATGTTTCATGATGATGTCGAGCAGTGTGATAGCCGATTCTTCCATCTGTGAGGTTAAATGCTCAATCTTTGAGAGGATATAGCTATAGAACACTTGCAGGATGAGAGCTACGATAATGCCGAAGATGGTGGTGATGAGGGCCACTTTCATGCCCGATGCCACAATGGTGGGACCTATGTCGCCGAACTCTTGTATCTGGTCGAACGCCATCACCATACCAATCACCGTGCCGAGGAACCCCAACGACGGAGCGATAGCTATAAACAGCGTGATCCAAGAGCATCCCTTCTCCATCTTGGCGGCCTGTACGGTGCCGTAGCTCTCAATGCTGCGCTCCACCACGTCCATAGCCTCATTGATGTGCAGCAGACCCTGATAGCAGATGGAGGCTACAGGGCCACGTGTGTCGCGACAGATGGCTTTGGCACCTTCAATGTCACCGGCCTCTACCTTCTTTTCAATGTCGGCAAGCAACTTCTTTGCATTGATTTCCGAGAGCGTAAGGTAGATGATACGCTCAATGCAGAATGCCAGACCAAGCACCAGAGCCAGCGCTACGAGCGACATGAAGCCAGCCGTGCCTTCTACGAACTTCGTCTTCAGCTTGGTGTGCAGGCCATTCTCCTGCTTCACGGCCTCTTGCATGTCAGCCATGTCGTTTTCGTCTATTACCTCATCAAGTGTGAATCCCGCTGGCAGCGTGTCACCAGCTTGCTGCGTCGCACTGCTGTCCGCGACCTCCGTAAGTTGCGGGGCTGTCTTGTCCTGTGCCGTGATAGGCGCAGCCAGCACCATCGTAAACGTCAAGGCTATTGCTATCGTCAATTTTTTCATTACACCTTATTATATATAATATAAGTCTTCTTTCGTATGTCAGCCGACAAAGGTACGAATTTCTTTCGAATAATCATTTTTCTTTAAATGTTTTTAGCCTTATCGCTCGTCGGGAATGAAGGACTGATATGACTTCGGTTCTTTTGCCATCTACGGCATGTGAAATGAAATTTTGGCCATAATTGAGAGAATAATGGCCATAATTCCACAAATAATGGCCAAAATTTTTCATGATAATAACTGTCACTTATGATCAAGTATCATCAAAGTTACTCCAATCTCTATTCATTGAACTCACGTAAAGCTATAGTTTTTGTCTCATGTATAGTAAATGCTTAAAGAACCGATGGCATATCAGACCTTCAACTTTGCCTTTTCTTGAATTCATCGAACTGACATTGATTTATACTGTTCGTATTGTGTCACTTTGTCAGTCTTGCGCTTTTGGCATAGTTTTGGCATGAGGTGAGGTAGATTTCAAAAACAAAGACATTCATTTCATAAAAAACAAAAGAACTATGACAATCAAACCATTAGCTGACCGCGTGCTGGTAGTTCCTGCACCGGCTGAAGAGAAAATCGGTGGAATCATTATTCCCGACACTGCAAAGGAGAAACCCCTGCATGGCATTATCAAGGCCGTGGGCAAGGGCACCAAGGACGAAGAGATGTTCCTCAAGGAAGGTGATGAGGTGCTCTATGGAAAATATAGTGGCACTGAGCTGGAGTTCGAGGGCGAGAAGTTCCTCATGATGCGCCAGAGCGACGTGCTCGCAGTCATCGAGTAGGAACCCACCCCCAACCCCTCCCCAGGGGAGGGGAGTCTGAATAGACCGGGTGGTGGATGCTTATCATTCAAATTCTAATTATATAGTAAAAAGGTAGCTTGGAACCCCCAGAACTAACCAAGCGCCCCTCCCCTCGGGAGGGGGTGGGGGTGGGTATATTATGGCAAAAGACATTAAATTCAATATTGAGGCCCGCGAGATGATGAAGCAGGGCGTGGATCAGTTGGCTAACGCAGTAAAGGTGACTCTCGGCCCGAAGGGACGCAACGTAGTCATCGAGAAGAAGTTCGGTGCTCCTCAGATCACCAAGGACGGCGTGACCGTGGCAAAGGAGATTGAACTTGAGGATCACTTCGAGAACACTGGCGCACAGCTCGTGAAGAGCGTTGCCTCGAAGACAGGCGATGATGCAGGTGACGGAACCACAACTGCTACCATTCTGGCACAGGCCATTGTGTCAGAAGGTCTGAAGAACGTTACCGCCGGTGCTAACCCCATGGACCTGAAGCGTGGTATTGACAAGGCTGTGAAGGCTGTCACCGACTTCATCGCTCAGAAGGCTGAGGTTGTAGGCGACAACTACGACAAGATTGAGCAGGTGGCTACTGTCAGCGCCAACAACGACAAGGAGATTGGCGAACTGCTGGCCGAGGCCATGCGCAAGGTGTCGAAGGACGGTGTAATCACCATCGAGGAGTCGAAGAGCCGTGACACTCACATCGGTGTGGTGGAAGGCATGCAGTTCGACCGTGGCTACCTGTCAGCTTACTTCGTGACCGACTCTGAGAAGATGGAGTGCGCTATGGAGAACCCCTATATCCTCATCTATGATAAGAAGATTTCTAACATCAAGGAGTTCCTGCCCATCCTGCAGCCTGCTGCCGAGAGTGGTCGTCCCTTGCTGATTATCGCTGAGGACGTTGACTCTGAGGCACTGACCACACTCGTAGTGAACCGTCTGCGTGGCGGACTCAAGATCTGCGCTGTGAAGGCTCCTGGATTTGGCGACCGTCGCAAGGCCATGCTTGAGGACATCGCTGTACTCACGGGTGGTACCGTCATCAGCGAGGAGAAGGGTCTGAAGCTTGAGCAGGCTACCATCGAGATGCTCGGCACCTGTGAGAAACTGACTGTCACAAAGGACAACACCACTATTGTGAACGGTGCAGGTGACAAGCAGGCCATCAAGGACCGCGTGAACCAGATCAAGAATGAGATTGAGAACACCACCAGCTCTTACGACAAGGAGAAGCTGCAGGAGCGTCTGGCTAAGTTGGCAGGCGGTGTAGCAGTGCTCTACGTGGGTGCCAACAGCGAGGTGGAGATGAAGGAAAAGAAGGACCGTGTCGATGATGCTCTGTGCGCTACCCGCGCTGCTATCGAAGAGGGTGTCGTAGCTGGTGGCGGCACTACCTATATCCGTGCTCAGGAGGCTCTGGCCAATGTGAAGGGCGACAATGCCGACGAGCAGACGGGTATCAACATCATCTGCCGCGCCATCGAGGAACCCCTGCGCCAGATTGTCACCAATGCCGGTGAAGAGGGTGCCGTAGTAGTACAGAAGGTACGCGAGGGCAAAGGCGACTTCGGTTACAACGCTCGTCTCGACAAGTACGAGGATTTGCGCGAAGCTGGTGTCATCGATCCTGCCAAGGTGGCTCGTGTGGCACTGGAGAACGCAGCCTCTATTGCAGGCATGTTCCTCACCACTGAGTGCCTCATCGTTGACAAGCCAGAGAAGGAACCTGCCATGCCGATGGGCAACCCGGGAATGGGTGGCATGATGTAATCTCAGAGAAGAGACAAACCAAATAGCAACAGGCGAGGGGGCTTAGCGCTTCCTCGCCTGTTGCTGTTTGGGTTAGTCTTCCAAAGAGTAGTTCTCGGGCTCTGCCTCTTCGTCGTGCCAATAGGCAGTGAGCTCTTGAGCGCAGAGTGGAAGGTAGTCGACCTGTCCCTCACGGAAAATGTCTTCCGATTCTTTGATGGACTTATAGCCGTTCAGCTCTTCCTCGTACTCAATTGTGAATTGTCTTGGATCGTAGTCGTACTTTTCAATCCACAAATAGTCGTAATAGGTGCCGTAGGTGATGCTGGCAAGATGCTCTGCCTGCTTGCCCCACCATGCTTCTTCAGGATGGCCCAGGGCGCGCCAAAGATCGCTTCTGCGACGGGAGAGCAGTTCGCATTCCGCTTCAGAAACCACATCGGAGAGCCTCACTCGATCAGTGTTGAAGTGCACGTAGCGCCAGTCGTCCCAGTCCTTTGATTCAATCAGCCGTTCCGTCAGTTTCCACACTTTCATGGCCCACTGGAAGTGGCCTGTCTCGGCGCAGAGGTCGCCTATGCGCATGCCCTTTTGATACTTTCGTTTGCAACTCTCCGCGCAGCGGATGGGGTGGATTTCGCTGTTGACCAACTCCTTGAGCAAACGGGCCTCAAGATGAGTCACGACACCATTGGGCATGCAACGGCACACCCGATAGGGAATTCTTCTTCTCATCATGTGTTTAAGAAAAAATAAGAATGTAACAATATAAAAGAACGCTTTCACCAGTCACATATAGTGGCTGATGGGGTCAGGTCTCGGTGACCCTATTGTTACATTGCTTTCAAGCGGATTCTTAACTATCTCATTTTAATCCTGTTTGTGGAGCTGGAGGGAGTCGTAATCGACGAAGTCGCTTTGCTTGCAAAGAACCCTCACGAGGGTGAGTCTCACTTCAGCGGAATCTTAGTGGAGCTGGAGGGAGTCGAACCCTCGTCCGCACAAGGAAACCATACGCTTTCTACACGCTTATCCCAGCCTTCATTTTCGTGTTTTGGCAAGACCTGGGCCACCAACCAAAACCTTATCTCCTAAAACTTCATCAATGTATCGGAGCCTGCACTGACTATTTCCGATTTAATCTGCGCCGCTTGTTCTTCGGATTCGGAACCAGATCCTTGGAGCGACGTCTCGTTTCCTCACCTTGTGAAGAAATTAAGCTCGTAATCTACTATACTTCGATTAAGCAGCGAGAGCATACTCATTGTTGCCAATTAATTTTCCTACAGAAGAGATTAAGGAGCCTCCCATAGTCCAGCTCCGCGTGCTTACGTACCATTTCGTCTTGCCGTCAAATCCAGTCAACCCCAGTTTGGCGAAAAACCCCACGTTGGGTGGGGGCAGGCCGCTTTACAAGTGCAAAGATATGAACTTTTTCTGATAAATACATCTTTTTTCTGAGAAAATATGTAACTTTGCAATAAATTTGACATAAAAGAGTTATTATAATAGCATAAAAACCCTGAAAAAGTAACTTGCGTAAGAATGAAAAGATATATACTACCTTTCTTGATGCTGTTGTTCTGCATGGCAACAATGGCACAGTCATCTATGACCGATGACCAAATAATAAAGTTCGTAATTAAGGAGCAGAAGGCCGGCACGTCCCAACAGGAGATTGCCGTGAAACTGATACAGCGCGGTGTGACCCCCGAGCAGATTAAGCGCGTTCAGAAGAAGGCCGAGCGCCTGAAGAAGGAGCAGGGTCTGGGCACCGTGGCCGGCAAGACCTTAGGTGCCGACGAGAACCAGGGCCGCCAACGCAAGAACAACGGGCAGGACAAGACCTCGCAGAAGGTGAAGGACGCGAAGAAGTCGCGCCGACTGCTGACTGCCGAGGAGGCGAAGGAGGAGAGCGACGAGGACACACGCCTGATCAAAGACGATCTGGACGAGTTCATGCCCGACTCTTTCGACATCTACGACCGTGAGGTGATTCGTAAGTACCTGAAAGCCAAGGATGAATACGAGAAAAAAGATAAGAAGAAGATTTTCGGCCACAGCCTGTTCCAGAACGAGGAACTGACGTTTGAACCGCCCATGAACCTGGCTACTCCGCAGAACTATGTGCTGGGGCCTGGCGATGCCATCTATATTGATGTGTATGGTGCTTCGCAGAAGACCGAAGAGGTGACGGTGTCGCCCGACGGCTATGTGGTGATTGAGGACTTCGGCCCCATTCAGGTGAGCGGACTCACGGTGGAACAGGCCACTGCCCGGGTGCGCTCGCAGTTGGGTGCTCGCTATAACAGTTCGAAAATAAAAGTGTCGTTAGGACAGACGCGCACCATCACCGTGAATGTGATGGGCGAGGTGAAGACCCCCGGTTCCTACACGCTGTCGGCCTTCGCCACCGTGTTCCACGCCCTCTACATGGCTGGAGGTCCCAGCGAGATAGGTACGCTGCGAAACATCAAGGTGTATCGCAACAACCGTCTGGTGACTACGGTCGATGTATATGACTACATTCTGAACGGAAAGCTGAGCGGCAATATCCGACTGGCTGACAACGATGTGATCACGGTGGGCACCTACGACTGTCTGGTGAACGTCACTGGCAAGGTGAAGCGCCCCATGTACTACGAGATGAAGCGTAGCGAGAGCATGAAGACACTGATTACCTATGCAGGCGACTTTGCCAGTGATGCCTATCGCAAGTCGGTGCGCGTGGTGAGAAAAGAGGGCTCGCGCTATGCCGTCTATAACGTGGGCGAGTTCGATCTGGGGTCGTTCCGTATGGCCGATGGCGACTCAGTGAGCGTTGACTCGCTGCTGAACCGCTACTCCAACATGGTGGAGGTGAAGGGTGCCGTGTTCCGTCCCGGCATGTACCAGATAGGTGGACAGATTACAAGCGTGAAAAGCCTGCTCGAGCAGAGTGAGGGCGTGACCGAGGAAGCCTTTACCGCCCATGCCGTGATGCACCGCATGCGTGCCGACCGCACGCTGGAGGTGGTTCCTGTAGATATTGAAGGTATCATGAGCGGCATGGTGAGCGACATTCCTTTGCAGAACGAGGATGTGCTGTTTGTGCCTACCCGTCAGGACGTGCATGAAGAGCAGACCATCACCATTCATGGCGAGGTGCTCTATCCGGGTGTGTATAAGTATGCTGCCAACGAGACGCTGGAAGACTTCGTGCTGCAGGCAGGCGGACTGAAAGAGACAGCCTCGATGGTGAACGTGTTTGTGTCGCGCCGCATCGTCAATCCCAAGGCTACTGTGGCTGATTCCATTGTGGGACAGTCGTTCATCTTCGCCCTGAAAGACGGCTTCGTGATTGATGGCGAGCCAGGCTTCGTGCTGCAGCCGTTCGACGAGGTATTTGTGCGCAAGAGCCCCGGCTACAATGCACAGCAGAACGTGCTGGTGGAAGGCGAGGTGCAGTTTGTGGGCTACTATTCGCTGACCAAGCAGAACGAGCGCCTGAGCGACCTGATAACCAAGTGCGGCGGTGTGACCAGCTTTGCCTACGTGGAGGGCGCTCGCCTGGAGCGCAAGCTGAACGAGGCCGAGCGCATGCGCTATGAGGAGTCGGTGAAGATGCAGCGCCAGCAGAACGAGCAGACCATGATGGAACAGGCCCTGAAGAGCGGTCGCTCGGTGAGCGAGATTCAGGCAGGCATGACCGCCTCGCAGGAGAAGCTGCAGATACCCGACACCTATCCCGTGGGCATACAGCTCGAAAAGGCACTGGCCAATCCGGGCAGCGACTACGACCTGGTGCTGCGTGAGGGCGACCGTCTGATTGTGCCGCACTATACCAATACGGTGAAGATCAACGGTGAGGTGATGTACCCCAATACCGTGAGCTATCAGGAGGGCAAGCCTGTGAGCTACTACATCAACATGGCCGGTGGCTATGGCAGCAAGGCCAAGAAGCGCAAGACCTACATCATCTACATGAACGGCGACGTAGCCAAGGTGGGCTGCAACACGAAAGTACGCCCCGGCTGCGAGATTGTGGTGCCACAGAAGGCCACACACCGCATGACCACAGCTGAGACCATTACCATAGGTACGGGCATCGCCTCAATCGCCACTATGATTGCTACACTTGCCAATATCCTGAAGAAATAAGCGTAGTAGGGTATTAACAATTTTTTTTGAACTCGGGAACTATGGAGCAAAACAAAGTCCTAAATATAAATGTCGTGGATGTCATCAGAATGTTGATGGCTGATCGACGGAAGGTATGTATTTACTCTTTTGTTGCAGGTGTCATAGGAGTAATTCTGGCTTTTGGCACACCAAAGATATACAAGTCAACTGTTCTTTTGGCTCCGGAAGAGTCGGGCGCAGGTTTCTCAGGCAGTTTGTCGTCGTTGGCCTCCATGGTAGGTATGAACATCAAAGTGGGCCAGACAGGCGATGCATTATATCCGGAAATCTATCCCGACTTGATGGGATCGACTGACTTTATCGTCGGACTGTTTCCCATAAAGGTAAGAACCGACAAGACGGGCGAGGAATACGCTTACTGGGACTATATTCAGAATCATCAGCGTATTGCGCTTCATGAATATCCCTTCGTGTGGATGGCCTGGTTGAAGGAAAAACTTTCGTCTGACGATGCAGGAATAGGACCTGGCCATAAGACAGATCCTTTCCGCCTGACGAAGAAAGAATTTGGCGTGTTGAAGGTAATAAGCAGTAAGATAACATGCACAGTTGATAAGAAAACGAATGTAATCACCATTACGGTGGAAGACCAGGACCCGCTCATTGCAGCTACGATGGCCGATTCTGTTCAGATGCACCTGCAATATGCCATTACCGATTATCGAACGAAGAAAGCACGCATAGACCTCGACTACATGCAACAGCTGTTTGATGAAGCGCAGGCGCAATACAAACAGGCCAGCCATGCCTATGCAACTTGTGCCGACTCCTATCAGGACGTGAATCTTCAGAAATACGCCCAAAAAGTGGAAGACCTTGAGAACGAAATGCAGTTGAAATACGTTATTTATCAGCAGATAAGCGAGCATCTTCATCTGGCCAAGGCCAAAGTTCAGGAGCGCACTCCCGCCTTCACTATTGTGCAGGGAGCATCTGTCCCCATCAAGCACAGTAGCCGTCCGAAAATTGTGTCGCTGGCTATATGGATGATATTTGGCTTCATACTGCGCTTCAGCATGCTGCTATGGAAAAATCGCCAACAGTTCATCAACATCTAAACATCGCCTTCCTTGAAAAGACATCCTTATATTGTCGCAACCATGATAGCCACACTACTTGCTATGGTAGTATGGCTTTTGGTGCCTAAGGAATATACGGCGATTATAAAAGTAAGCGATGAATATAAAGAGGTTGATATAGCTATTGGACTTGACAGGATAAAGGCTCAAATCAAAAATGTATCAGGTGGAGCAAACAAGGGAATCAATGAGATTGGAGTATATGCAAAGATTCTGGAAAGTAGAGATTTTGCCCGTACCCTGTCTCAGGCGAGGATTCCTGAGAAAAACATGACGTATGGCGAGTATCTGAACAAGAGAGACACCATAGATGCCATTCTGGATAACATCAACTACAATATAAGCTACAAAGAACAGACACTCACCATCAGCTTTACAGACCGTGATCCCGTTGTTGCTGCACAAATGCTGGACAGCGTGACAGCGAATCTGCAAGCCACTATCACAGACCATCGTCACCAAGTGGCAGAGACCGCACTGAAAAATGCCACAGCCGAACTGGAAAGGGCGAAGAAGGATTATCAGGAGATATGTCATAGATATAGTGCTTTTGTTGACTCACATCGTGATTTGCTCACAGAATCGGAGATTCAGAAAGAAAAGGCATTGAAAAATGATTGTTCGCTCAGTTATGATCGCCTTAGAACCGTTGCAAATGAATTTGCACGAGAGAAGGCCCTCAAGCAACGTGCGTATATGTCGTTTGCTGTGATAGAGGCCAATGCTGTTCCTGTCGAGAATAATGGACATGTAGCAAGTTTTCTTTTTGTATTTATTATTATTGCACTATTTGCTACTGCGGCCTTCCGCCAATACTCTCAAAAGAAAAAAAATGGTACATTGACCTTTGAAATGGGCGATTTCTTTTCTCCCTGGAGTCTCACTTTTGTCATTTGGGGAGGTCTGTTCGTCTTGTACTTCCTGCAAGGCACATTAGATCCCGTCGGTCCATTATTTGTTACTAATTTTTTTCTATGGATAGGCACTTTTATTCCAACATCACTACTTACTTTTATACTGACAAGAGATGATAGCTTGCCAAGACCTGTAGAGCGCGGAAAAAGTATTGACGTTAATATGCAACTGTTTTATGTCCTTTTAGTCATCTCGCTACTCTTTACAATACTTTATGCAAAATGGATCTATGGAATAGTAAGTCAGTTCGATACAGAAGACTTGTTGTTTAACATCCGTCTGTACGCTGTCTATAAGACCGACTCACCAGGAATCTTGATTCTCACTCAGGGATTGAATTTTTCTTTGTTCTTAACCGCAATTTGGCTTTATCCTAAAATATCGAAATTAACCATAGCTCTTATTGTCGCAATTAATCTGCTTTTGGAATTCTCCATGATGGAGAAAAGTGGTATTCTCATCATGGTTTTGAGCACACTATTTGTATTGTATGAGAAGCGAACCATCAAATTGCGCTCCATAGGTATTACTCTCCTAGGCATCATTGTCCTATTCTTCTTCTTTAATATGTCGAAAGAAGCCCAAGAACAAGATTCTGTTGATTTTATGGACTTTTTGGGAATATACGTTACGTCGCCCATAGTAGCTTTTGAGAAGTTGAGGATAACCATTACCGATGGCTGGGGAGGGAATACCTTCAATGACGTATTCCCTTATTTACGATACCTTGGCATCCAACTTGAGAGTATCAATCGTCTTCAGGATTTCGTGTATGTTCCTGTCCCCACGAATGTATATACCATCATGCAGCCTTTCTATAACGATTTTGGAAGCATGGGAGTTGCAGTCTTTGGCTTACTCTACGGCTGGGGTGCCGGTTATGTCTATCGTAAGTTTTACGATGGTAGTCAAACGTATAAATGCATTTATACTTTTTTGGTGGAAGTCATTATCATTCAATTCTACAATGAGAACCTACTACAGCAATTCCATATTGTTGTAGAGACATTCTTCTTTATTGTCCTACTGACCGCTACCAATTACAAATTGCTTATTAAAGCAAAAGCAGATGAAGTTATTTAATGAAAATGACATAAGGAGCAATAAGATATACAAGAATGTAGCATTTTCATTCTTGTTAAAGTTAATTGCCACTATCATCATGTTTGTGATGGTACCTCTCACTTTGACCTGTTTAGGTAGCTATCAAAATGGTGTCTGGCTAACTATCAGCAGTCTTCTTATTTGGATTGATCAGATGGACATTGGCTTAGGGAATGGCTTGAGAAACAAGTTGTCAATCAGTATAGCTCATCAAGACATGGATGAGGCTCGCAAAATGGTTTCATCCTGTATGGCGATGCTAACGTGTATCATTATACCACTTGCAGCCCTTCTATTGCTTCTCATTCAAGTAACAGATGTGTATTCATTCTTCAATGTTGAGCCAGATCGCATACCAACACTTAGAACTGCATTACAAGCCGCTGTTGTTTTTGTATGTATGACTTTCATCTTCAAACTGATTGGTAATGTGTATATGGGTATGCAAGCCCCATCCGTTAGCAATCTTATCATTGTATTAGGACAAGGCTTGGCTTTGTTTTCCACATGGATTTTACTTAAGATGGGAAATGCCACATTCCTTAATGTGGTCATAGTCAATACGGCAGCTCCATTGCTCATTTATATTGTCGCCTATCCCGTCACCTTCTACAAGGTGTTTCCCTCATTACGTCCTTCTTTATCTCTTATCAACTTACGTTCTGCTCTGTCTTTAGGCAATCTTGGCGTTCGGTTCTTTTGGTTACAGATAGCAGGTGTCATTCAAATGATGACAGCCAATATCCTTATTTCCAATCTCTTTTCTCCAGAAATCGTTACACCTTACCAGATAGCATATAGGTATTTTAGTTTGGTCTTAGCTGCGTTTACTGTCATTTGCATGCCTTTTTGGAATGCCACCACAGACGCATACGAACGAGATGACATTCAATGGATTCGAAAGGCTGACAAGCGAATGGGGTATGTCGTTATTCTGTTGGGACTGTGTATCGTTTTAATGGTAGCCATCTCACCCATGATTTATAATTTATGGATTGGCAATAAATGTGAGGTGCCGTTCGGAATAACGTTGATGGTGGCTATCTACACCTTTATTATTATTGCAAGCAGCCGATATTCATATTTTCTAAATGGTATCGGTGCCCTTCGTCTTCAAATGTACATGACGGTAACCGTATTATTCTTTATACCACTGGCATGGCTGGCAAGCCACTTGACACATGACATCAATTATTTCTTGGCTGTTATGTGTCTATGTATTGCACCAAGCTGGATTGTCAACAAGATACAGTTCAATAAAATCATTAGTGGAAAGGCAACTGGCTTATGGAGAAAATAAAAGACAAGATATCCATTATCACAATCTGCTATAATTGTGCTTCTGATTTAGAGCGCACTATTAAGAGTGTACTCGTCCAAACATATAGTGAAATTGAGTACATCATCGTGGATGGCGGAAGCACCGACCACACTCCACAAGTCTTAGACAAATACAAAGACAGTATCGAATGCATCATCAGCGAGCCTGACGAGGGAATCTATGACGCATTGAACAAAGGTATCAGAAAGGCTTCCGGTGAATGGATTCTATGCTTAAATGCAGGGGATGTTTTGCGTAACGACCATGTGCTGACAGATGTCTTCTCTAACGAAATCCCTGCTCATATTTCTTTTCTATATAGTGACTATGTGCTTACTTACGAAAACGGGAAAACAGAAACACGTTCTTGCGACAGAAGCAAAGGAATTGTCCATCATCAGAATTCCATATACAGGCGTGACTTGCATGAAACTTATGGATATTATATTGTAACGCATCCGTATATTGTTAGTGACTTACTGTTTTTTCTGGCAATTCCCGAGAACAAGTTCCTGAAAATTAATACAATTATTGCGAATGTTCAGTTTGGCGGCGTATCTAATGGACAATGGTGCACATTACAGCGATGGGCTGCTCATATCATTTATGGCAAAGAAACATTCCCAAGCGTTTTCAGGCAATATGCTCTTATGAAAATCAAGAATTTGGTAAAGCTCATATTACATATCAAACATTAACATTCTATATGGCAGAAGATTTGCAGAAAAGCAAAATAACCGTACTCATGTCCACCTACAATGGAGAGAAGTATCTTACGGAGCAGATAGAAAGCATTCTCAACCAGAGAAATGTTGATGTCAACATACTCGTTCGTGATGACGGTTCTACAGACCAAACACTAACCATACTGAAGAAATATCAAGAAAAAGGTGCCTTAGTGTTTTACACGGGCGAGAACCTTGGTCCACAGAGAAGTTTCCTGCATCTGCTGCAAAATGCTCCACAATGTAACTATTATGCCTTTGCCGATCAGGACGACGTGTGGTTGGAAGACAAGTTGTATTCAGGGATAAAGGAAATCAGTTCTTATGGCAATCACCCGGCCTTATATACCTGTCAGACCCAGATGACCGATCAATATTTGGAAAGGATACCAACTCCCCAGCTTCATCCTCGTTGCACCTTTGGCGAGTCACTTGTTTACGCTTATGCAAGTGGCTGCACAATGGTATTCAACCATGCTCTGAGAACTGTCATTACAGCATATCAACCAGCCTTTATTGACATGCATGATTGGTGGATTGTGAGTATCGCTGCGGCCATGAAAGCACATATAGTCTTTGACCATAGTGCGCATATCCTTTATCGCCAGCATTCGAGAAATGTCAAAGGACTGAATGACTCGAAGTTCAAGGAGTGGAAACAAAGAATACAGCGATTACTTCACAAACAACAAATACGTTACCATAGTGCTTTAGAACTTTATAAAGGCTATTACGCTCTATTACCACAAGAAAGCAAAGAGCTGATAGATCTTTTTATTATATCAAAAAAGAGTTTCAAGCACAGACTGCGCTTGCTCATGGACTCACGCTACAAATGCGGAGATAAAAAAACGTGGGTTCTATTTAAACTATCTGTATTGTTGAATACATATTAGGCCAGCCCCCTGTCAGTCCTGGCTGTTACCACCATCTGGTCAAGGCATAGCGCACTATCCAATAGCGGTATGCAAGTTTCTGATACAATGACAATGGACTCTTACCTGTTGTCAATGCTGAGGTGTTGTCACCATGCCGACGATAACGCAGCAACTTGTCGGGAATATAGGTTGTCTTATAATAGAGATCGGCTATCTGGCCTATCCAGTAGTCATGCATCACGATGTGGGGAGGAAAAGGCAACAGCTTCTTCAATATGGTCCTGCGGAATGCAGTGCAGCAGCCAATATAGGTGGTATGGTAGAGCGTTGGCCAAAAGCCTTTGTGAGGCTTGCAGATATCGTAGAGGGAGACACCTGTACTCACAGCTTCTTTGTCGGCAATCCACGCATCACTAATGACCAGGTCTGCGTCTTTCAGTGCCGTAACCATCCGTTCTACTTTGTTAGGCTCCCATATATCATCCTGATCCGACAGGAACAAGTAATCGCCTGATGCATTTTTTATAGCATTCTCGAAGTTGTAGGTCAGTCCACATTGTGGGCCGACAAAGACCTTGATGCGAGGGTCGTGAAACGAAGCTAAGACCTGAAGGGTAGAATCAGTTGATCCGTCATCAGAAACGATGAGCTCATCGTGCTCGCTCAACTGTTGCAAGATGGAAGAGACTTGCTCTTTGATATATCTTTCACCATTATAGGTGGCCATGCACACACTAATCATATCGCAAATGTACTCAAAAAATAGAGGAAGGGAGGTAATATTCCCTAAATTATTACAATAAAAAGCTATTTTTTGCGTTTTTTTTAAAAACTTAAAAATGAAAATCTGCATACTGACTCCAAGATTTCCCTTGCCTGAATGTGGCGGCGACTTGCTGAGAATAAATTATATTGCCCGGCATCTCAAGTCGCAAGGCCATCAGCTGGTATTGGTATCATACACTGAAGAGTCGGCTGATCTTGAAGCAGCGAAGGAACTATATGACAAGGTCTATACAGTAAAACGCAGCAAGATTGCCTCAGCGTTTTATTCTGCTTTGTTCATGCTGACGGGACATCCCATCCAGTGTGGCTACTATTATTCGTCCACATTCAATAAGCTGTTCCAAAAAGTAGTTAAGAAAGAAAATCCCGACTTATACGTTTCTCATCTCTTACGCATGGTGCCTTTCTTAGAGAAAGCAAAGTTAAAAGAGAAGTCTATCGTTGAAATGACCGATGCCTTGTCAAAGACCTATGCGATGGTCAGTGGAGCTAAAGGCAATACCTTACTTGAGAAAGTTTATCAGATAGAGAAATACCTGATAGCCAAGTATGAGAAATATGTCATCAGTCATTATCCCAAGGTGGTGCTGGTGTCACAGGCTGATATCGATTTCCTGAGCAAGAGCATGGGAAGCCAGCAGTCACAGTCTCTGGAGCTTCATACCAATGGAGTGGAGTATCTTTCGCAAGTCAATGACTACGTTGATACCAAGAAGATTTGCTTTATTGGACACATGCAGTCGTTGCAGAATCAGGATGCAGTCATTCACTTCGTCAACGATATTTTCCCTCTTATATTGGCCAAAAAGCCTGATATGAAATTCTATGTTGTGGGAGCACATCCCCCCAAGGTCATCCAGAAGTTTCACAACGGAAAGAACATCTTTGTCACAGGCTTTGTAGAGGATCTCAACAAGTTCGTGGCTGACTCCTGCATTGCCGTGGCTCCCGTTCAGATAGCTGCAGGCATTCAGAACAAGGTGCTGGTGGCTATGGCCAATGGCATTCCCGTTGTTCTCACCTCACTGATTGCCAAGGCCATTCCAGAGTTACACGACGGTGAGAACTGTTTCATTCGCGACGATAACCAGTCATTTGCTGACATCTGCATTGAATTGCTTGACAATCAGCAGCTTCGCTCTGCAATAAGAGAACAGGGACGCAAGGTGGTCATAGAGCATTATTCATGGGAAGAAAAGCTTAGAGGGTACGAGCAAATAAAGAAACCACATACGCCGTGATACAGAAATAAGCATTCGCATTAAGAATAGTTTAGTTGAAATCATGCTTTCATGCAATAATGTAGTTTTTTTTCTGTTATATATATAAAGTGTGAATATATGACAAATAATCTACTACTGATAATTGCTGCTTTTTTTCTAAGTGTAGTTTGTGGATTCGTATCCATTCCCATTATCATGAACTTCTGCAAGGAGAAGAATATATACGACATTCCCAACTCCCGTAAGATGCATAAGACAGCCATCCCCCGATTGGGAGGCATTGCCTTTTTGCCCAGCATGTTTCTGGCTTTCTTGGGAACCGTGTTTGCCTATGCCTATTCTTCTGTGAACGAACAGGAAGTGACGCTCAGCCTCTGGTCGCTCTATTTCTTCGTGAGCCTGGTGCTGATCTATGGCGTGGGACTGGTCGATGACCTCATTGGCCTGAATGCCAAGACCAAGTTCCTGTTCCAGATCATGGCTGCTGTGCTCATGCCAGCAGCTGGGCTTTATTATAATAATATGTATGGATTCTTAGGCATCCATGAGGTGCCCTACGCCATCGGAGCGCCGCTCACGGTGTTCCTGATCGTCTTCATCACCAATTCCATCAACCTGATCGACGGCATCGACGGGCTTGCCGCCGGGCTCTCGTTCATAGCCTTGGGCGGATTCCTTGTCTGCTTCATGGCTGAAGGCATGTGGCTCTACGGCATTCTGATTGCTGGGCTGATGGGGGTGCTGGTGCCTTTTTGCTATTTCAATCTCTTTGGTGACCCCGAGAAGAACCGCAAAATCTTCATGGGCGACTCGGGCAGTCTCACACTCGGGTTCATCCTTGGCTTTCTAGCCGTAAAGTATTCTATGGACAATCCCAATGTGATGTTCTGGCGTCCCGACTGTCTGTTGCTTTCCTACACGTTTCTGATCGTGCCTACGTTCGACGTGGTGCGCGTGTCGGCCATACGCTTCAAGCACCACACTCCTGCGTTCAAGGCCGACAAGAATCACTTCCATCATAAGCTGTTGCGTGCCGGGCTCACTCAGCACCAGGCATTGATTGCTCTTTTGTTGCTCGCCCTGTTCTTTATCGGCCTTAATCTCACGCTCAACGGAGTGCTTTCTTCAACGCTCATCGTGGTTTGCGACATTGTGGCATGGGTGCTCGTTCATCAGGTGGTGAATGCGTTCATTCGGAAAAGGGGAGAGCAAGTGTTTAAGTTTAATGTGAATCCATGAATAGTCCTTTCAAGCGCATATTCGACTTCCTCGGGGCAATGGTGGGACTGCTGGTGTTCTCACCCCTCCTGCTCGTCATCTATATAGGGCAGAAACTTACCTATAAAGGTCCCGCTCTCTATACGCAGGAACGTATAGGCAAAGGCGGCAAGCCTTTCCAGATCTATAAGTTCCGCACAATGGTGGTCAACAATGAGAACGACGGTGTGCCGCAGTTGGCTGAGGCTGACGATGAGCGACTTACGAAGTTTGGCAAGTTCCTGCGCTTACATCATCTTGACGAGCTCCCCCAGCTGTGGAACGTGATGAAGGGCGACATGTCGTTTGTAGGCCCCCGCCCCGAGCGGAAATATTTCATTGATCAGATCATGGCGATAGACCCGCGCTATGAGCGACTGTATGCCATCCGGCCAGGAGTCACGTCATACGCTACACTCTATAACGGCTATACCGATACGATGGAGAAAATGCTGCGTCGGCTGGAGCTCGACCTCTATTATATGGAGAACTACTCATGGTCTTTCGACATTCATATACTCTGGAAAACATTCTTCAGTATCGCTTTCGGAAAGAAGATATGATCAGGGAGTAAGAAAGCAGAAAAACCAAAAATGTTAGGAAAAATAGTGCGAAAATGAATAAAAAAATCAAAAAAAAGCATATATATCATTTTTTTTCTTACCTTTGCAGCGTAAAAAATATATGATGTTATTAAATTGAAGGCAAAAAAAGAGTGAAAGTGCTCTGGTTAATCTAGTAATCTATGGGAATAGCTAATAACTTTGCAAATTGGTATTTTACCAAGAAGGCATTACCATATTGGTGCATTCTATTGTTGGATGTCCTTATTACCTATTTTTCTTACGTTGTCACTTACATACAGTTCCGTAGCATTGTCGAACTGGGTGAAGACTTTACCAACGTCTTTCTCAATGCAAGCGTTTACATGATATTCTATGTCATGGGCTTCCGCATGATGCGTACCTATTCGGGCATCTTCCGCTATTCATCGTTTGTCGATTTGCAGCGTGTGGGCTATGCTATGCTCATGGGCGCAGTGGTGGCCTATCTGTTGCATCACGCCTTCGTAGATGTCGATTTGTTCACCCATCTTCGTGGTCGCGAGATTCTTGTGAGCTCGGTGTTGGCCACATTCCTCATGTGGGCTATACGCATGTCGGTGAAGACGGTTTACGAGGTGTCCTACAATAGCGTTCGTGCCAAGAGTACCTTTATCTATGGTATCAAGAACGGCGGCATAGGCATTGCCAAGCACATTCGCAACGAGAAACCCACGAAGTTCCGGCTCAAGGGCTTCATCACCGACGATCCTTCGTCAACCGACTATATCCTGATGGGTGTCAAGGTTCATCAGCTCGACGACAATCTCGTGCCGCTCATGCAGAAGCTGGGCATTCAGGCCATTATCGTTTCACCTTATCGTTTGCGCGCTTTCCGTAAGAATGTGCACTTCCAGAACCAGTTGATTGATGCTGGTATTCAGATTCTCATCACCCAAGAAGAGAAAGACTGGGAGGCAGCTGAGACTACCGAGGTGAAAGAGGTGAGCGTGGAAGACTTGCTGCCACGCGACGAGATACAGGTTGACATGGAACTGGTGAAGGAACAACTCACCGGCCACTGCATCATGGTCACAGGTTCGGCAGGCAGCATAGGTAGTGAGATGGTGCGCCAGATAGCCAGCTACAACCCTTCTGAACTCATCTTGGTCGATCAGGCTGAAACACCACAGCACGACATCCGTTTGATGATGCAAAAGCAGTGGCCTCACATCAAGGCAGAGATTATCGTGTGTAGCATCTGTGAGAAAGAACACATGGAGTACCTCTTCAAGAAGTACAAGCCCCAATACGTGTTCCATGCAGCTGCCTATAAGCATGTGCCAATGATGGAGGACAACCCCTCAGAGAGCGTTACTAATAATATAATAGGTACGAAGGTGATTGCCGACCTGGCAGTGAAATACGGTACGAAGAAGTTCGTGATGATTTCTACCGACAAGGCTGTCAATCCCACCAATGTGATGGGCTGCTCTAAGCGTATCTGCGAGATTTACGTTCAGTCGCTCAACAATAAACTGGACAGCGACCCAGCACTCAAGGACAATCATTGCCAGTTCGTGACGACTCGCTTCGGCAATGTGCTGGGGTCGAACGGTTCGGTGATACCTCTGTTTAAGGAACAAATCAAGAATGGTGGGCCCGTCACGGTGACCGATCCCAACATCATCCGCTACTTCATGCTCATTCCTGAAGCTTGTAAGCTGGTGCTTGAGGCTGGCACGAAGGGCAATGGTGGCGAGATATTCGTGTTCGACATGGGTGAGCCCGTGAAGATTTCCGACCTGGCTATGCGAATGATTCAGCTCAGCGGATTGAAGAACATCAAGATTGAGTACACCGGTCTGCGCCCAGGTGAGAAACTCTACGAGGAGGTGCTCAACGAGAAAGAGTCAACCAAGCCTTCGTTCCACGAGAAAATCAGAATTGCCACAGTGCGCGAATATGACTACGATGAGGTGTGTGAAGCCATCGATACGTTAGCGAAGACTGCAGTGGCTTACGACAATATGGCCACAGTGAAGGAGATGAAAGCCATTGTGCCAGAGTATAAGAGCAACAACTCCATCTACAGCCGGCTCGACTCAGAATCGGGGGGGTAAACTAACCCCCAAGTGCTGATACAGTCAAAAATGCAATATAGGGATTTTCCTCTGCTCGTTTAGGGAAAATCCCTTTTCTTTTTGTCGTTTTCGCCATAACTTTGCATCAGAAAAAAGAAATGTCGAACCGTTAAAAACTTTACGATTATGAAAAAGATGATACTTACCCTGATTGCAGTCGTGGCTATGGTCCTTCAAGCTAATGCCATGAGTTATGAGCAAGCTCGTCGCGAGGCCCTGTTCCTGACGGACAAGATGGCTTACGAGCTGAATCTCTCAGATGCCCAGTATGAAGCTGCCTACGAGATCAATCTCGACTATCTGATGGGGGTGACGGGTCGGCATGATGTGTTTGGCACATATTGGGAGCGTCGCAATGCCGACCTCAATTACATTCTCTATAGCTGGCAGTGGGACCTCTTCCGCGCAGCCACCTACTTCTTCCGTCCGCTCTATTGGGAAGCTGGCTACTGGCACTTTGGCGTATATGGCCGCTATCCTCATCGCGACTACTTCTACTTCGGTCGTCCTCACTTCTATGCCTCTTACCGCGGTGGTCACAGCTGGCATAGGAATGGTGGTAGGAGCTATTACCAGCATCATCACGATGTCTATCGTCCTCACTCCCACCGCGACCGCCACTTTGGCTTGCGCGATGGATGGAACCGTGGCGACTATCGTTCACATCGTTCTGGCAACAGCTCGACACGTATCACGGGACGAAGCGGGGCTGGCACTCACAATCACGGTCTGAATCGTCAGGACAATCCAGGCAGAAGCATTAACGGTGGACGCCATTATCAGGGCAATGACAACCAAGGCAATGCTAACCACGGTGGTGGCAATCATGACTATTCCAACCAAGGCGGTGGTAATCATGGCAATGCCAACCAAGGCGGTGGCAATCATGGCAACGGAAATATGACTGCAGGTAGCGGTCGTCAGACATCGCCTCGCACGGTGAACTACCAGCCGGCTCGCTATTCGGGTGGAATATCTTCCTCGGCAGTGCGCTCTTCAAGCGAGGCATCAGCTTCTCGCTCTGCCTTAGGCACTTCAGGCTCACGTGGTTCTTCCTACTCTTCAAGTCGAGGTACCAGTTTTTCTTCCTCTGCACCGCGAAGCGCCTCATACGGCAGAAGCTCGAGCCCCTCTTACAGTCGTGGCAGCAGCTTCTCAAGCAGCACCCGCTCAACAGTTGCTGGCAGCCATGCATCAGGGGCAAGCCGCTCTTCGATGAGCAGCCATTCGGGTGGTGGCAGTCGCTCTTCAGCAAGCAGCCATTCAGGTGGTGGTCGTTCTGGTGGTCGTCGCTAAACAGAATGCTTAGCCGAAGTCTCTCCAATCACAATTTTCTGCGGAACAATCTTACGATACACCTTGGTGTCGCCTGCAATATGGCGCAACAAGAGCTGACAGGCAGTCTGACCCATGAGGCCAGACTGATCTTTTATGGTAGAGAGTCGGGGAGTGACGTAGCTGGCATGCTCGTCGTCGGTGAAGCCAATGAGCGCTACATCGTCGGGAATGCGCAGATGTAGCTGTTTGATGGCACTAAAGGCAGCAAAGGTGATGATGTCGTTGAATGCAAGAATGGCATCAGGCCGTTTGCCGCTTTGCAGCATTTGAGTGGCAGCCTGTAGCGCCACATCGTAGTCTATTCGGTCGCATATCACAAGGTCGCGTTCAATGGGTATCCTGTTCTCGCGCAGTGCCTCCAGATAGCCGTGCTTACGCCGGCGCACCATGTCCAGGTGGTTGGGGCCGCCAATGAAGGCTATTCTTCGTGAGCCTGTGTCTATCAGGTGTTGGGTGGCTTGTTGGGCAGCTTCATCGCCATTGGCCGTGACGCAGGAGAACTGCTCCGACAGGCAGGTACGGCCAAAGAATACAAGAGGGATGCCCATCTTTGAAATCTCTTCGAAGTGGCTGTAGTCGGTAGTGTCCTGAGCTAAGCAAGCAATGATTCCCTCCACATGCAGGCTGTTGAAGTTGTCGATGGCACGTGTCTCGTCCTCTTTCGACTCATGGCTGTTGGCGCTGATCACGCTGTAGCCGGCCTTTCGTGCTTCAGTCTCTATGCCGTCGAGCACCGCTGCATAGTAGTGTGTCACCAGATTGGGCACCACGACGCCAATGATGCGTGGAGCCTCACTGCGCAGACTCTGTGCAAAGGGGTTCGGCCTGTAGTTCAGTTTCTTTGCCAGTGCCTTCACTTTCTCTTGCATCTCCTTGCCTATCTCAGGACTGCTGTGCAGGGCTCTGCTCACGGTTGCTATGCTGACGCCCAGCTGTTCGGCCAGATCCTTCAGTGAAATTCTATGTGGAGCCATATTGAGTAGTATTTGTTTTAGTTTTTGGCAAAAATACATAAAATCATTCTAATTCGCAAACGTTTACGTGCTTTTTTTACAATTAATTCATTGCTGCACGGGAAGTTGTGTTTATCTTTGCATTCGCGAAACACTTATGAATAAGTAATGAATAGTTGATAATAAGTTAGTTAGAAAGTAAAAACCGAGACTGTCGTGATGACACTCTCGGTTTTTGTTTTTCTGATAAGTAGGGTAGTGTGTCGCCCTTTTCTTTACTGGAGCCTCTTGTCGGATTCGAACCAACGACCCCGAGATTACAAATCACGTGCTCTGGCCAACTGAGCTAAAGAGGCGGGGTGGGCAAGCGGTCTGCATCGCACCGCTACAACCAAGTACCTTTGCTACGTTCCCGTCCTGGAGGATTCCGAGGGAGCTGGTCGTACAGGACTTGCCCATGTTTCGAGTTTTGCGGGTGCAAAGGTAATAAAAAAAAAGATAATTGCTGTTTAGGCTCTGCAATTTATTTCGTTTTTAACTTATTTTTATACCCATACAACCCTAATCTGATATAAATTGCGTAAATTTGCAACGAATTATTATACATTATCTTCAATGACTTCTGCAGAACGTGTACAACTTGATGCTTTTGCCCGTGTGGACGGAGCGATGCTGGCATTGCTGTGGATAAGCAGTTTCGCCTGTTACATAGCAGGCCTGACGAATAATGTGCTGGGGCTGGCAGCCATCATCTTGGCGGTGGCCTCGCCTTTTTTTGTTGCCCGCAGGCTGCGCTCTTTCCGTGACTATGCGCTTGAGGGTGTCATCTCCTTCGGGCGAGGTTGGGCCTACGTCATTTTGGTCTTCTTCTATGGTGGCTTGTTGTTTGCCCTGGCCCAGTTTGCCTACTTTGCTTATCTGGATCATGGCTATATGGCTTCTGTCGTAACCCAAATGACGCAGACAGCCGAATTCACTGAGCTCATGAAACTGTATGGCATGCAGAACACATTCCAACAGGTGCTGGTCGAATTTCAGCAGTTGCGCCCCATCGACTTGGCCCTTCAGGGTCTCAGCACCAACATTGTCGTAGGCATCATGCTCGGGCTGCCCATTGCAGCACTCATGCGTTCCAAGAAAAAAATACATTAGAAAAACCATGGATATATCAGTAGTAATACCTCTTTACAATGAAGAAGAGTCGATAGGCGAGCTCTTCCAGTGGATTGAGCGTGTGATGGATGAACATCATTTCAGCTATGAGGTCATCTTTATCAGTGACGGTTCTACCGACCGCTCATGGCCCATCATCTGCGAACTGAAGGAACGGTCAGAGCATGTGCACGGCATCAAGTTCCGTCGTAACTACGGCAAAAGCCCTGCACTTTATTGCGGCTTTGCCAAGGCACAGGGTGATGTGGTCATTACGATGGATGCCGACTTGCAGGACTCGCCCGACGAGATACCCGGGCTCTACCGCATGATTATGGAAGAGGGCTACGACCTTGTGTCGGGCTATAAGCGGAAACGCTACGACCCGCTGTCGAAGACACTGCCCACCAAGCTCTTCAATGCCACCGCCCGTAAGGTGAGCGGCATCAAGAACCTGCACGATTTCAACTGCGGCTTGAAGGCTTACGCTCGCGATGTAGTGAAGAACATCGAGGTCTATGGCGAGATGCATCGCTACATTCCCTATCTGGCTAAGAATGCCGGATTTGATAGGATAGGTGAAAAAGTGGTGCAGCATCAGGCCCGCAAGTATGGCGAGTCG
>JAEEGG010004388.1_pt1 | contig 34231 bp, 26 predicted proteins | sample 9134161 | NCBI WGS metagenome assembly JAEEGG01 (sample SAMN16246543, study PRJNA631951) | gut metagenome | biome: gut microbiome; feature: rumen; material: CR-attached | host: Bos | place: Iran: Karaj | collected 2018-10 | reverse complement strand
GCCCTTCGGGCTATAAGTATTATTGAGATACCAGCATCTTCTCGATATCGGTGACGTACTGTCTGAAAGTACGGTCGGTATCGATGAGGTCACAAACCGTATTGCAGGCGTGAAGGACTGTAGCGTGGTCCTTGCCTCCAATCTGCGCTCCGATAGAAGCGAGCGAAACTTTGGTGAGGCTGCGGCTCAGATACATCGCAATCTGACGGGCCTGGACGATCTCCCTCTTGCGGGTCTTGGCGAGGATGGCGTCGTGGGGCAGATTGAAATACTCGCAAACTGCATCCTGGATTCTGGAAATGGATATCTCGCTCTGGCTGTCCGTCACGATCTTGTCGATAAGCTCCTGCGCAAGCCCCAGAGTCATATTGCGTTTAGCAAAAGTTGACTGAGCAATCAGCGTGAGCAGCGTGCCCTCCAGCTCCCTTATGTTTGATTTGACCTTTCTTGCGATGAACTCGAGCACCTCGTCGGGAACTACTGCACCTTCGCGGAAACTCTTGTGCTTGAGGATGGCGAGCCTGGTTTCGTATGACGGAGGGAGAAGCTCGACCGAAAGTCCCCATTTGAATCTTGATAGAAGCCTCTGCTCCAGACCCTGCAACTCTACCGGCGCGCGGTCGGAAGTCAGCACGAGCTGCTTGCCGCTCTGGTGGAGGTAGTTGAAAATCTGGAAGAAGGCGTTCTGCGTGCCCTTTTTCTCGGCGAACTCGTGGACGTCGTCGATGATGAGCACGTCCACAGACTGATAATACCTCAGGAAATCTACGAGATTGTTGTTCAGGCCGACTGAGTTCATAAACTGGGTCTGGAAACGGTTGGCGCTGACGTAGAGGACTATCTTGTCGGGGTATTTCTCCTTGATGGCGATGCCGATGGCCTGGGCGAGATGGGTCTTGCCGAGACCGGGGCCTCCATATACGAAGAGGGGATTGAAAGCTGTCTTGCCGGGCTTGTCGGCAATGCTGAGGCCGGCCGAGCGGCCGAAGCGGTTGCATTCCCCTTCGATGAAATTCTCGAATGTATAGACAGGGTTAAGGTGAGAATCGATGCGGACTTTCTTCAGGCCGGGAATCAGATAGGGATTGCCGTTGTACTTGAGAGAGTCGCCGGGGAGGCTGACCTCGTTGTTCTCAACGACCTTGCGGTCCTGCTCGGGAGCTGCCAGAACGCTGTCACCGACAATGCGGACATTGTAGATGAGACGGGCGCCTTCGCCGAGAACCCTGTGAAGAACGAGCCGGATGAGATCGATGTAGTTTTCCTCGATGTGATTCCTCACATAATCGGAAGGCACCTCTATGGTAAGGGCCTTGTCTTTGAGACGGACCGCTTTGACAGGGGCGAACCAAGTCTTGTAGTTCACCTCGGAGATATTGTCCTGGATGATTTTAAGACAGCTGTTCCAAACCGCTACCGGATCTTGTTCTTTCATTGTAAAAAAATGCAGAAGGAATGGAGTGTTCTTACTCCCTTGGTGCTTTACAAAATTGGGTGAAAAAAAAGTTATAAAAAAATTTATTTTCTCTTGCAAAATTCAATTCTCTCATAAGTACTTAATATTCACCAAGATATTTTTGCAAAATTTTTATGCGCTGATAATCAGCATTTTAGCTGATGCGCAATTGCTATCTTATTGAATATTCAACGGTTGCGCTGTTGATATTTTTTGAAAGAATTTTTAACGAACTTTTTCCACCTTTCCGTCGTCAACTTTCACCACAAATGCGTCCTTGAATTTGGCCCTCACCGAAGACAATGCAGCCTGTGCATCTTTCGCGGATTTGAAATGTCCTGTGGTGTACTTGTATATGTTGCCTGACTTGAATTTTTCAATATCCTTGAGTCCTTTGAAGTCGCCCGATCCGGAAGAGATGTTCCGGGATACTGCAAAAATCTGGATTGCATAGAACGGATTTGGATTCGATGCTGCTGTTGCAGTTTTTGTATCTGCAGGCTTGGGCTGTTCTTCCTCCACGGCGGGGACCTCCGGCTGTGATGCCGGAGCAGGAGCGTCAGAGACGGTGCCGTCATATTGCTCCTTGAAATCCTTGAAGGCGGCGAAGATCCGGCTTGCGAGCTGGGTCCGCTTATCCTTCGAGGCCAGAGTGTTGCGGTCGTTCTTGTTGGTGATGAAACCCATCTCCACCAGCACCGAAGGCATTGTCGTCCGCCAAAGCACCAGCAGGGCGCCCTGCTTTATGCCCCGGTTCGTCGAGATGGGACCCTTGCTGAGGTGCTTCTGACACAGCTCGGCCATAAGCAGGCTCTGCTCGAAATAGGCGTTCTGCATCAGGTTGAAAAAAATGAACGACTCCGGATTGTCCGGATCGTATCCCTGATATTTGGTAGAGTAGTCGTCCTCCATCAGAATCACGGAGTTCTCTCTCTTTGACACCTCCATATTGGACTCGCTCTTGCTCATACCCATCACATAGGTCTCCGTTCCGCTGGGAGCAGTCTTGTTCTTGGGAACCGAGTTGCAGTGCAGGGATATGAACAGGTCAGCGTGGTTCTTGTTGGCAATGTCAGCCCTCGTGTTCAGCGGTATGAACACGTCCTTGTCCCTCGTGTAAATGACTTTTACATCGGGGTATGCTTCATTGATCATCTTGCCGAGGCTGAGAGCCACGTCAAGGACTACGAACTTCTCGGTCAGCTTGCCGTCGGTAGATATCGCCCCGGGGTCGTGGCCTCCGTGGCCGGCATCGATCACCACCGTCCTCAGCGCCACTCCGCCTCCCTGCGCAGATGCAGAAAGGGCCGTTGACAGCGCTGCGAGAGCTATCGCAACACAAGACAATAAGGATATAAAAGGCCTTTTTGGCATATTAGTTGCGGATTTTTACTAACTTTGTAGTTTTACAAATATAGCATTTTTTGTGAAAATCCTGAGGTTTATCATATCATTCGCCTCTGCCTTAGCTCTCTCCTGCCTGACGGCCGCCCAGGCCCAGAACCTGCGGGACAGCGTGCAGGTAGTGGCTGACAGCGTCGTCACTGCCCTGCCGAAAGCAGCCGTCGCAGATGCAGATACCTCAGCAGCTCCGGCAGCAGTCGACAGCGTCGGTCTTGCAGCGATCGATCCTGGTCTATCAGAATTCGTGCCTGACCCGATAGATTCCCTGCCTGTCGTAAAAAGCACCCTGGAACGTCCCGCCTTTTCATCCGCAAGAGACTCCGTCATCGAGGATATGCGCGACGGCCGCAACATTATATATTATTATGGTGACGTGACCGTGACCTACGGCGACATAGCCATCACCTCCGACTATATGGCCTACGACATCGACAACAACATCGTCTTCGCCAGAGGCACCAAAGATTATAACGGAGAGTGGGTCGGACACGAGGACACCAATGAGATGTATCGGACAGCCCAAGATGACCAACAAGGGCAACGAGTACACGATGGAGGAAGTGTACTACAACTTCAACTCCAAGAAGGCCAAGATCAAGAATATGATCACCAACCAGAAGGAAGGCGAACTCAGGGGAGAGAACCTCAAGATGCTCCCCGACGAGTCCATCAACATAGCCGGAGGAGTTTACACTGTCTGCGACGCCGAGCATCCCCACTACTATATGAAGATGACGGCGGCCAAGATCACCGGCAACTCGAAAAGGACCGTCTTCGGGCCTGCATACGTAGTCGTCGAGGACGTGCCGCTGCCCATCGTGCTGCCCTTCGGCTTCGTGCCCGAAATGCCCGAGAGGGCCAGCGGAATCCTCGTGCCGACCTTCGGCGAGGAGACCGCCCGAGGCATCTATATGCGCGACCTGGGCTACTATTTCGTGATCGGCGACCATTTCGACGTATCCCTCACGGGAGATGTATATACCTATGGTTCCTGGGCTGCCAAGATGACCACCCGCTACAAGAAGAGATATGCCTTCGACGGCTCGCTCAGCGTCAACTACTCCGTCGACATAACCGGCGAAAGGGATGCGGCGGACTACAGGGAGTCCCGCAACTTCGGTCTGAACTGGTCTCACTCCCAGGATTCCAAGGCCCGTCCCGGAACGTCCTTCAGGGCGTCAGTCAACTTCTCCAGCCCGAAGAACAACACCTACAACTCAACCAGCATCGCCGAGGCCGTACAGAACCAGACATCATCTTCAATCTCATACGCGAAGACCTTCTCGTTCGGAAGCGTGTCCATCAACGCCCTGCACAGCCAGAACTCGAGGGACAGCTCCTACTCCATAACCTTCCCGAACATCACCTTCAACGTGAACCGCTTCTATCCCTTCAAGCGCAAGGTCAGGGTCGGCAAGGAAAGAATTTACGAGCAGATATCCCTCAGCTACAACACAACCCTTCAGAACAAGATCGCATTCAAGGCGAGCGAACTCAAGGACCCCGGCCTGATCAACAAGATGGAGAACGGAATGACGCACAACTTCGCCATCGGCCTCCCTCAGTTCACCCTCCTCAAATACTTCAATTTCTCGCCTTCAATCTCCTATGGAATGAACTGGTATTTCAGGGAGAACATCCGAGAATACGATCCTGAGGCCCAGAAAGTCATCTCCAAGATGACCGACCAGTTCAGCACCTTCGGCATAACCCAGAACTATTCCGGCGGCATCTCGATGAGCACGCGTATCTACGGTATGTTCAACTTCAACCCGAAGGGCAAGCTGCAGGCCATCCGCCATATGATAACCCCGAGCTTCAGCTTCTCGTTCAAACCCGAGCTCGGAACTCCTGCCAACGGCTACACCACCCTCAGGTACGTCAACGCCAAGGGCGAGGAAGTGGTGGAAGAGTACAACAAATACAGCGGTATGATGTACTCTCCTCCTTCAAAAGGCAAATCGATGTCGCTCGGCTTCTCTTTCGGCAACAACCTGGAAGCGAAGGTTCGCGACGACAAGGACTCCACCGGAGTCGCCACCACCAAGGTCAAGCTGCTCGACCAGCTGACGATAAGCGGAAACTACAATTTCCTGGCTGACTCTCTCAATCTGTCGACCATTTCGATTTCCGGCTCGACCACCGTGTTCGGCAAGCTCGGAATCAACGGAAATATGACTCTTGACCCCTATGCCGTCGACAACCAGGGCAAGCGCATCAACACCTTCAACATCATCCAGGAGAAAGGATTCAGGATAGCCAGGATCACCAACGCCAGCGCATCCCTCTCCTACTCTTTCAGCGGAGAAGGGCGCATCGACGGAAATGACGGCAAATCGGAAGCCGACCCTTCGAGTTCGCCCGACTATTACAGGGTGTACTACCACCCTGTCACCGGAGAGTATATCCCCGGAGGATGGCTCTATTACCTCAACCCTTCGTCGCCCTGGTCGCTCAACCTCAACGCCAACTTCGCATATTCGGCCTCCTACAAGAACGTCAATGGAATGCTGCAAAAAGTCAACAACTTCACCAGCACCATCAGCGCCTCCGCCCAGCTGAAGTTGACCAAGGCCCTGAACCTGTCGCTCAACACCGGTTTCGACCTGACGAAACTGGCCCTGACCACAACCCAGCTCAGCGCGACATACGACCTGCACTGCTTCAACATATCGGTATCCTGGGTGCCTCAGGGAACGTGGGAGAGCTGGAGCTTCCGCATAGCCGCGAACGCATCTGCGCTTGCCGACCTGCTGCAGTTCAAGAAGGCGTCCAGCTACTGGGATAAATAAGCTGTTTGCAATTCCGATTTATTTGCTATATTTGCAAAGCATTCCACTGAGGATTATGCCGCTTCAGGCATTTTCTCCTTTCAATTACCAATAATCTTTTAATGTACGACATTCTCGAATTGAGCGCAAAAAGTCAGGAAGACTTGTACGCTATCGCAAAAGAACTCAATATCAAAAAGCCTGAAAACATCAAGAAGGAAGACCTGATCTACGTCATCCTCGATGAACAGGCCATACAAAGCAATGAATCGCCCAAGCCCAAGAAGGCTCGGCCGAGGATTGCCAAGCCGGCTGCGCAGAAAGTAGCGGCGAGCGCAGAGCCCGCAGCTGCGGCTGAAAAGGCCGTTGAAGCCGCCCCTGCAGCAGCTGCTGAAAGCGCTGCCGATGCGCCCCAGGCCCCCGCGAAGAAGAAAGCCGGAAGGCCCAGGAAAACTGCAGCCCCCGCAGAAGACAAGGCAGCAGAAGAAACTCCCGCCGCTCAGGAGAAGCCCGCAAAGCAAAGCCGCCAGCCCAAAGAGCCCAAGGCTCCCAAAGCTCAGGAGCAGGAGCCCAAGCAGCCCAAGGAGCAAAGCGCCCAGGACCAGCCCAAGCAGCAGCCCGCCAGGCAGAAAAAAGGCAGGCAGAAAGCCGATGCTACACAGGCCGCTCCCGAACAGCAGCCCCAGGGCCAGCAGCAGCCCCAGCAGAGCCAGCAAAGCCAGCAGCAGGGCCAGCAGCAGCAAAACCAGAATCAGAATCAGCAGAATCAGAACCAGAACCAGCAGCATCAGCAGCCCAGGCCCCGCATCGAGTTCGAAGGCATCGTCAAGGCCATCGGCGTGCTGGAGATTATGCCCGATGGTTACGGCTTCCTGCGTTCTTCTGACTACAACTACCTGAACTCCCCTGATGATATATATGTATCACAGTCGCAGATAAAGAACTACGCCCTCAAGAACGGCGACACCATTCTCGGCGAGATCCGTCCTCCGCGCGAAGGCGACAAATATTTCCCGCTGGTGAGAGTCGACCGCATCAACGGCCGCCTTCCCGAAGAAGTGCGCGACCGCGTGCCCTTCGACTTCCTCACCCCGCTTTTCCCCGACGAGAAATTCAACATCACCGGCAACGGGCACAACGACAACATTTCTGTCCGCGTGGTGGATATGTTCACCCCTATCGGCAAAGGTCAGAGGGGTCTTATCGTAGCCCAGCCCAAGACCGGTAAGACAGTATTGCTCAAGGATATAGCCAATGCAATCGCCGACAACCATCCCGAGGTGTTTATGATAGTGCTGCTCATTGACGAGCGTCCCGAGGAGGTTACCGATATGCAGCGCAGCGTCAAGGCCGAGGTTATCGCCTCTACCTTCGACGAACCCGCGGAGAGGCACGTGAAGGTTGCCAATATGGTCATCGAGAAAGCCAAGAGGCTTGTGGAGTGCGGACACGACGTCGTAATCCTGCTCGATTCCATCACACGTCTCGCCAGGGCTTACAACACCGTGCAGCCGGCATCCGGCAAAGTCCTTTCCGGCGGTGTGGACGCCAACGCCCTCCAGAAGCCGAAACGCTTCTTCGGCGCCGCCCGTAACATCGAGAACGGAGGTTCGCTCACAATCCTCGCCACAGCCCTTACCGAGACCGGATCCAAGATGGACGACGTGATCTTCGAGGAATTCAAGGGAACCGGCAACCTGGAGCTCCAGCTCGACCGCAAGCTTTCAAACAAGCGCATCTTCCCTGCAGTGGACGTTACCCTCAGCAGCACCCGCCGCGACGATCTGCTTTACGATCCGGAGCACGTCAACCGCATCTGGATACTGCGCAACTACCTCTCAGATATGAATTCCGTAGAAGCTATGGAATTTATGAAGAGCAGGCTGCAAAGGACCAAAGACAACCAGGAATTCCTGATCTCTATGAACGGGGATATTCTGAACTAGAAAACGGCCTCGATGAAGGTCATTCGATAACGGGAGTGGTATCTTTAACGAGTATCGCTCCCGATTTTTGTACTTTGGACTTTGCGTAATCGAGGTCTATCGTGAATGTCTTGCGCTTCGAAGTAGGCGCGTCGTACATTGCGTCGAGCATTATGATTTCGCAGATCGAACGCAGTCCGCGGGCTCCGAGCTTGAACTCGATGGCCGTGTCGACGATATACTCCAGCACGTCCGGCTTGATGATGAGCTTGATGCCGTCGAGACGGAAGATTTCCTTGTACTGGTTGACGAGGGAGTTCTTCGGCTCGGTGAGGATGGCGCGCAGCGTGCGGCGGTCGAGCGGATTGAGGTGGGTGAGCACCGGCAGACGGCCGATGATTTCCGGTATCAGTCCGTAGGCCCTCAGGTCCTGGGGAGCGATATACTGGATGAGGTTGTCACGGTCGATGCGGGAGCGGGTTTTGACGGAAGTATAACCCACCACCTGGGTGTTCAGGCGGTTGCCGATGTTGCGCTCTATGCCTTCGAAGGCACCTCCGCAGATGAAGAGGATGTTGTTGGTGTCGACAGCTATCATCTGCTGCTCGGGATGCTTGCGGCCTCCCTGGGGCGGCACGTTGACTATGCTGCCCTCGATGATTTTCAGCAGTGCCTGCTGTACTCCTTCTCCCGAAACGTCGCGGGTTATCGAAGGATTGTCACCCTTGCGGGCAATCTTGTCTATTTCGTCGATGAAGACTATGCCCTTTTCTGCTTTCTTGACGTCGTAATCAGCGTCCTGCAGAAGGCGGGTCAAGATGCTCTCCACATCTTCACCCACATATCCTGCCTCTGTCAGGACTGTGGCGTCGACAATTGCGAAAGGCACGTTGAGCATCTTGGCGATGGTGCGGGCCAGCAGGGTCTTGCCGGTGCCGGTCGGTCCAACCATCAGGATATTGGATTTCTCGAAGAGGTCCGAATTGCCTGCCTCAGCATTCTCGATCCTCTTGTAGTGGTTGTACACGGCAACTGCGAGAGTCTTCTTCGCAGCGTCCTGTCCTACCACGTACTGGCTGAGGAAATCATAAATCTCGTGAGGCTTGCGCAGGGAGAACTCGCCGTTCACCTTGCCGGCCGTCTTGATGCTGCTCTGGGGGTGAAGAAGTTCCTTTGCCTTGGTAAATGCCATTTCGGCACAGTCGGAGCAGATGCAGGCGTTCTCGCCGTAGAGCATCAGCGGAACTTCGTTTTCGCTTCTGCCGCAGAAGGGGCAATGGACTTCTTCGATTTTACTTTTTGCCATTTTTTTCAGCTTTGGTCACGATCTGGTCTATCATTCCGTAGTCGAGGGCTTCCTGCGAAGTCATCCAGAAATCGCGGTCGGCGTCGCGGCGGATCTCATCCATACTCTTGCCGGTGTGGTCGCTGAGAATCTGGTAGAGTTCGTCTTTCAGCTTGAGGATCTCGCGGGCGGTGATCTCGATGTCGGAAGCCTGGCCTTCAGCGCCTCCGAGCGGCTGATGTATCATAACTCTCGAGTGGGTCAGCGCCGAGCGTTTTCCGGCAGTACCGGCTGCCAGCAGCACCGATGCCATAGAAGCGGCCATCCCGGTGCAGATGGTGTGGATGTCGGAACTGATGGTCTGCATCGTGTCGTAGATGCCGAGGCCGTCGTAGACAGAACCTCCCGGGGAGTTGATGTACAGGGAAATGTCAGAATCGTAACCGTTGCTGTCGAGGAAGAGCAGCTGGGCCTGGATGATGTTGGCGACCTCATCGTTGATGGGGCAGCCGAGGAAGATGATGCGGTCCATCATCAAACGCGAGAAGACATCCATCTGGGCCACGTTAAGCTGGCGCTCTTCGATGATCATAGGGTTGATGTAGCTGTCGTTCACTGAATTGAACCTGTGCAGAGCCATCGAGCTGATGCCACGGTGCTTGACAGCGTATTTCTCAAATTCGTTCATATCGCGGACAAATTACTTGCTCTGCTGGCGCATCTTTTCGATGGTTGATTTTTTCTTGTCGAGGGTGACGGTATCCTTCACGTAAGCGATAACCTTGTCGGACTCGACCTTGTCGTAAAGGCGGCGGGCCTGGTCGTCGTCTCCGAGAAGACGGTCAGCGAAACCGGCGAGCTGGTCTTCAGGAACGTCGTTCATACCGTACATAGCGAACTGGTATGCTGCCAGCGCCTTGGCCTCCTTGTCGAGGTCTTCCTTGGTAACTTCCATACCGTGGGCCTTCATCAGGTGGTTGCAGATCATCTGCCAGCGGAAGTCCTTGGTGAAAGCGTCGAACTCTTTCTCGATATCCTCTGCGGTGTACTTGCCCTCGTTGACACGGATGAGCCATTTCTTGAGGAATGCCTCGGGGAGCTTGATGTCAGCTTTCTGAAGGAGATAATCGCGCACGTCGCCGGCGAAGCGGTAGTCGCTCTCGCGGGCATATTCCTTCTTGAGCAGGTCTTTGACCTTTGCGTCGAACGCTGCTTCGTCTTTCACCTCGTCCTTGCCGAAAATCTTGTCGAAGGTCTCGGGAGTCGGCTTGGCGGCCACGAAGGTCTTGACGTCCTTCACTGTCATCTGCCACTTCGGATCCATATCTTTCAGCTCCTCTTTCTTCATATGGAGCATAGCTGCACGGTCTGACTCGTTGGGGAAAACCTCATTTACGTCGAGGTCCCTCACGTCGTCCTTCTTTATGCCCAGGAAGATGCTCTTGGCTTCATCTGCGATGCTGCGCAGAGCCACATAGGCATCCTTCACCTCAGTTTCGCCCTGCTTGAAATCCACAACTACGAAATCGTCTTCACCGGCCTTCTCGCCGCTCTCCATAGTGCCGTACTGGCGAAGGAGGCTGTCTTTGTAGTCAGCCACCGCTTTGGTGCTGACAGTCACCGTGTAGTAAGGGATGGTGTCTTCTGCGGTCACGTCCACCGTGACTTCAGGGGCTACTCCAAGGTCAAAGTCGAAAGTGAAAGAATCGCCTTCTTCAGCAGCCTTGTCATTGTCCTCGCTCGGGAGAGGTTCTCCGATGACGTTGAGCTTGTTGTCCTCGATATGTTTGGCGAGCGCCTGTGACACTACCGTGTTGATGGCATCTGCGAACGCCTGGCCGCCGTACATCTTCTCGATGAGGCCCATAGGAGCCATTCCTTTGCGGAAGCCGCGGATATCAGCCTTGTGGCGATATTCCTTGAGGCGTTTGTTCATATCTTCTGTGTAGTCTTCTTTGTCGACCTTGATGCTGACCTTCAATGTGAGGTCTTCCTGATTGGTTTGATTTATCTGCATATTTTTATTTGATTTTTTTATTCGAAACAAAGGGGCGTAAAAATAGTAAAAATTTGGTATCTTTGTATAATTCAGTCAAAAAAATCATTTTAGCCGACTGCTATGACACATCAGCAACTGTACGAAAACATCCTCGCCAAGCGGAGTTTCCTGTGCATCGGACTGGATCCCGAGATCTCCAAGATTCCGGAACACCTCAAGCACACGGAGCATCCCATCTTCGAATTCAACAAGGCAATCATCGACGCGACAGCCGCTTACGCCGTTGCCTACAAGCCCAACAGCGCTTTCTACGAAGTGTTCGGGGCCCAGGGATGGAACGAGCTGGAGATGACTGTCTCATACATCAGGAAACACTACCCGGAGTTGTTCGTCATCCTGGACGCAAAGCGCTGCGACATCGGCAACACCGCCCGTATGTATGCCCGTGCATTTTTCGAGACCCTGGATTTCGACGCCGTCACCCTTTCGCCATATATGGGCTACGACAGCGTCAAGCCCTTCCTCGAGTATGAGGGCAAGTGGGCGGTCATCCTTGCGGCGACTTCCAACGAATCCGCGCAGGACTTCGAATTCGGAGGCGAGGAACCCCTCTACGCCAAAGTAATGAGCAAGGCCCTGGAGTGGGGCACTGTCGACAACACGATGTTCGTCGTGGGAGCCACCCGCCCCGAGATGTTCAAGGCCATCCGCGAGATCTGCCCCGACAATTTCTTCCTCGTGCCTGGCGTCGGCGCCCAGGGAGGCACTGTAAGCGAAGTGGTCAGATACGGTATGAACAGCCACTGCGGCCTGCTTGTCAATTCTTCCCGCGGCGTTATCTACGCCGGCAAGGGCGAAGGCTTCGCCGAGGCCTCCGCTGCCGCAGCCAAGGCTCTGGCCGACGAAATGGCCACATATCTGTAAAAAACAACTAAATTTGCTGCGGCAAAAAACGCCAGAAAAATGCAGAACAACAATACATCCAGAAAACGCAACACCCCCCGCCCCGCCCCGTCAAGAGCTACGGCAAGGCAAGGCGGCAAGGGCGACGCCGGCAGAGGCAACACCGGCAAGAGCCGTCAGGGCGGCAGTGACAAGAACTACGAGAGGAGGGCCTCCGGCAGCGGCAGGTATTTCTCCGACAAGCAGTACAAAAAGAAGAACACCCCCGTCAGACAGCCCCGCAGAGAAGAGGAAGACGGCCTGATACGCCTCAACAAGTTCATCGCCAATTCAGGGGTATGCTCACGCCGCGAGGCTGACAAATATATCGAGGCCGGCCTGGTCACCGTCAACGGCAAGATAGTCACCGAGCTCGGCACAAGGGTCAGCCCCACCGACGACATCCGCTTCAGCGGCGAGAGGCTCAAGGGCGAGAAGAAAGTTTACATCGTGATGAACAAGCCCAAGAACTTCGTCACCACCACCAGCGACCCCCACGCCGAGAAAACTGTGATGGACCTCATCTCCACCGAACTCTGCAAGGAGCGCGTCTTCCCCGTCGGAAGGCTCGACAAGGCTACCACCGGCGTGCTGATGTTCACCAATGACGGCAACCTGGCTGACAAGCTGACCCACCCTTCTTTCCACGTGCGCAAGATCTATTACGTCACCCTCGACAAGAACCTCAAGAAAGCCGACTTCGACGCCGTCCTTGACGGCATAACCCTCGAAGACGGTCCCATCGCCGCCGACGCCCTCTCCTACGTGAACGGCGTGCAGAGCGAAGTGGGCATCGAGATCCACTCCGGCCGCAACCGCATCGTGCGCCGCATCTTCGAACATCTCGGTTACAAGGTCAAGAAGCTCGACAGAGTCTATTTCGCAGGCCTGACCAAGAAGAATCTGCGCCGCGGCCAATGGCGTTTCCTCACCGAGGAAGAGTTGAACTATATGATGATGGGTTCGTTCGAATGATGGAAGCCCGCAAGAACCACAGATCCGGCTTTGTCAACATAATCGGCAACCCCAACGTCGGCAAGTCCACCCTGATGAACGCCCTTGTGGGCGAGAAGCTGTCGATAGTGACCGCCAAGGCCCAGACGACACGGCACCGCATTATGGGCATCGTCAACGGCGACGATTTCCAGATAGTATACAGCGACACCCCCGGCATCCTGAAGCCTGCGTACAAGCTTCAGGAGAGTATGATGAACTTCGTGGACACTGCGATCGGCGACGCCGACGTGATCATCTACGTCACTGACGTCATCGAAAAGGCCGACAAGAACCGTGAATATGTCGAAAAGCTCAACCAGCTCGCCTGCCCGGTGATAATAGTCATCAACAAGATTGACAAGAGCAGCCAGGACGAGGTCAGCCGGTTGGCCGCAAAGTGGCACGAAGAAGTGCCGAAGGCTGAGATTTTCGCAGCCAGCGCGCTGGAGCGCTTCAACCTCGACTCCATTTTCGAGCGCATCAAGGAACTGCTGCCCGTCAGCCCTCCCTGGTACGACAAGGACGCATTCACCGACAAGAGCCTGCGCTTCTTCGCCGCCGAAATAATCCGCGAGAAGATACTCCTGAACTACTCGAAGGAGATCCCCTACTGCACCGAAGTGGTCATCGAAGAGTTCAAGGAAGGCCAGGAGCGATACGACATAAGGGCGGTCATCAACGTGATGCGCGAATCCCAGAAAGGCATAATCATCGGCAACAAGGGCGCCGCCCTCAAGAAAGTCGGTTCGCAGGCCCGTGTCGATATGGAGGCTTTTTTTGAAAAAAAGGTATTTTTGCAGATATTTGTCAAGGTCGAACGCAACTGGAGGGAAGACCGCCAGATGCTGCGCAGATTCGGCTACATACAAGATTAACAGGCAATGAGTGAAGAGATTGACGACATAGTAGAAGGAGCTCAGGAAGAGTCGGTTGAGGAAACTCCGCAGGAGGTCCTGGAAGATCAGCAGCCCGACGCAGAGCCGGCCAGGGAAGCCAGGGACAACAGCAAGACCAGCAAGTTCAATCGCGTGATCAATGCCGGGGAGAACAAATACAAACTTCCGGGAATGTACCGCGACTGGTTCCTCGACTATGCCTCATACGTTATGCTGGACCGCGCCGTGCCCTACATCGAGGACGGTCTCAAGCCGGTTCAGAGGCGCATCCTTCACGCATTGAAACTCAACGAGGACGGCCGCTACCACAAAGTTGCAGGTATAGTCGGCGACACGATGAAATTCCACCCGCACGGCGACGCCTCCATATATGACGCCCTCGTGGGAATACAGCAGAAAGAACTGCTCATCGACGGCCAGGGCAACTGGGGAAACATCCTCACGGGCGACAGCGCTGCCGCTATGCGTTATATCGAGGCCAAACTGAGCAAGTTCGCCCTCGAAGTGGTCTACAATCCCAAGATTACCGAGTGGGTGCCCACGTACGACCGTGCCAGCGTCGAGCCTGTCACTCTCCCGATCAAATTCCCCCTGCTTCTGTCCCAGGGCAGCAAGGGCATCGGCGTCGGCCTCAAGATCCTCATCCTTCCCCACAACTTCAACGAGCTGCTCGATGCCAGCATCGCCGCTCTCAAGGGGGAGGAATTCGACCTCTACCCCGACTTCCCCACAGGCGGCATCGCCGACTGCAGCAAGTATAACGGCGGTCTGAGAGGAGGCCGTGTGCGTGTCCGCGCTACCATCACCAAGCGCGACAAGAAGACCCTCGTCATCGAGGACATCCCTTTCGGCGAGACCATAGGCTCCGTGATCGCCTCGATCGCCGCTGCCAACGATTCCGGCAAGATCAAGATCAGGAAGATCGACGACTACAGCTCGTCCAAGGTTGAGATAGTGCTCCAGCTGGCCAACGACATATCTCCCGACAAGACCATCGACGCCCTCTACGCCTTCACCAAGTGTTCGGTCGTGCTCTCCCCCAACACCGTCGTCATCAAGGACGGCAAGCCGGAGTTTATGACCGTCAACGACATCCTGCGCTACGGAGCGATGCACACCCGCGACCTGTTCGAGAAAGAGCTCGGAGTCACGCTGTCGGAACTGGAAGAAGACTGGCACAGGATGAGCCTGGAGAAGATATTCTTCGAGGAGAAGGTCTACCGCGTGCTGGAAAACGACGCCCGCACCTGGGAGGAGCAGATTCAGGACGTCACCGACAAGATGCTCGAATACCAGCACCTCGTCCACAAGCCCATCACCAGCGACGACATCCTGAAACTTGTGGAGAAGCCGGTCCGCAAGATTTCCAAATTCGACATAAAGGCTGCAGACGACCGCATCCGCGCCACCGAGGACCAGATCGCCAAGGTCAAATACAACCTTGAGCATCTCACGCAGTATACCATCGCCCACTTCCGCAACATCAAGAAGAAATACGGCGATGCGCACCCCCGTCTGACCCGAATCGAAGAGTTCGAGAACATCAACGTGCAGAAAGTGGTCGTGGCCAACGCCAAGCTCTTCGCCGATATGGAAGGCGGCTTCGTCGGCATCGACGAGAAGAAGATCGACAACGCGGCGTTCGTATGCGAGTGCTCGGACATCGACGACATCATCGTCTTCCGCAAGAATGGCGACTACACCGTAGCCCCGGTCAAGGACAAGGCCTTCTTCGGCAAGGACATCATCCACGTCGGGGTGTTCAAGAAGGGCGACGAGCGCACCATCTACAACGCAGTCTACCGCGACGGCAAGAACGGCATCTATTTCGCCAAACGATTTGCCGTCACCGGCGTCACCAAGAACAAGACATACAACCTTACCCAGGGCAAACCCGAAAGTTCGGTGACGTACTTCTCAGCCAACCCCAACGGAGAGGCCGAAGTCATCCGCATACAGTTCCGCAACCGTCCCAATCTCAAGAAGACAAGCGACACCTTCGACTTCGCCAACCTCGCAGTCAAGGGCCGCGGAAGCCGCGGAAACATCCTGTCCCGCAATCCCATCGCCAGGATCCAGCTCCGCACCAAAGGCGTTTCGACCATCGGCGGCAAGGAGATATGGTTCGACAGCGACATCAGCCGCCTGAACGATGCAGGCCGCGGCCTGTATCTGGGAGAATTCCTGCCTGACGAGCACATTTTGTGCATACTCCGCAGCGGCCGCTACTACACCTCGTCGTTCGACCTGAGCAACCGCTACCAGGGCGAGCTTGAGAGGATATGCAAGCTCGACCCCGAAAAGACATACTCGGTAGTATACTTCGACAAGCAGGCCGGATTCTTCTATGTGAAACGCTTCAGCTTCGAGGTCAGCGACAACAACGAGCAGAGCTTCATATCCGAAGGCAGCGGCTCGCGTATGGTCGCCATCAGCGAGGACGTCTACCCCCGCCTGCAGGTAACCTTCAAGGGCAAGAACGCTTCCCGCGGCGTTGAGATCATCGACGTCGCCAGCTTCATCGGCAAGAAGGGCCTCAAGGCAAAGGGCAAACGCCTGAGCCAGTATGATGTCGACACTGTGGAATTCATCGAGCCCCTCCCCGTCCCCGAGCTTGAGGTCGACGAAGCCATTGATCTTTACGACGACGAGGATCTGCCGCAGGACGGCGGAGCACAGCCCCCCGTTTCTCCCGATGACCCGGCAGACGGAGCTCCCGACGATTCTGCACCCAGCAGCTTCAACGACGACGAACCCATCGAACTCTCTCTATTCTAAAGTGAACGTAGCCCTCACAGGATTTATGGGTTGTGGCAAGACAACCTACGGACGTGCCGCCGCGCAGCGTGCCGGCATAGCTTTCTTCGACCTTGACGACGCAGTGCTGGAGGCCCACAACGAGGCCTTCCCCGACCGGCAGTACGACTCGGTGTCGGCAGTTTTCGCAGGTATGGGGGAAAGCTACTTCCGCAATCTCGAGACAGCCACCCTTCGCAAGCTTCTCAGCGGCAGCCGGGGAGCCATAATCGCCCTCGGCGGTGGTGCCGTCGTGAGGGACGAGAACCGTGCCGTGCTGAAAGAGAACTGCCGGCTGGTGTGGCTGCGCTGCAGCCTCGACACCTGTCTTGAGAATATTGAAGCCACTTATCCGAGGCCTCTGCTCCAGGGCAAGACAAGGGCTCAGATCGAAGAGATGTTCGAAGTCCGCAGCGGCATCTACAGTTCAGTAGCGGATACAGTCATCGACACGGACGCACTGACGTTCGTGCAGATAGCCGACGCAATAGCGGCCGAGTGTGACTATTCGTAGTTGAAGCCGCTGTGTTCGCCCATCGGCTTGTCCAGAAGTTCCGGATTGGCAAAAATATACTTGAGCAGCTTGAGGCTGCGCACGAAATAGAATCCGTCCGCTATGCGCTCGTCAAGCGTAGCTCCGATATCCAATATATCCCTCACTTCCTTGTGGCCGTCGGGCATCACCATCTCTTCTTTGTGCACGGTGCCGACAGTCACCATAATGCTATTGGTGCCGTAGTTGTTCAGATGGTGGTAGACGGCAGGACCTCCGATGCTTCCCAGGTTGCTCAGCAGCACTGAGGAGTAATTGCAGTCACCGTCCGTCAGAGCCTTGGGGTTGACGCCCCAGAAGTCGAGCCAGCGGATGATCCTGAGCGCCACCATCAGCAGCAGGCGCGGAATCTTGGCGAAGGCGTCGATGGTAGAGTCGATGCCTCCGGTGGAATGCTCGCTCTTGCGCATCTGCTTGATTTCGCCGGACATCCTGTAGCTGAGGCTGTCCAGATTGTCGTCATCCTTCGGAACGAAGAACATAATCGACTCGTCGGAACCGTCGAGGAAGCGGCGTTTGGCGACGAAGCTCATACTGACATCGTATCTTTCGTAGACACGTCTGCCCTGGATGAAACGGTTCATCTTGTTGCGCTCCTTCACCATACGGGCGACGGCGATGATCATAGCGTGGAAAATTGTGGTCTTGTAGTCCGGATGGCTTTCATTTTTCTTCTCAAGGAACTTGAGGACTTCAGTCACATCCAGTTTGTCATTGAGGTAGACCTCACAATCGGTACGGTTAGGAAAGAGGTGCATCATCACGGTGTTGAGTCCTGGAATGTCTTTTACCCAGAAGCCGTCCCTGCGGTCCCCCCATTTCCTTTTTCTAGTTTCGCTCATTAGTTCAGGTTCAAGTATAATTAACAAATTTAATAAACTTGTTTTAAATTTGCGAGACTTTAGACAAGAACAAAAGATTCTATAATAATAACATTATGAAAAAAGCATTTGTACTTATGTTGTCAGTCCTTGCATTCGCTTCTTGCGGAAACAAGAACAGCGTCCCTGCCCTGGATATGAGTTATCTTGACACCAGCGTCAGCCCCAAGGAAGATTTCTATCAATACTCAACCGGCGGTTGGCAGAAGAACAACCCGCTCCGTCCCGAATTCTCACGCTACGGCAGCTTCGACGCCCTGCGCGAGCAGGCTCAGGAGAACCTCAACGCCCTGTTCGAGAGTATGACCTCTGTAAAGGCCGAATACGGCACAGTTGACCAGAAGATCTCCGACCTCTACAAGATGGCCCTCGACTCAACAACCCGCAACGCTCTCGGCGCACAGCCCATCCAGCCCTACATCGCCCAGATCCAGGCCATCAAGACCAAAGATGATCTGGCCAGAGTCCTCGGCGAGATGAATCTTTACGGCGAAGGCGGTTTCTTCGGTTCAGGCGTCAGCGCCGACCTCACCAACAGTGATATGCAGATCCTCTACCTCGGCCAGGGAGGCCTTGGAATGGGTGACCGCGACTACTACCTCCTCGAGAGCAACGCCGCCCTCAAGGAAGGATACAAGAACTTCCTCGTGAAAGTCCTCAAGCTCGCCGGCATTGAGAATGCCGAAGCCGTAGTAGCCAAGGATATGGCAGTTGAAGACGCTATGGCCGAGATTTTCTGGACACGCGAGCAGAACCGCGACGTAGCAGCCCAGTACAACCCGATGTCAACCGAGCAGATCTGCAAGAGATGGCCTGAACTCCGTTTCGACAAGGTTTGTGCAGTAGCAGGCATCGCACCTCAGGAGAAGGTCATCGTCGAGCAGCCTTCATATTTCGACGGCCTCAACAAGCTCTTCACCAAGACCGACATCGAGACCCTCAAGGCTTATCTGCTCTGCCAGTTCATCAGCGGTCAGTGCAGCGCCCTCAGCGATGACTTCTACACAGCATCCTGGGAATTCTTCAGCCACCAGATGGCCGGTGCCCAGGAGCAGCAGCCCCGCTGGAAACGCGCAATGGGCGTTCCCAACAGCCTTCTCGGAGAAGCCGTCGGACAGATGTATGTTGAACGCTACTTCCCCGAGTCTTCTAAGCAGATGATGATCGAACTCGTGGAGAACCTCCGCACCGCCCTCGGCCAGCACATCGACGAGCTGGAGTGGATGAGCGACGCCACCAAGGCCAAGGCTCGTGAGAAACTCGCAGCCTTCACCGTGAAGATCGGCTATCCCGACAAATGGAAAGACTACAGCACCCTCGACATCAACCCCGACAATACATACTACGAGAACCTTCGCAACGCCAGCGCGTGGTATGTGAAGGACAACCTCTCAAAACTCGGCAAACCGACCGACAAGACTGAGTGGGGTATGACTCCCCAGACCGTCAACGCATACTACAACCCCACCACCAACGAGATCTGCTTCCCGGCAGGTATCCTCCAGAAACCGTTCTTCGACCCGAACGCTGACGAGCCCGTCAACTACGGCGGCATCGGCGTAGTCATCGGCCACGAGATGTCACACGGTTTCGACGACCAGGGTTCTATGTTCGACGCCGTCGGCAATATGGCCAACTGGTGGACTCCTGAAGACAAGGCTAAGTTCGACGCTCTCGGCGACAAGCTCGTCGCCCAGTTCGACGAAGTCGAAATCCTCCCCGGCGTCCACGCCAACGGCCGCTACACCCTCGGCGAGAACATCGGTGACCACGGCGGACTTTCAATCGCCTACACCGCTATGGAGAACGCAATGGCCGGCAAGCCCGTCAAACTCATCGACGGCTTCACCCCCGCCCAGCGTTTCTACCTCAGCTACGGCGCCATCTGGGCCCAGAACATCACCGACGAAGAGAAGGCACGCCTCACCAATATGGACGTACACTCTCTCGCAAAGAACCGCGTAAACGTTTCTGTACGTAACTTCCAGACCTTCTTCGATGCATTCGACATCCACGAAGGCGACCCGATGTTCCGTCCCGAGTCTGAGCGCGTACACATCTGGTAGTGCGGCTTCAGACCTGCAAAAGAAAAGCGCGTGGAAATTGTTCCACGCGCTTTTTCTATCTATAGTACCAGCCTTTTCCGGCTTATTGTTCTTTCTGGTTCTCCCTGATATAAGTCACAACTTCGCCTACAGTGGTGAACGGGGCCCTTGTGGTGTCGAAGTTCACCTTGAACTTGTTTTCCAGGGCGAGCGACATCAGCAGCATCGACAGTGAGTCGATGCCCAGGTCGCGGACGAGGTTGCTTTCGAGGGTTGCTGACGAGGTGTCAAGATGCGGTTTCATCACCGCCAGGATCTCTTTGAGTCCTTCGAAAATCTCTGTGTCTGTCATTACTGGTTGCGAGCTACTTTAAGGGATCCTGTACGTTTGAAGTCTTCCTTCCTCACTGTAACCTTTGTTACGCGGTGGGTTGTCGGCAGGGTTGCGTTCACGTCTTCAACAAGTTTGTTGAAGAAAGCTACGACCTCCTCCTCGGACTTGCCTTCCACGAAAGCGGGCTGAGGCAGGATGTCGATGGCGATGACGCTCTCGCCGTTCATAATGTCTTCTTTCACGAGGCAGTCGCGAAGTGCGTCGCATTTGTAGAAAGGCTCTTCGATGCTCTCGGGAGAGACGTTCTCGCCGTTAGCAAGGATGATGAGGTTCTTGATGCGGCCTGTGATGTACAGGAAGCCGTCTTCGTCCATTCTTCCGAGGTCTCCGGTGCGGAACCATCCGTCCTCAGTGAATGCAGCTTCGGTGTTTGCAGGGTCCTTATAGTATCCAAGGAAGATGTTGTCTCCCTTGAGCTGGATTTCTCCGTCCACAAAGCGGATCTGCTGCTCTGCATAGATCTTGCCGACAGATGTGGGATGTGTTTTGACGTCTGCGTTTCCGCTGGTGAAGTTGGCTCCTTCAGTCAGGCCGTAGCCGCCGAGAAGGCCGATACCCATACCGTCGAAGGCCTTGATAAGCCTCGGGGGAACGTTTGCTGCGCCGCTGATGATGATCTTGAGCTTGCCGCCGAGGAAGTTCGGACCGTACATCTTGGTCAGGCCGTAGAGGATGTCGCAAAGGCCGGGAACCAGGGTGAGGAAGGTCGGCTGGATTGCGGGGAGCTTGCCGATTGTGGCTTTCATATCCTCGCAGGCAATCCACTCGTTGCCTGAGTACAGGCAGGACATCGTGCCTTTGATGAGGCCGAACACGTGGCTCAGCGGGAGCATACCGATGGTGCGGTGGCAGTGCAGTACGCTGCCGGGCATAAAAGCGCCGTTGAACGAACCTCTGAGCAGTGCACGGTGAGGCAGGATTGCGCCTTTCGGGGTGCCGGTGGTTCCGCCCGTGAAGAAAATGGCTGCCGGGGCGTCCTTGTCAACCTTGGCTGCGGGAGCTTCGGTTTCACCGATAGAAGAAATAGGATATACTTTGACCGGAAGGCCTTCTGTCAAGCCTTTGAGGGCGTCACCGACCATCACGGCTGAGATGTCAAATCTTGCGCACGAACCTGCAACTGCGGGGGCAGGAAGCTGGGCGGGAAGTATCACTGCTGTGTATCCAGCTGAAGTCACTGCCAGGAACATCTCGACTGCATCAACACTGTTGAAGTCGAAGATGGCTACCTTGGCACCGTCAGCAAGTCCGAGGCCTGCGAGGAACGCGCGGCGTTTGGCCACGTTCTCTACGAGCTGGGCGTAGTTGACGCTCTTTTCAGGTTTGTTGATGTCGGTCAGCGCCGGATACTGGGGATATTGCCTGCCGATGAAATCGAGAAATTCGGGAACCGTAGGGATATACGGCATCTGCTTCAATTCCTCTGCAGGAATCATGTCAAAAAAGTAATTACTCATTTTAAATTAGATTTAGTTTCAGTAACAATGGGGCAAATATACTCATTTTTTGTACATTTGCTTTAACCCTAAACTAAGACCTGAAACTATGACTGTAACTATCAAGAAGGTAGCAAGCCGCAGCGACTTGCGCAAATTCATAAAATTCCCTTTCTCGCTATACCAGGACAATCCTTATTGGGTACCGGCTCTGACCGGCGACGAGTTCGACACTTTCGACAAGAAGAAGAACGCAGCTTTCGAATACTGCGAAGCTGACTGCTTTCTTGCATACAAGGACGGCAAGCTGGCAGGCCGCGTGGCAGCCATAATCAACCACGAAGCCAACAAGCGCTGGGGTGCCGTGGCCCGTTTCGGCTGGCTGGACTTCATCGAGGACGAGGAGGTTCTCAGAGCCCTCATCGGCGCCGTGGAAGCGTTCGGCAAGGAGCGCGGATGCACCTCCCTCAAAGGTCCCTGGGGCTTCACGGATATGGACAAGGAAGGTTCGCTGGTGGAAGGATACGACAAGCTTTCGTCTTTCACCTGCCTCTATAATTTCCCCTACTACGACACCCTCCTCAAGAAGATAGGCTTCGAGAGGGATGCCGACTGGACCCAGAGGGTCGTGTATATCCCGCAGGAGCCGCTGCCGTCATATCAGTATGCTCCCCTCATCGAGAAGAAGTTCGGAGTCCACGCCGTCACCGGCCACAGTATGCAGGAGCTCAACAAGCGCTACGGTATGGAGATCTTCCACCTCTACAACGAGAGTTTCGCTCCGCTCTATGAGTTCGCTCCGCTGACCGACGAGCAGATCCGCCGCTACCTCAAGACCTATGTCCCCATCCTCGACACTGATTTCGTCTCAGTGGTGGTCAATGAAGAAGACAAGCCCGTCGGCTTCTGCTTCTGCGTTCCGACCCTGTCCACCGCCGTCAAGAAGAGCAACGGCAACCTGCTGCCCTTCGGCTTCATCCGCATCCTCAAGGCCCTCAAGCACAACGACACCCTCGAATCCCTTCTCATCGGCGTGCTTCCCGAATATCAGGGCAAAGGCGTCAGCGTCCTTATGTTCAAGCAGCTCCACGAAAACTGCATCAAACGCGGCGTCACCCGTATGATAATGAACCCCCAGCTCGAAGAGAACTTCAAGGTCCAGACCCTGTTCGAAGAGTTCAAGACCGAACTCTACACCATCCGCCGCGCATACGTCAAAGCAATATAATCATCAGCTATGGAAAGACGTGACTTCATCAGAAAATCTCTGCTCGGCATAGCAGGGCTTGCAGCTGCGCCTGCCCTTGCCCCGGCTTTTGAACTGGCCGGCTCGCCTGCCGCAGTCAAGGCTGCAGCCAGCGACAAGATACGCTTTGGCTTCATCGGCCTCGGGCAGCAGGCTATGTATCTGCTCAGCAGCTTCATCAAGATGGAAGACGTGCAAGTCGTTGCCGGATGCGACGTATATGACATCAAGCGCGACCGCTTCGTCAAGAGGGTGACTGATTATTACAAAGGGCAGGGCGTCAAGAAGGTTACGGCTCCTGCAATGTACGAAAACTACGAAGACCTCCTCGCCCGCAAGGACATCGACGCCGTGGTCATAGCTACTCCGGACCACTGGCACGCAGGCATAGCGATAGCTGCCTGCAAGGCCGGCAAGGACATATACCTCGAAAAGCCGATGACCCTGACCGTCTATGAAGGCAAGCAGTTGGTGAAGGCCGTGCGCAAATACAACCGCATACTCCAGGTCGGCAGCCAGCAGCGTTCGAGCGAGGAATTCATACACGCTGCCAACGTAGCCCGCGAAGGAGACCTTGGCCGGATCCAAAAGATGGACGTCTATGTAGGCCGCTGGGACGGGCAGCCGTTCCCCGTGCCTCATCATTTCCCCGCCCAGACTCCGCCTGCCGGCCTTAACTGGGACAAGTGGCTCGGTCCGATGACCGACAAGGCGACATATTTCCCGGACATCGATCCTCTGCTCAAGGAAGACGGCAGTGACACTTGCTGGGGCGCTTGGCGCTGGTACAAGCCCACCGGAGGCGGATATATGACGGACTGGGGAGCACATATGTTCGACATTGCCCAGTGGGCTGTCGGCAAAGACCTCTCCGGCCCCACAGAGATCATACCTCCCGGATACAGTTTCTACAAGAATCTGACTTACAAATATGATAACGGCATCGTGGTGGAAGAGACTACTTTCGACGATTCCGGCCAGGGTCTCAAGATTTACGGCGAGAAAGGCTGGATCGCAGTACACCGCGGCAAGCTCTACGCTTCCGATCCCAAGTTCGAAATGAAGGTGGGTGACAACGAAGTGCCCTTCGAAGCCCGTGCCGGCCATCACCGCGTGTTCATCGAAAGCATCAAGAGCCGCATCGACCCGAATGTGCCCGTTGAAGTAGGCCACTCATCCTGCACGATGTGCAACATCGGCATCATCGCCGGCGAACTTGGCCGTCCTCTCACCTGGAACCCTATAGTCCAGAAGTTTATGGACGACCCCGAAGCCAACGCCCTGCTCCATTACCGCTACCGTCCCGGCTACGAACACCTGCTTGACGTCTAGCCCCGTCAAAGTGTGCGCGCAGGACCCCCCCAGGGCCCCCTCCAGGGCATATAACGAGCGCACACCACCCTTCCGAGGGGGTGGTGTGCGCCGTCAATCGCGTCTGTGCGCTCTGCAGAGCAGGAGCCCGGCGCACACTATTTATATTTCTCTACGCGGGCGTCTTTGATGACTCCTTTCCAGTTGAGACCGAAGGCGAAGTCGTAGGTGTTGCCGTCAGCATCGACGAAGCATTCCATATCGCGGGGAACGTCCTCGAACTGCTTCTCAACCGTTTCCATATTGGCAGGCATCTGCATAGGAAGCAGGCCTGAAGGCTCGGCCTTGCCGCTCACCAGGTCGAGGACCGCCTGGTTCTGCACGCCCATAGTGACCAGGATGGCGTCAGCATAGGGTTCAACCTCGCTCATAACGACCGGCCTTGATACTGACATACAGACAATCACGGGACGGTTGCCCATCTGGCGCTTTGTGTTGATGACTATTTCCAAGTCGGTCATATTGTCGCAGGTGACGGTTTTGCCGCGGTAGCTTCTGTTGGTAAAACTCTCCTTGGGGTCGCCGCCTGCTATCGAAACTTCCCGGGCTGCGGTAGCAGTGTAAGGCCTGTACTGCAGACTGATGGGAACATATCCGTTGCCACCCTTCTCAGCATCCTCACGGCTGTAGCCGCTGCCGCCCGAAGGCTGCTGGATGATCACGAGTGCGAAGTCAGCCTTGCGCGGATCGTCGGTCCACTCGTAGTACTTCTCGACCAGCTCCTTGCTGACGGGGTAATCCCAGCGGGCCTGGCTGGTGCCGCCGAAGCCGAACATTCCGCTTCTGGCCGGATACAGGCGCTTGGGAACATATACTTTGAGCTTCTGGGTCTTGGGCAGAACCGAGCCGTGATTCTTGAGCATTACGACAGATTTGAGCTGCGCTTCGTAGCCTTTGGCCATAAACTCCGGGTTGCCGACGATCTGCGCAGTCTTCGCGGGGTCGAGATAGGGATTCTCGAACAGACCTGTGCGGAAACTGTTCAGCAGAAGACGGACAGCGCTCTGCTCGAAACGGGCGCGTGCGCTCTTTTCGCCCGAGTCCTTCACCCACATCTGATAAGCTTCCAGCACCGGTCCCTTGTCGTTGTTGCCGCCGAACTGGTCGACTCCTGCCTTCAGCACTTCATAATGGCGCTCGGCTATGCTGAGAGTCTCGACTCCCCAGCATTTGCCGTCAAACGAATAGATTGTGGAGTTGTTGTTGGTGATGCCCCAGTCGGTGCAGACAACGCCGTCGAAGCCGTACTTGTCACGCAGCAGGTCGGTAATGATATAGTGGTTGTAGCTGTTGCCGACATTCTTGCCTGAAGGGTCGATGCCGTATGAAATCGTGTAGTAAGGCATCACTGCCGTGGCCTTGCCGGTGCCGCCCTTGAGCTGGAAGGCACCTTCGACGAAGGCCCTGATATGGTCGGAGAAGTTGTTGCCGGGGTAGACGGCATACTTTCCGTAGTTGTAGTGTGCGTCACGGCCGCCCTCTTCCGGACCGCCGCTCGGCCAGTGCTTGATCATTGCGTTGACGCTCTCAGCGCCCCATCCGTCCTTTGAGCCCTCAGTGGTCTGGAAGCCGTCGACATAGGCGCGGGCCATATCCACGTCAAGGTCGGGATCCTCGCCGAAAGTGCCGTTGAAACGGGACCAGCGGGGTTCAGTCGCCAGGTCGATCTGGGGAGACAGAGCCGTCGCGATGCCGAGCGCCCTGTACTCCTTGGAAGCAATCCGGCCGAACTCCTCCACGAGATCCGGGTCGAAGGTGGCGGCCATTCCGAGAGTCGTCGGCCACTGTGAGATGCGTCCGCCCGAGCCGGCGTTGAACTCGGCAGTGGCGGAAGTCTCGTTGCGGGGGTCGGAAGAGTTGTTGGAAGGAACGCCGTGTCCGAGACCTTCGACAAAAGCCTGTACGTTATTGTTCCACTTGGCTGCTACTTCAGGAGAAGCGACGCTCGTCACAAGCACGGCTCTCAGGTTGTCCTCCGAGAGGAACTTTTTCTGGGCATCCGTGATATTCTCGGAAGGTACTGACTGGTGACCGCTGTAAAGCATAAGTCCGGCAATCTCTTCGATGGACAGCTGGCTGGCAAGGTCCGCAGCCCTGCGCTCAGGGCTCTTGCGCCAGTCCTCGTAGATATCCAGTTTTCCGTTGCGGTTGAGATCCTTGAAGGCATAGCCTCCGGATGTAATGAGTTGTACACCCGACGCAGGTGAGTAACCGAGCGAAGGACCGTCCTTCTGGGTTACGAGATTATACCCGTCAGGGGTTGCCGTCTCCTCCCATTTGGGAGAGCAGCTGGCTGAAAGCAGCAATAATGCCGCAGCAAGTATGCAAATTGAGTCTTTCATCTTGAAAACAAATATGATTTTGACAATAAAATTAGTAAATTTGGATTTATGATTATAGAAAACACCAACAAAGAATACGATGTCATCATCATCGGCGGCGGAATAACCGGAGCCGCCACCGCAAGAGACTGCGCATTGCGCGGGCTCAAGACCCTGCTTGTCGAGAGAGGCGATTTGTGCGACGGCGCTTCGGGCCGTAACCACGGCCTGCTTCACAGCGGCGCCAGATATGCCGTCACGGACCCCGAAGGAGCAAGGGAGTGTATTTCGGAAAACAAGATTCTGCGCAGGATAGCCTCGTCGTGCATCGACCCGACGGGCGGACTGTTCATCACCCTGCCCGAGGACAGCCTCGAGTATCAGGCTAAATTCATCCAGGCCTGTCTGGACTGCGGCATCGAGGCCGAAGCCATAAGCCCCGAAGAAGCTCTCAGGCTGGAACCTGCGGTAAATCCGGCCCTTATCGGTGCGGTCAAGGTTCCTGATGCGTCCGTCGACCCGTTCCGCCTCGTGGACGCCAACATCCTTGATGCAGTGCGCCACGGCGCTGACGTCATCAAATTCCGCGAAGTCACCGGCCTCGTGAAGGAGGACGGCTGCGTGAAAGGCGTAATGCTCGGCGACAGTGAAATCCGCTCGAAGCAGGTAGTCATCGCGGCCGGTATATGGAGCGCACATCTCGCTGAGATGGGAGGCGCCCAGATCGGTATGATGCCCAGCAAAGGTTCCCTTCTCATCTTCGGACACCGCCTCACCAGGATGGTGATCAACCGCTGCCGCAAGCCCGGCAATGCTGACATCCTCGTGCCCGGCGACGTAGTCAGCGTGCTCGGCACGACTTCCGATAAGGTTCCTTTCGAAGACTGCGAGGATATGAAGGCCACCGGCGACGAAGTGTCCGTGCTGCTCCAGGAGGGTATCCATCTGGTGCCTGCACTGTCCACAACCAGGATTATCAGAGCCTACGCAGGAGTCCGTCCCCTCGTTGTTGCCGACAGCTCGGCCAGCGGCAGGAATGTCAGCCGCGGCATCGTCCTGCTCGACCACGAGAAGCGCGACGGCGTCAAGGGCCTCATCACCATAACAGGCGGCAAGCTCACCACCTGTCGTCTGATGGCAGAAATGGCCACCGACCTGGTGTGCGAGAAACTCGGGCTCAAGATCCCGTGCACGACTGCTGTCAAGCAGCTGCCCGGCTCCCACAAACGCAAAGGCGGCAAGGATCCGGTGCACAAACGTGCGGCCGTGGGCCGTCACGGCAGCGAGGCCGATATGATGGATTTCAGCGGCAAAGGCGCCGGCGAGATTATATGCGAATGCGAGCAGGTGACGCGCGCCGAGATAGAATACGCAGTCAAGAATCTGGGCGTGAGGACGATCTCCGACCTCAGACGTCACACCAGGGTGGGTATGGGCACTTGCCAGGGATCATTCTGCATCAGCAGGGTGGCAAAGGTGCTGGCCGAAGTGCTCGGAACTCCCGAAAAGGCGCAGGAGCTGGTGAACGGATATCTGCAGGAGCGTTGGAAAGGTATGACTCCCGTGCTGTGGGGAGACACCCTCAGGGAGGCTGAATATATGCATAAGGTACACAGGAAATGAAATATGACGTTATAATAATCGGCGGAGGCCTGGCCGGTTGCACCGCGGCCTCTGAACTTGCTGCAGCGGGCAGGAAGGTTGCTCTGTTCTCCGAGGGGCTGTCGCTCCACGACGCCACGGTGGGTCCTGCATCCCCGAAGGCCCAGGAGCATTCTCCCTACGCCGCGCTGTCGGCCCTTGCGGCTGAAGGCGTCACGGTGTTCAGGGGTGACAGCATAATAAATGCCTGCCTGAGCGAAGACGGCACATCGGTAAAGATGGTATTCAGCCGCAATCTCGGCAGCGAGCCGCTGGAGGCCGGGGCATATCTGCTCGCCACCGGAAAATTCTTCTCCCGCGGCATTATGTCCAATATGGAAAAGGTGTTCGAGCCGGTGTTCGATGCCGATGTAGAATTCGAACCCGACCACGGCAAGTGGTTCGACCCCGACTTCTTCGCTCCCCAGCCCTACGAGAAGTTCGGAGTGAAGACCGATGCCGAAGGCCACGTCATCAAAGGAGGCAGGAGCATCTGCAACCTCTTTGCTGCCGGGCAGGTGATGGCCGGCGGACCTATGTCAGAAAGTGAGATTGAGGCCAGCGGCAAGGCTGCTGCCGGCAAGATATTGAAAGAACAGTAAGGAATATGCAGGAAACAAGCATAAGCACAGCCAATCTCGAACAGTGCCTGAAGTGCAACCTCTGCACGCTGGTATGCCCGATGCTGGCGGTGAACGAACAATATCCGGGGCCGAAGAAGGCTGGTCCCGACGGCGAGAGATACAGGATCAAAGACCCTGAGTATTACGACTATGCCCTCAAATACTGCCTCAACTGCAAGCGCTGCGAGGTGGCTTGTCCTTCCGGTGTCAAGATCGGCGATATGATCCAGACCGCCCGCATCAAATACGGCTCGCAATCGAAGGTGCGCAGCCTTCACGGTCTGCGTGACTGGACTCTTGCGTCCACGGATTTCGTAGGCGGTATGGCGGCGACCCCCATAGCTCCGGTAGCCAACGGCATCCTCAAGACCGGTGTGGCCAAAGCCGTGCTTCACGGCACTCTTGGCGTCGACAAGCACCGCACCTTCCCTGCATATTCATCCCAGAAGTTCGAGACCTGGTTCCGAAAGGAGGCCCAGGACGCCCAGGCCGGCTTCGCAAAGACGGTCAGTTTCTACCACGGCTGCTACGTCAATTACAATTATCCCCAGCTCGGCAAAGACTTCGTCAAGGTAGTCAACGCCGCCGGCTACGGGGTCAAACTGCTCGAGAAAGAGAAATGCTGCGGCATCGCTCTGATGAGCAACGGCTTCGCAGCGAAGGCCACCCGACAGGGACGCATCAACCTCGATTCCATCCGCAAGGCCGAAGGCCCCGTCCTTACGGTGTCGTCGTCCTGCACGCATATGATGAGGGAAGAATATCCCGAAGTGCTCGGCCTTCCCAACGAAGATGTCAAGGACCGCATAATGCTGCTCACCCGCTGGCTCTATCCCAAGCTGCAGTCCGGCGAGATTAAGCTCAACTTCCGCAAGGATTTCCACCTGAAGCTGGCCTACCACACCGCCTGCCATATGCAGAGGATGGGCTGGCAGCAGTTCACCATCGAAATACTCCGTATGATTCCCGGAGTGGAACTGACAGTGCTTGAGCCCAACTGCTGCGGCATCTCGGGCACCTTCGGCTTCAAGAAAGAAAACTACGGGTACTCCCAGGCCATCGGCGAAACCCTCTTCGCCGAGATCCGCGAAGCCAAGGCGCAGGCTGACGATTCAGCGCCCTTCGCAGTCGTCACCGAGTGCGAGACCTGCAAGTGGCAGATAGAGATGTCCACCGGCATCCCGGTGATGAATCCCGTCTCCGTCCTGGCCCAAGCCCTCGAAGACCGCTGATTCCGGAGTTCCCTTGCGCGAGTGTGCGCCAGGCTCCTGCCCTGCAGAGCGCACAGACGCGATTGACGGCGCACACCACCCCCTCGGAAGGGTGGTGTGCGCTCGTTATATGCCCTGGAGCGTGCTCCAGAGGGGGTCCTGCGCGCACACTTTGGCGGAAAGCAAAATATAGCTTAAATTTGGTGCCTGATTTTCCGCACAGAACTAATCAATCTCACAATAATGGCAGAAAAAGTACAAAAACTACTTAACGATTACCCCGCAGCGAGGTGGGCGGCACTGATACTCATCGCGCTGATGATGTTCTTCGCCTATATGTTCGTAGACGTGATGTCTCCGCTCAAGTCGCTTATCGAAAGCTCTCACGGCTGGGACAGCGGGGTGTTCGGCACCTACGCATCCGCTGAGTACATCCTCAACGTATTCGGCTTCCTTATCATCGCAGGTATCATCCTCGACAAGATGGGCACCCGCTTCACCGGCGTTCTCTCCGCTTCCATAATGGTAGTCGGAGCGCTCATCAAGTTCATCGGCATCAGCGACTGGTTCCAGACGACCGGCTTCTGCAACTGGCTCAACAGCTGGTGGGTGACTATGCCCGGCAGCGCCAAGATGGCAGCGCTCGGATTTATGATTTTCGGCTGCGGCTGCGAAATGGCCGGAACTACCGTTTCCAAGGCTATCGCTAAATGGTTCAAAGGCAAGGAAATGGCCCTGGCTATGGGACTCGAGATGGCTATCGCACGACTCGGCGTGTTCGCAGTGATGTGGATCTCCCCCATCATCGCCGACCGCTTCGGCAATGCCAACGGCATAGTGAATGCCGGCGACAGCGCTGTCGCATCTCTCGGCTTCTGCGCAGCCCTGCTCCTCATCGGACTCATCAACTTCATCATATTCACCTTTATGGACCGCAAGCTGGACAATCAGCTCGTGGCAGCCGGCCTGGCGACCGAAGAGAAATCTCCTGAAGATGAATTCCACGTGTCAGACCTCGGACAGATCTTCTCAAGCAAGATGTTCTGGCTGGTGGCTCTGCTCTGCGTGCTCTATTACTCAGCTATCTTCCCGTTCCAGAGATATGCCCCTAACTTCCTCGAAGTGACTCTCGGCATCGACGCGACTGCGGCTTCCCGCCTGTTCAGCTGCTTCCCGATCCTGGCTATGTGCCTCACTCCCCTGCTGGGCATCTTCCTGGACACTAAGGGCAAGGGAGCCTCAATGCTTATGATCGGCGCCATCATTATGATTGTCTGCCACCTGAGCTTCGCGTTCCTGCTGCCGGCGTTCCCTTACAAATGGCTCGCCCTCACTCTGATCGTCATCCTCGGAGTCAGCTTCTCACTCGTGCCCGCCGCCCTGTGGCCCAGCGTGCCGAAGATCATCGACGAGAAAGTGCTCGGCAGCGCCTACTGCCTCATCTTCTGGGTGCAGAACATCGGCCTTTGCCTCGTGCCGCTGCTCATCGGCAAGCTCGTTGAGTCTACCGGAGGCTATCTGGTGCCTATGATCGTGTTCTCAAGTTTCGGAGTTCTGGCCTTCATCTTCAGTATGCTGCTGAAAGTCGAAGACCGCAAGAAGGGCTACGGACTTGAAAAGCCTAACATCCAGAAATAGACCTCGACGTAAGGCAATAAAAAACCTCCGGAAAAAACGGAGGTTTTTTTGTGTCCTGGCGGCAAGCACGCTAGAACGGAAGGTCGTCGCTGTCGTCGCCTTCCAGGCTGTCGAGCGTGACAGGCTGCTGGGGCTGGGGCTTGGGATAAGCCGGAGCGGCAGCACAGGGAGCGGGAGCCGGCGCCTGGGCGGGAGCGCCCGGGTCGGTGTAAGCTCCGCCAGTGGGAATCGGCGCGTCACCCTTGCGGCCGAGGAGCTGGATGCTGTCGGCAAGGATTTCGGTGATGTAGCGTTTCTGACCGTTCTGGTCGTCCCAGCTGCGGGAACGGATACGACCCTCTACGAAAATCTGGCTGCCCTTGCGGATGAAATTCTCCGCCAGGTCGGCGAGCTGTCTCCACGCCACGATATTGTGCCATTCGGTTATTTCTTTTGCTTCGCCGCTTCCGCGTTCTCTGTATCTTTCAGTAGTAGCGAGGGTAAAACTGGCCACAGAAGCACCTCCCTCCAGATGTCTCACATCGGGATCCCTCCCAACATTGCCGATCAAAAATACTTTGTTGAGTGCCATTGGTAATCGTGTATTAATTTTTTCTAAAGGTAAGGCGAAGCGGCCAAAGTAGCAACTTTTTTTTTGAACAGCCGGCCGTGCAAAACAGGAGGGGCTAGCGCAGCATCAGGCGGAAGCTTTCGTCGCCCTGGGCTGCGAGCCATACTTCGCCGGGGATGTACTCATAGCCGTGTCCGGCAGAGTACTGGGGCGAGCGGTAGTTGGCCTCGAAAAGGGTCTTGCCGGCGAGAGATGCGTCGTTGAGCTGCGGCAGGGTGACGGGGATGCAGTAGATAATGAAGCTGACTGACGGCAGCACCGCCGGAATCATCGCAAGCCCGGCCGCCAGCAGGAGGGCAGAACCACTGCGGCCGATATTCGCGGCCACGAAGCTGACGGCACGCTGCTCGTCGCGATTGGCGACGAAGACGTTGTGACCGGCATCAGCAGCGGCGAGGGCGGCAGCTTTCGCAGCGCCTCCGCAGCCGACGACCAGCACGTCGCCCTTGAAGTCCCGCTCCTCTATCACACGGCGCACGCCGAGATAATCAGTATTGTAAGCATACACCTTCCCTCCTTCTTTCTTGAGAAGGTTCGACGCGCCGCAGGCCTTGACCACGTCATTGACGACGTCAGCCCTGGCAGCCGCGAGTTCCTTGAAAGGAGTCGTCACATTGACCGCATCATAACCATCGACGAAGCGGGAATATGCCTTGTCGAAGTCAGGCTCTTCGATAAGTTCGTAGCTGTGCTCCCCGCCGGGATACGCCGCAGCGAAGAGCGCAGGGCTCTGGCTGTGGTTGATGGGATGACCTATGAGACCGAATTTCATTACAGTGCTTGTTTTTGACGGACAGCCTCGTAGCTGAGTATCGCCACCGACGTGGATACGTTCAGCGAATCGAGCTTTCCGAGCATCGGTATTATTATCTTGCGGTCGGAGCGCTCCCGCCAGAACTCTGTAAGGCCGGTGGACTCCGTGCCGAACACGACGGCGGTAGGCCGTCTGAAATCTATGTCGTAGTACGGCGACGAATCCTGGAGCTGGGCGGTGAGGATCTGGAAGCCGAGGGCGTGGAGCCAATCATAAGCTTGTTGCGAAGTGCACGCGGCCACTGGCACGGTGAATATCCCCCCTATCGACGCCCTTATGAGATTAGGGTTATACAGGTCAGTCAGAGGGTCGCAAACTATCACCGCAGCCGCGCCCGAGGCATCGGCCGTACGGAGCACCGCGCCAAGGTTGCCGGGCTTCTCTACTGACTCGAGCACTATCACGAACGGAGAGGAGTTTGACAGACGGATGTCCCTCAGGCCGCGCTCCTTCGCCTTGAAGACGGCAACAAGACCTTCTGTGGTGCCGCGGTAGGCAATCTTGGAATAGACGTTTTCGGATATGGAGACGAACTCGACACGGGAAGCGGCGAACAGCCCCTCCACCCCTCCGGCAGAGATGATCTGCGGACAGTAAAACACCGTGCGCGGGGTGAACCCGCCTGCCAGACAGGCAGCGGCCTCACGGCGTCCTTCCACCGTAAAGAGCCCCTTCTCGCGTCTGTAGCGGGACTTCTCGCCAAGCATCACGAGCTCTTTGATGCGGGGATTGGATGTGGAAGTGATATCCATTGTCAGGATGGATGCCGGACCTACGCTTTCTGCGCCGAATCCTCTTCGCTCTGCTGGCTCTGGGTCTTCTCAGGCCTCATTTGGGGGAAGAACAGAACGTCCTGGATGGTCTGCGAATTGGTCATAAACATAGTGAGGCGGTCGATACCCATACCCAGTCCGGAAGTCGGAGGCATACCGTATTCGAGAGCGCGTACGAAATCCATATCGATGTACATAGCCTCG
>JAEEGG010004387.1_pt1 | contig 34235 bp, 25 predicted proteins | sample 9134161 | NCBI WGS metagenome assembly JAEEGG01 (sample SAMN16246543, study PRJNA631951) | gut metagenome | biome: gut microbiome; feature: rumen; material: CR-attached | host: Bos | place: Iran: Karaj | collected 2018-10 | reverse complement strand
CTTTGATAACTGCCTGTTTGAGTTCATCTGATTTCTTTGTGTTCATAGCATCTTCTCATATTGAACTGACCATATGGAGGATTATACCAGTTTTTAAGAAAACCCACAATGTCTAGGTACACTCCCGGATTTTGGGAGTCTTGCCGTGGTTTTTCCGGTAATTTCGGCGGGACAGGGCTGCAAATCACCTTCCTGAGGGCTGCTGCGCTTTTTTGGTGGCTTCCTTGTCAATGTCGATCTTGATTATGGGAGTTACCCCGGCTTCGCAGTTGCCGGACAGCTTTTCGATGGTTTTGATTACCGCATTATTCTGAGATGAAATCACTACCGGGGTAATCAGGGTTTTTGACTTCTGGATGCCCTTGAGATCAAATTTGATAATCGGATCCCCCGGAGACAGCAGATCTCCCTCGGCAACAGAGGAGGTGAAACCTTCGCCTGCCAGATCAACCGTATCTATTCCCACATGAATAAAAAGCTCTATGCCGTATGATTCTGTTCTCAACACCACAGCGTGTTTGGTATTGAACATTTCCCGCACCGTGCATTTGCAAGGAGCCACCACGGTTCCGTCGGATGGCTGAATGGCCACGCCGTCTCCGATAATCTTTTCCGAGAAAACCACATCCGGGACATCCTCAATAGGGAGAATCACTCCGCTTACCGGAGCCAGAATGGTCAGATCTGCTACGTGGTCACTTTCAGAAGTAAGCATAAATTTGAACCAGGACATTGCTTTCATACCTCGCGCAAACAAAATTCACAGTGATAAATATACCACAATGCCGCTGTCATAATCTGCATAAGCTGTCCCGAATTTAGCAAAGAAGGCTTAACAAGTTGAACTAAAAATAAGCTCAGGTGGTGAGTTCAGGTTTGATGAGATGCTTTTGCCGGGCTTCAAAAGACTGCGATGACCGGGATCGCCAGGGTTCTGAAAAAGCTCCCCCTCGCAACTGAAGGAACGCCCGAGCTGGTAACAATACTGAAAGAAAGCCCGGGATCCGGTAACAGAAAAGCCCGGATATCCGGGCTCTTAAGTCAGTTCAGATGACGGCATAAATCAGCGCCGCCGCAGGAACCCCTGCATGAAATCCTTATATCCGGCCGGACTTCCTGATAAACTCGGCCATGTCAGCCCCGAATCTCCGGCTGCGCAGTGCATACTCGATAAAAGCCTTCATATAGCCCAGCTGGGATCCGCAGTCAAAGCTGTCGCCCTTGATGAGCACGGCATCCATGGGATAATCCCGGTTCATAAGACGCAAGGTGTCCGTAAACTGAATTTCGTTCCCTATCCCCGGAGGAGTGTTTTCCAGATAATCCCAGATCTTGTCCGAAACCACGTATCTGCCCACTATGGCCAGATTGCCGGGGGCGGCGTCCGCCGCGGGCTTTTCCACCAGATTCTCAATGGGAATGCTCTTTTCCTGAGATTCCTGATAGGCCTTTTCGTTAAAAATGCTGCCGTCAAAGAACTTGTCCCGGAAATCCTTGCCGGTATCTATGACTCCGTAGGCGCTGATATTGCTGAGCGGCACCGGCTGCACCATAATCTGATTACGTCCGGTTTCATTAAAACGATCAATCATTTCCTTAAGATTGTCCGTTCTCATATCGCACTTAAACTGATTGATCAGCACATCTGGGAGAATAATGGCAAATGGCTCCCCTCTTACCAGAGGCTTGGCTTTGGATATGGCATGAGCCAGTCCCCGGGTTTTGCCCTGTCTGACATACATAATGGAAATATCGGGAGGACATATGGACTGGATTTCCTCAAGCTGCTGCCGCTTAACTCTTTTTTTAAGTTCAGATTCCAGTTCAAAGCTTTTGTCAAAATGGTTTTCAACGGCATTTTTGGAGTAATGGGCAACTAGGACAATTTCCTTTATTCCTGCCAGTACGGCTTCATTGACAATATACTGAATAAGCGGCTTATCAACAATCGGTAGCATCTCCATGGGGATGGATTTCGTTTCAGGCAGCATTTTTATTCCTAACTCTGCCATGGGTATGATAGCCTTGGTAATCATTAATCAGCTCCTTAATTTTACAAGTAATGCACAATTCCCTGCATCCTGTGAATTCTAACCGAATTTCAGAAATCATTCTCTGATCCGGCCAAAAAAACGGTACTGCGGACAGCGTAATGCTCCAGCGCATCTGTGTCAGTTCTGTCAGGCAGCCTGCGGGGAGAAGACGGCAGCAGCTACGGATTCTTTACCGGCAGCGGGGATTTCAGAATATTTGCCGAAAGGTCTATGACGTCCTGTCTGGTGCGAATGTTTCTGATGCGTTCCTGAAAATCTCTCGGTATTCTGACATCAAGCGTATGAATGGCATAAAGCATGCTGCTCAGGTAGAAGGGAGCCACGGAAAAGCTTCTGATCCCCAAAGCATAAAGAAGCGGCAGGTATTTTTGCTCGTGAACGATTTCACCGCAGATGGATACCGGTATTCCGGCCTTATGGGCATTTTCCGAAGCCAGAGCAATAAGCCTCACTACGGCCGGACTCAGTTCATTGTTATGCTTGGTGGCAAATTCCCGGGAGCAGGTTTCGGTATAGTGAGTGAGATCATTGGTGCCGATGGAGAAGAAATCTACCAGACTGGCCAGAGATTCAGACATTATCGCCGCGGCAGGAGTTTCGATCATGACGCCGATTTTGATATGTCCGGGCTTTACTCCTTCCCGGATGAGGGATTCCCGGGTTTCCTGATAAAGATCCAGAAGATGCACGAAATCCTCGTATTCCGCGGCCATGGGGAACATGATCCGCATCTGATGGCTGAACACTGACGCCCGCATAAGAGCCCGGAGCTGGGTGGTCAGGATATCGTTAAGAATGGCATTGTCTTCATCGGTGCCGGTGGTGCAGTTGTAATGCACCGGTTTTGAAAGGTAGAGCGGCAGCTTATCAGCGGAGAAGTCAAAGGTTCTGAAGGTTATCGTAAAGAGATCCGGCAGAGATTCCACGATTTTGCGGTAGCACTCAAACTGTTCGTCTTCGGTGGGATCCTGAGTGTGATTCATAAAAAGAAATTCGGTGCGGAAAAGTCCGATGCCGGAGCTGGGGAATTTTTTCAGATCCTGAATTTCCGAAAGCGAGCCGATATTGGCCAGAACCTCTATTCTTTCCCCGGATCTGGTGGTTTTGTACTGGGCAATCAAGGGGGTTACTATATTGCTGTTTCCGGAGTCAATACGTTCCCGGGCGTGCTTTTTAACGCTCCAGATCAGCTCCTCCAGAGGATTGAGATAAATCTTATTGGCATAGGCATCCATAAGAACGTTCATGCCATTCTTGATAATGTGGGATGCGTTTTCCACATTGAAGATGGTGGGGATATTCAAACTGCGGAGAACGATGGCCATGTGACTGTTGGTGTTGCCGTCCTCCAGAATAACACCCTTGATATGGGAGTTATCCACAGTGAGAAGCTGGGCCGGAGTCAGGTTGTTAGCGACAAAGATACAATCTCCGGTAATTACCGGAATGGGCGGCCTTTTGCGCTTCAGAGTGATAATGATGTGTTCTGCGAGGTTCCGGATTTCATATTCGTTATGCATGATAAAGGGATCATGATTATCCAGAAGCTCCTGCACGAAGCTGTTATAGCAGTGATGAATGGCGGATTCGGCGCTTAAAAGATCGCTTTTGATGAGATCTGTGATCTTTTTTTCCACATAGGGATCCATGAGAAACATTACTGAGGTTTCCATGAATTCCCGGGCGTCTTTAGAGGATGTTTTTGCCATCTCGTTTTCAAGATAGACGCGGGTCTTCTCCCGGGCCTCCAGATAAAGAGCAATCTCAGAGGACACTTCCGGAGCAGTGATTTTGGTCTTTTCCACACGAACAGGGGTATTTACGAATACTATTGCCGGCGCGCAGGCAATACCCTCCTTTATTACGAATCCGTCACGCAAAGAGAGCCTCCATCAATTGCTTCGAGTATGCCGATTATAGGATTTTTGCATCCCGATTTGTGAATAACGGCAGACATTTTTTGAAGATTCCGGTGTTGTCATAATAGCAGGAAAACAGGGAAATGCATCATGTTGTCGGCAGGATTTTTTTGGCTCGGATAATGCGGCATATTTCCTGCTGTCCGGAAGAGATCCTGAGTTTCCGCATGGTAATCCGGGGCGGAGGATCAGATCTGCAAAAGTCCTCCGGTTATGCTCGGTAATTTACTGCGACATGGCATCATGAATAACCCTGAGGTTGTGCTCAATCATCCTGAGGTAGGTGTTTCCTTCCGGTTCCTCGGCAAGCGAGTCTGTAAAGAGCATGCCGTTTATCACCCGGCCGTTTTTGCGGGACAGATCTTCCACGGCGGCATTGGCGGCCAGGTTTTCGATAAATACCGCATGAACCTTGTTTTCCTTCATGAGCTTTTCTATTGCGGCAATGTCGCCGGCGGAAGGCTCGTGGGAGTCGGTAATGCCCCGGGGGGCCAGAATGGTAATCCGATAGCGGTCAGCGAGGTAGTTGAAGGCATCATGGGTGGTGATCATGATGCGGTTTTTATCCGGAACCCGGGCAAAAAGCTCCTGATAACGGGAATCAAGGTTTTTCAGAGCTTTGATGTAATTCTCTGCATTGCCGGTGAAAAACGCGCAGGAATCGGGCTCTCTTTTGCAGAGTTCCCTTTGGATGTTTTCCGCATAAACAGCGCCGTTCAGAGGATTTTGCCAGGCATGGGGATCGGTTCCGTGATGATGGTGTTCATGTCCAGCGTGATGTTCATGCTCATTTTCGTGATCCTCTCCCTCATGGTCATCATTCTCATTTTGGATCGGCTTTATCCCCCGGGAGATATCAACGATTTTTTTCTGATGTTCCGGAGCAGAGGCCCAGCGTTTCAGATAATCATCAAATCCCAGGCCGGTAAGAAAGACGATGTCCGCTTTTTCCAGTGTCATGAGATCCCGGGGACGGAGGCTGTAGCTGTGAGGATTGGAGCCTCTGGGGATAACTGCAGTCACTTTCACGCGATCCCCGCCGATTTCATGCACTATGTCTTCGGTGATGCTGAACGATGCGGCAACATTAATCTCTGCCAGAGCATTTCCGGCAAAAAGAGCCGTAATGCCCAGAGCTGACAAAAGAGAGAGTTTAATTCTGTTCATAATGGAATGCTGTTGATTTCCTTTTTCTGATTTGCTGCTGAAATATTTTGCTGCCCCGATAATTTTCTCGGAGGCATAGTCCAAACTCTTACGATTCGTAATGCTTTGGAGAAAACAGTTTAAAAACAAGGCCGTTACGGATTCCGAACAGGAAGGATACAAGGTAAATTCCTCCCAGAATCAGTATTACCGCCGGGCCTCCGGGAATGTTCAGATGAAAAGACAGCAAAAGCCCGGCCAGAGAAGCTATAGCGGCGATGACAATGCTCAAAAGAATAATATTTCCCAGTCTGAGACTCCAGAAACGGGCGCTGATACCCGGAATTACCATCATCCCCACAGCCATCAGGGTGCCGATGGCCTCGAAGCCGGCTACCAGATTCATTACCACGGCAAACATGAAAGCGAAGTGCACATAGGGGCCTGAGCGGCTTACGGAGGCCAGATACAGGGGATCCACGGAATCAATAATCAGGGGCCGCAGAATAATTGCCATGATGGTGAGAGTCAGCACGGCATTTATTCCCAGAAAAATCACCGTATCTCCGGAAATAGTGAATACCGAACCAAAGAGAAAGCTCAGAAGATCCACTCCGGAACCGCTCAGAGAAATAATAAGCACCCCCAGGGCAAGACTGGTCAGGTAGAAAACCGCCAGCGAGCTGTCTTCGGTATTTCTGCTCAGCCGGGAAAACAGCGCCGACATGAATATTACCAGGGTTCCGGCCAGAATGCCCCCGATGGTCATGGCGACCACGGAAAGGCCCTTCAGAAGAAATCCTATGGCTGCTCCCGGGAGAATGGCGTGTGAAAGAGCATCTCCGCTGAGACTGAGTTTCCGGAGAGACAGGAATACTCCGATAACCGGAGCTGACAGCGAAAGAATAAAAAGACTTGCCAGAGCTCGTTTCATGAAATCGTAGGAAAAAAGCGGCGTCCAGATATTATCAATGATGAGATTCCACATTGTTTTGTACCGTGCTATTTTGTTCCGCGCTTGGCGCTGTTATCCGGGGGGATCCGGATTCGGTTATTATGGGGCCGGATGAAGCCTGTCTGGTCGCGGCGTCTCTCGGATCATGGCGTCTGGTGTCATGGTGATCATGATGATGTCCATGGGATGAATGATCTGATGGCACGGAGAGATCCGGTGTTCGGTGGCAGATCCCGGCGTCGTGGTGGGGGTAGATTTCCATTCCGAACGCTTTGGTGATGTTCTCTTCCGTCAATACCCCGGCTGGAGTTCCCCGGGCAATGAGCTCCCGGGAAATCAGGACTGCTTCGTCAAAGTGTTCTCTTATCATTTGGTAGTTGTGGAGCACGGCAATAACCGTACGTCCCTCGGCTTTCCAGTTTTCAATAATCTCCCAGAGATCGTTTACGGTTTTAAAATCAATGGCATTAAAGGGTTCATCAAGAATGATAACCCGGGCATCCTGAAGAATGAGTCTTGCAAACAGGGCTCTTTGAATCTGACCGCCGGAAAGGGCTTTTAAGGGTTCGTTTTCCATGCCGGACAGGCGTACCTGTTCCAGTGCCTTATGGATGCGATCACGGGAAGCGGCATCAATTCTCCGGAACCATCCGGTGCTTTTCCAGAGGCCGGTGGCCGCAAGCTCGGCGGTGGTCAGGGGAAAGGTTTTGTCCACGGCAGAAGACTGGGGGAGATAGCCAATATCCCGAACGGTGATATCCTCGAATATTATGCTTCCCGACAGCGGCTTTATAAATCCCATGATGCCTTTAAGCAGAGTTGATTTGCCGCCGCCGTTCGGGCCGGCGATTGCAGTGGCGCGGCCTTCTTTGATCTCCATATTGAGATGATGCACCACAGGATGCCGGTAGTAGCCCAGGGTGATATCGGAAAAAATGATTTTCATGGAAGGACGCTCAAAATCACTAATAAGATAACTGCTGTCATACCAAGCACTGCAGCTGCCCGGGCAATAATGCCGGCGTTGTATATGGAATACACGACTGTTTCTCCGTAATTTTTCCCCTAATTATCGGTGCTTTGGCGGTTTTGTCTAATGATATTTTTCTCAGGTGCAATGGTTTTGCATGTGTTCAATTTTTCATGTGGTTATGGCGGCGGCCCTGTGCGGGGTGCCATGCTGGGGGAAGAATCGAATTGTCCGGAACACTGCCCTTGTTGTAAGCTTAAGCTTCTTCCTTATTTTGCTGAATTTTCAGGCTTTGAATCCGCTATAATAGAGACTGCATATCAGGATGTTCAGGTCTCTTTTTCGGAGAAGCAAGGATTCTGTTATGTCTGAGAATTGCTGCATAGCTGATTTTTCAGAATTCAACAATTGACACAAGGAGCCATGAAAGCACGGACAGTATTGGAGATGGTTAAGTTGCGCCAAACTGGTACGAATGTTTCTGATACGGGCTTAAGCGGGGCGATGATTCGAACAGCGAGCCAGAAGGCTTCGGGATGTCAATAATGTTAAAACAGGTGAACCAGATGTTTTTGGTAAGGTTATTTGGTCTTGGTCTGCTTGCCTTGGCCGGAATAGTTCAGGCTCAGGATTTTCCTGATGCAGAGGCGCAGAATGAGATTAAAGCTCAGCTTCTTGAGCTGGCAGTGGCAAATTTTAACGGCGCCTACGCCGGCATGTATGATTCACTCATAAACAGTGAAAACACTCCCTCCTACGGAGAAAAGCTCATGGAGGGATATGGCTATATCAGAGCCTTCCGGGAGATGACCGCCGATCTGAAGTGGAGCGACCGGCAGTACCTGAAATTCCCTGCTGTCAAAAAAGCAGATTTCCCTAAATACCGTGAGGAATATCAGCATCTTCTGGATACAGACAGGCTTACTGACTTTCTGATTTCCGCAAGGCCGCCGGTACCTCGCTATGAATCCTACAGAGCTGCTCTTCTGGGACTTTTGGGGCAGGATAATGAAAAGAAACTGCTGCCCTATGAGTTTGAGGTACTGAAACCGGGGGCAGAAGGAGATAATGTAAATATACTCCGTCAGAATCTGAAGACTTTGGGATATCTGGATGCCATTCTTCCGGATGAAGGGGTATTTGACGCTGATACCGAGGAAGCTGTCCGCAACTACCAGAAGGCCCGGGGACTCACTGCTGACGGCATTGCCGGTTATCAGACCTATGAAACCATGTTCCGGAAACGGGATCAGGAGGCAGTGAACATTGCGAGAACCATGATCAGAATGGCGGATCCGGTGCTTACAGCCGGAGGGGAGTACATTTTTGTAAATGTTCCCGACATGAATCTTCATGTTTATCGTGACGGCAAATCAGTATTAAACAGCAGGGTCATTGTGGGCCGAAAGGATCGCCAGACTCCTCTTTTTACCAGCGTTCTCAGCAATGTGGTTCTTAATCCCACCTGGACAGCCCCTCCCACCATCCTGAAAAAGGATTACGCGCCGAAACTTCTTCGGGACAGGGGATATCTCGCCAAACATGGTCTTACTCTTTATGATTCTGAAGGCTATGCGGCTGATCCTGCCTGGCTCTCGGATGCTCAGATTAAGAAGGGGCTTCCGGGGTATCGCATTGTGCAGTCTTCCGGCAGCAAAAACGCTTTGGGACTTTATAAGTTTAATTTTCCCAACACTGATGCGGTGTACCTCCATTCCACCAATTCACCGGGGAATTTTCAGAGAGTGACCAGAGCCTTGAGTTCGGGCTGCGTTCGGGTGGAAAAATCCAAGGAGCTTGCGGAATATGTTCTCAGGGATACCTCCTACAGTCCAGAACGTATTGCGGCAATTATCAAGAAGGGCAAGATGCAATGGGCTCCGGTAAGTCACAGGATTCCGGTATATGTGGCTTATTTGACGGCTTTTATCGGGCAGAACGGAGAAATTTACCAATATCCTGATGTTTATGGCATTGATGGCGCCGGTAAAGTCCCGGCGCTGGTTTCAAAGCATTTTGCAGGTCAGGAGGGAAATTAAGAATACCGTCTTTCTGAAATTGTCTTTGCTTCACTTTGCCGCCACTTTTGATTTGGGATGCTGCGCTGGGTTTTGCCCTGTCAAAGCATCTCGATGAAGATGGCGGTTTTTCTTAGAGTGTTTGATGATGAAGTCAGATTACGGTTTTTGATGCCCAAAGAGATCATGTTCGGACACTGTGCTTGGCGGGCATTTGTGAGGACATATCAGAAAAGATTATTGATATCGTCATGAAACCGTTTAAAACTGATCCCGCATCTCTCGCAGATCAGTTGGAGATCAGTATGGGCGGCAATGCCTGCGTAATCATCCCTTGTCGGCTCCAGATTGTTGTTGCACCTTTTGCACACGCTCACAAAGACGCGTTTGGGGTAGTTGCTGCTTTTGTCGTCCACATTTCCCCAGATAATCTCCGGTCTTGGAGGTAACTGAGGTTTATGTCTGCAGCCATAATGCTCCATGAAAGCATTGGCATCCGAAAGCAGCCAGGATTCGATCATATGCAGCGCTACCATCGGAATTAGCGGAGTGTTCTTATTACCGGAATAACGGGATTTTGCCACGGTGGCAGCTTCGCCGATTTGGCTGTAGATCTTGCCAAAAAGCTGACTTGGTGATGTGTTGGCAGAGTGATCAGCATCGCAGTGGTAAACCCCGGCGGAATACTTTATTCCTTCTTTAAATTCACGATCTTTCATTAACATGTAAAATCTGAGAGCAGGAATGCTTTTGCCTTTAAGACTATGGTAATTGAGACTTCGTTGCAGCTTAAAAGCCTCCACATCCTTGCGATCGGCGAAATGGAGATTAAGTTCATCACCGTCTCCTTTTTCCCGCAGCTTGGCTTCAGCACATCTCCGGAGCAGTATGGCTGCAGCTCCTTCATGCCAGTTGTCGCTGCCGAAGCTTTTCCAGCCATAATCGGTGGGGCCTTCTCCGGTTATCAGAATATCAGTCAATGTGCGCTCCCGCGTTCGTTTTCAGGAAAGCATCGGCAATTTCCTGATTGGACATATTGAGAATTATCTCGCCTGGAAACGTGTATTCGCAAAGCTCTTGTATGTTTGGGATATCAGACATGGTTACAGATCTGGTGTATCCGGTAGCGCAGTCCCTGAAGAACATGACAATGTTCTGTGGTTGGAAGTAATCCAGAAAGACGGTGCTGTGGGTTGATACGATAATCTGCTGGTGATGCTTTTTACATGTGTTCTGCAGCAATTTAACAAGCTGTTCGGCATGTCTGGTGTTAATCCCGTTTTCAATTTCATCCACCAGTATAAGAGATGGAGCCTTGTATTCGCTTATGGCAACAATGGCGATCAGACGTAGCATGCCATCGCTCATGTTTCTGGCAGACACTGTAATCCTGTTGTTTCCGTAAAGCTCAACTGCTTCGACTTTACTCCATCCGGGATTTACCGTTTTGGTTTTGATATCAGTTACTGTATTACCCAAGAGAGTTCGTAATTTTGAGAGGATAGATTTTTTGGTTTCTGGTGCCATGCCCTTTATGTATGCCGAGAGATCTCTTCCGGAAGTGCCGATGAATTTAACCTGGCCGCGATTGCTTTGACGCATTTCCTCTGGTGAGAGCACGTTATACGAATAGGAATTAACCAAAAAATTTTTGAATGCCGTGAGTTTGGGAAGGCTTGTCGTATCATTTGCATCCCTGAGCAAGAGATACAGCGATGAGGATGTTAACGTAAGCGAAGGATAGTTTCTTTTCTGTCCGTCTGCTTCAGCGACTGTCAGGCAATGGGGCTTTCGGCTGCTATCATAGGAAAGCAATGTCTCTTTGCTGTCAAGGTCTGTGATAAGTTCATGAATGAGGTGAATGTCGCCAGTCTCCATAATTTCGATTTCCATTTCCCAGGACAGGCGAAGAGACGTTCCTTCAGGTTGCCAAATATCCCATTCACTGTAAAAACTTATCTTATTGCTAATGGTTTCCGATAGCAGAGACAGGATATCAGAGGCTTCCAAGTCTATTTTTTCCAGAAAAGCGGAAAATTCAGCTTTGCATGAAGTAATCAGAAAATCAATGGCCTGAATCACAGAACTTTTTCCGGAAGCGTTGTTTCCGATAAGCACGGTAAAATCGCAAAATCTGATATCGGTGTTATGAAGAGCTTTAAAGTTCACTGTTTTCAGTCTGGTGATCATGGAACGTCCTTAACTCTTATTCTCAAGTTCAGTGTATCATTGGCGGGTCATGTACGTAAAGGCATCATGCGCTTCGGATAAAAGACGTTGTGATCGCGATGTGGCTTCAATCGCTGTTTAGAGATTCCGTCTTTCGTGAAGGAATCATGCGAATAAAAACTTGCATTGCATGCCGATATTACTGAACCCCAATGGATGCAATGAAATCCATTGGGCGTTTTTGGGCTGAGGTGTGATATTAAGTGTATCGCTCATACGAAAAAGACACCGTCATAAGATACGTTTATTGTTCCTCCGGGGAGTCCTGTTCCGTAACCTGCTTTGGGGGAGCGAGCGGAGTTTCAGGTGTTTCTCCTTTCGGAAAATCATCCCCGATAAGCGGAAGATCCGGCTTCAGTTTTTCATACCAGAGCATGGTGCCTCCGGCCACAGCCACCGGGATCATAATAAGGTTAACAAAGGGAATCAGCAGGGCGGCCCAGACTGTACAGCCGAAGGAGAGGCAGAGCAGCTTATGTTCGGTGAGGTTCTTGCGGGAAACTCGGAGAGAATAGCGGTTATTCTCATAGCCGTAGCTGGTGTAATCCATGGCATTGCACCAGGAGGTCAGGATAATAGCGCCTAACTGGCCGATAATCGGAAACAACATCACCAGGATGCTGGCTATCATAAAGGGGATGCGGTAGAAAAGCTTCCTGAGTTCCAGAAAGATAATATGTGGGATGTCCTTTATGGTATCGCCAACTGACATTTTGCTGCTGAAGGGTTCATCATTGTAGAAAACCGTCTGAACTTTTTCAGAAAGAATGCTGTAGAAGGGAGCCCCCAGGGTAAGGGCGAACAGTGTGAATGTGTAAAAGATGATTACCAGAAAACAGATAAATATGATGGGATCCACCAAATAGGTCAGCCACTGCAGCCAGTCCGGGAGATAACTGACTGTCAAGGCAGAGGTCCAGTCCCTGGCAATGCCAAAGCCGAACCAGAGTCCGGTTCCCATGATCACTATGTTAATGAGAAAAGGGAGAATAATGAATCTTCTGAGGCCCTTGGTGCCCAGGATGCTCATGCCCTTGAAAAAGTATCTGAAGCCCTGAAGCCGGTTGAAAGTGTCATTCATGTTTTAAACCTTAAGCATAATCATTGTATTGCCATCAGGAATGCCTCTGTGTCCGCACCCCGCAGCAACGCACAGGAGAATTTGGAGTCCTCCGGTAAGCTTTCAGGCTCATTCCTGCTGAGCCTTTTTCCGGCGGACTTTCGTAACCTTAACTCGTAATCTTACGTAACAATCCCTCCGTAACAGCGCGTGCTTCTGAACTGATGGATATGGTACTTTCGGTACTCGATGAAGAAGACACTGTCCGAGGATGACCGACAGCACCACTTACGGGAAAAACTGGTATTTTCCGGTGTAATCCATGATCTTGATGGAGAATGCCGGCGCCGGTTTTCAGGTAAGGCGCGCAGGAGGCTTATCCGGTTACAGAAGCTGTTTCTGAAATGCGATTTTACCCGAAACCGCGTTCTTTCTGGGAAATAATGAGAGAAGGAGGTGATAAGGGAAGACAGGCAGCACTGGAGAGAAGGAGAATAAGAAAAAAAGAAGTCTGATTCAGCGATATGTTTTTGTACCGTGCCAGTAACGGAATCCGGGCAGAACAGAAGGCGTTTAGCTGTCTTTTCATTTCAGTGCAATTTGCTATAATTTGCAACAGATCTCCGCATTTAGGAAATAATTATTAAAAAAGCGGGGATTTCTGTTGTATTCTTGGAGTTTGAACATGCCTGGAATTTCATTGCTGGTAATTGTGATTGGTCTTGTTGCTCTTGCGGGGTATCTGGCAACGGGGTTTATGCAGGGCAGACAGAATCGCAAGCCTCTTGAAAGAGACAGCATTACCGAAAGTACAGCAAAAGCATTATCTCCTCTGACTGAAGAAAAGGGAATTCAGGAAGACGGAGTCAGGATTATTGATGAGCGTGAGACTGTTAAGGTGCCTGTGGAGGAGTTCGCGGATGAAGACGCTACTCCGGCCGCTCCCGCCGAAGCCTCAGGTAATGGTAACAGGGGAACTGGTAACAATATGGCTAAGCTGGGATTTTTATACAGGCTGAAGAATTTTCTGTCAGGCGATGAATCTGCTTCAGGTAAAGGAACAGACGAAGCGGCTACCACTCCCGGACACCCCGAGGACTTTTATCAGTTCAATATTATTCCGGAGGATCAGGATGGCATGATTCCTGCCGCTTTGGTCAGTCAGCTCTGTGAAAAGTATCATTTTGATCAGGGAGAGCATGATGTATTTGAGTACCGCAGGGATGGTCGGACGCTGTTTACAGTGTGCGGCAATAAGCTCCCTTATGGTTTTCCGAAAAATGAAATGCTGACTCTGAACTATAAGGCAATAATTGTGTCCATGATGCTTCCTGAAAGAGGTGAGGCAGAATTCACCTACAGCGAGATGTCAAAGTTTACCTATATTCTATGCCGTGAGGTTGGCGGAAAGATGGTTGACAACCAGAAAAAGCCCTTTACGGAAGATGTTTTCAAAAACACTACTGCTGTTCTTTCGTTCTATGATGCCGGCGGGCAGTGAGTTAACGCTCTGTTATCGAACTGTAAAATATCTGCGTCTGCAGTTTTGGTGAAAAGTCCTGTGAGGTTGGTCTTCATGGGATTTTTGTTTGTTGGTGAAATGCAGTAACGCCTGCTGTCGCGATTTCCTGACAGAGAGAAACTGTTCTTTTTGATGTCAGAGGCGAGACTAGAAAGGGGCTTTTATTAAGCCCCTTTTTGCGACATTGTTTGAAAATTCACTCAAGAAAGGTTCTGTTATTTGATAACAACCTGTTCTTCACCTTTCTCAGCACTTTCAATAGAGCCGATGATCCAGCTCTTTTCGCCGCATGAATTAAGAATTTCCACAGCCTTTTCAGCATCATTCCTGGACACAACACAGATCATGCCTACACCGCAATTGAAGGTGCGGTACATTTCGTGAGTATCGATGTTGCCATTCTTCTGAATCCAGCTGAAAACCTCCGGCCAGGTCCAGGTAGCAGAATCGCAAACCACTTTGGTTCCTTCCGGAAGCACGCGGGGAATGTTTTCCCAGAACCCGCCGCCGGTAATATGCGCCAGAGCGTGAATGGTAATAGATTCCATAAGCTTCAGCACAGATTTTACGTAAATTCTGGTCGGGGTGAGAAGCGAGTCAATGATGGTGCGGCCGTCAGAGAGCTTGGCATAGGGATCAGCCTTGGATACTTCCAGTACCTTACGGATCAGCGAGTAGCCGTTTGAGTGAGGCCCGGTGGAAGCGAGAGCAATAACAGCATCACCAGCCTTTACTTTGCTGCCATCAATAATTTCGTCCTTTTCAACGACGCCTACGGCAAAACCGGCCAGATCATAATCATTTCCGTGATACATGCCGGGCATTTCAGCAGTTTCGCCGCCGATAAGAGAGCAGTTTGACTGTCTGCAGCCCTCGGCGATACCGGCAATTACCTTGGTGGCATCAGCAACATTGAGCTTCCCGGTAGCATAGTAGTCCAGAAAGAAGAGCGGCTCTGCTCCCTGCACAATCAGATCGTTAACACTCATGGCTACGAGATCGATACCTACGGTGTCATGCTTCTTGAAATCAATGGCTAAACGCAGCTTGGTGCCGACACCGTCAGTTCCGGATACCAGAACAGGGTTTTTGTAGCGGGACGGAATGCCGCAGAGAGCTCCGAAGCCTCCGATGCTGCCCATCACCTCAGGTCTGGTGGTTGACTTTACGCTTCCTTTTATGTTCTGCACAAGTGCATTGCCGGCGTCAATATCTACACCAGCCTCTTTGTAGCTTAATTTATCCATAATTTACTGAATCTGCCTCATAAGAGATGCTGAAAAAACTTTGTTTATTTTAGCAACAGCCCTGTTTTTTATCAAGGCAGATCACATTTTGCAAAATGTCGCATGCGGCTTGCAGATAGGCTGTTAATGGGAGCCAGAGTTATGCGGATATGGGAATGCGTTTTTCTGTGCGTTTCTGAACCGCGTCCCCGGATTATCGTGGTGGTTGTATTTCGTTACACATTGTTGATAAACCTGTGGATATATTTGTTGATTAGCCTGTTGATATCATTGTTAATAACCATGTAAAGCCTTATCCATTTATTCTGATTTTCCTAAAGATTCTTGTCAGAATAAAGAACTGATGCTGTGTTATTCAGCTGCGCAGGGGCAGTCAGATTTAATGGATTGCCAGATGTTATGACTGATTTTCGACATGGGTAGAATTTTGTCCGGCCTTGCAGGGATATTTTTCTGCTAGTTAAACCTTCAATGTTATAATGACTGTCAGTTATTGCTCTGTAAAGGATTGCCTGTTATCACCATGAATTTAGTCAGGGTGAATGCGGCACTGTAAGATAGTAGTGTGAGCTTACCAGCGTAGAGGTATTTGGTAAGTTTTTCTGGCAAATTTCGGCATGGGTATGAAGAATTCATTCAAAATAGCATTGTTTTGTTCCCTTCTGGGATTGTCCGGTATTTCTCTGGCCGGAGGTTATACCTATAAGGTTCCCTTTGACGGTGATTATGACGCAGCTTATTCTAAAGCCTTTAAGAGGATGGTCACTGATGTCAGCAGCGGAGCCACGGATCCTAATTCTCTCAGTGTGAATATTCAGTCCCTGATTGCTTCAGAGGACATTTCCATGGATGGCTCGGAATATATCATTGTTTTTGACGAGGCCAAGATCAAGAGACTTATTTCCCGGGGAGAGATTTCTGTATGGAGAGGCCTGAGTCAGCCTCTGGTGGCCTGGGTGCTTCTGGGTCTTCCTGAAACCGATGATCTGGGAGAGCAGAAATACAAGACTTCATTTATCACTGACGCCGAAGATCAGTTTCTTGCCGAGCTTAAAAAGGCCGGTTCCAGGAACGGGGTAAATCTTCTGATCCCGCTTTTTGATCTTGACGACATGGCTGATCTCCGGGCTTCTGATGTGATGCTTTCAGATTCTGAGAAGGCCGGCAAGGCTTCTCAGAAGTACAGTTCCGGCTATGCTCTTCTGGGAGTGCTGAGTCCGGAACCAGGCGGGCAGTATCAGTTTGCTTACCATATAGTGAATATTTCCCAGAAATCAGAGGTTTTATCAAACTCCGTTTTTGGAAGTCTTTCTCAGGTGGCGGTGCGTTTTTATCAGGATCTTAAAAACAATTCTGCGCTGTTTTCTGCCAAAACAGTCAGGGACGAAAGCAGCAACCCTGGCCGTGATAACAGCTCTGATACCAGTGAAGTTCCGGGATACTCTCATGTGGAGGCTCTGGGACTTGGAAAACAGGATGACGGTTCATACCGGATTCTGGTGCAGGGCGCGGTGAACTTTTCTATCATGAAGCAGATAAAGGATGACCTCTACGATAAGGGGTTCCAGTCGGTAAGCATTGCCGAGGTGAAGGGCGGGGATGTGGTTTTCTTACTGAAGCCTGCCAAAGACATGGTGCTGGAAGAGGCGATAGCTCAGGAGAAGGTACTGGTTAACAGAACTCAGTACGTTTATCTCTATAACCCCCGGGCCTACGGTCGTAACAGCTCCGGTACTTCCGGAAACAGCACTGGATACTCCGGAGACAGCAATACCCGTTCTGATGACGGAGATTTGACCCGCACCTCCCGGAACGGCAATGATGACGCCGGATCCGGCGTTTCCTACGATGAGGCCGCTCGGGAACTCAGGGATCGTTATAAGCGTGATTCCGGCGGTTATCCGAACCCCAACAACAGACTCCATACCGGGGGAGGCGTTGTAGAACGTTAATCTGTCAGAGGCAGGCAGGCGGAATATGGCGAAGAATAATTCTGAAATTACAGAAAGCGGCATGCAGCTGCCCCTGACTCTTTCATTTGGGGCGGGGATTTCCATGGATTCGTTCTGTGTGTGTCCGTCCAATGTTGCTGCCTACAACTACATGAACGAATCGGTTAATACGGCTCGGGAAGAAAGGCGTTTTCTCTATCTTTACGGTCCTTCCGGCAGCGGCAAAACCCACCTCATAAAAGGAGCCACCCTCCGAGCGGAGGCAATGGGCATGCATGCCACCGTTTTGGATATGGCCAAAGTAAGTGAGTTTGACTGGGATTCCATGTATACCATGATGGTAGGAGTGGAAAGCTATGATGTCATTCTTCTGGATAATATTGATGCCATTGCCGGTAACAGTGATCTCGAGGCTGAAATCTTCAGCCTTTATAACCGCTGGCTGGGAGAGCCCTCCGGTTTTCTGGCGGTAGCTTCTCATGAATCCCCTACCAAATCCGGTTTTGGCAAGCGGGATCTTATTTCCCGGTTTTCTTCAGGGGTAACACTATCCGTGGACTGTCTCCCCCAGGAAATGTTTCCAGAGATGCTGATGCGGCGTGAGAAGGCAAAAGGGGGCATTCTTCCGGCTTCTCGGGCGGAGCAGATTTCCCGCCGGGTGGACAACATCAGGGATGCAGTGAAAGCTGTGGATCTTATTGATGATACCAGCATTGCCAATAAGAAGGGGGTTACCAAAAACTTGGTGAATCAAGTATTGGATCGGCTTTTTAAGAAGGAAGACGACAAAAGCAAGATCTTCTGATTCCGGGTAATTTCCCGGACTATTCCATATTAGCCGGTTGCAATGGCTGATACAAAGCAGCTCGGAAAAGCCCCGCCTCTTTTTCACTTTTACGTTTATCGCTGTTTTATCAGTTTTGCGATGCCTCCTCCTGCTTCGGCGGAGCTGTAATGGGCACCGGTTCCCGCGAGGGCCACATGGTTACCACGGTCTTTATAAACACAGCCAGCGGGATTGCCAGCACGATACCCCAGAAGCCCCATATTCCGCCGAAGAGAAATACTGATACCAGAATTGAGAAGGTGTCAATTTTCAGGGCTTCCGAAAACAGCATAGGAGTAATGACGTAGGCGTCAACGATCTGGAGCACTACATAAACTGACAGCAGGATCAGCATATCGCTGCTGAGACCGAACTGCATAAGCCCCACGCCAATAAGGGGGATTGTAATGATGACAATGCCTACGTACGGCACCAAAACGCTGAGACCTATTCCAATGGCAAAAAGCAGAGTGTAGTTCAGCCCCATGATTCCCAAAAATACGCCGTTAATTATGGCGACAATGAAAATGTGGATAATGTTGCCAATAAGGTATTTGGAAATAAGCCTGTTGATTTCTTTCCAAAAGGCCGCTACTTCATCATAGGCGGAACAATAGTGGCCGATGAGGTTAAGAAGCCGATCCTTGTCCTTAAGCATGAAAAAAGCGAATATGGGAACAATCAGGAAATACACCGTTATAAAGCTCATGGTGTTCATGAAAATAGGAGCAATCTGCTTTATGGCCGGAGTAATAATGTTTTTAAACCATTCTTCAAGATATATCACAGCGGATTTCAGCTGATCCACGGTGACAATGTTCTGATAGCTTTCGGGAAGCTTGCCCCTGATTTTATTGAACTGTTCTGTGATCCAGCTCATAGCCTTGTCGTTTTCAGCCTTGTCGATCTCTTCTTGGACTTTCTTCTTGTCTTCTGCTGTGTCATCTGATGAGACATTTTCTGAAGCAGGGGTTTCGGCCTTTGTTTCATCGCCGATGTTTCCTGATGATGCCGTTTTGGAACTGTTTGCTTTCAGAGAAGCTGTGTTGTCTGTTGTTTCCGGAGAATCAGGAAGAGGGTTTTCAGGATTTTTATTCTCTGAGTTAACTGAGTCCTGATTTTCTGAGAGCATGGGAGTGTTGGAATCAATTCCGCTATTAAGCACTCCTCCTTGCTCGCTGCTGTCTTGTTCCGGATATTCCCTAAGGCTGTTTTCAGATAATGCCTGCAGCGTTTCCTCCTGATTTGCGTCTTTGGCCGGGTTCTCTGTACCGGATGCCTCGCTGCTATTACTGGAAGTATCAGAGGATGTATCCATTGAATTCTTGTGCAGCGCCTTGTTATCGGCATCCTTAGCTGCCGCTTCTTTTAAACTGCCTTTTATATCAGATGCCGGGGTATTGCTGTTATTTAAGGCAATGCCGATTTTCTGCGTCATGGCGGTGATTTGCTGCGCTGCCGGCGGTACTACGGCAAACAGGATTCCCGCTACCAGGAGGGCGGCGCTTCCTAAGACAATCGTGGCGGCGAAGGTACGGCTGACACCGTGCCTCACCAGAAAGGACACCGGTCTTTCAAAAATAAAGGCCAGCACCAGAGCGGCAATCAAAGGCCCGAAAACTCCGCTGCCATAGTACACCAGAAGAAAAATTGTTATGAACTGGAGTAACAGAACAGCGCTGGGCGGATTCGAAAGATTGCGAAAATACCACTTTTTGATAAATTCAAACATGTTTCACTTCTTTTTATTTTGTCTTTATCTTTTAACAACACCGGTAATAAAGCCGGAAAACACGAGAATATGCCGTTATGCTATCACAAAGCCCCTCGGAGTGCTAACCGTAAACCGGGAAGATGATAGCTCCCCGGGGATGTATTACTTATCGGGCTTGCCTTGCAAGTATTCCGCTGTCTCCGATTATACTAAAGACCATAAAAGCATTCCGCATCCGGATTAGGTGCTTAAACATCAGGGGCGCAGCAGTGCCGGATGACTGGTAATGCTTTATCTTTCAAAGCTCTGTATGCAAGGATGCTCTTTCATATTCGGTATATCCGCAAATGGCAGTTCTGCCGTGTGCTGCAAAGCCTTGTTAATTTTGCTTTTCACACAGAATGCATTTAGGCCCCTGAAATATCATTACATAGGACTTAATCTGTTTTCCGCTGAAATCCAGAGCGGAGCAGTACATCAGGGCTTTGTTTTCAGATTCTCTTTTAAGACGCCGGAGTTCTGATTCATAATTATTCTCATTGCCTTCTCTCTTGTCTGTGTCGGAGATTTCAGGCAGATGCCTGAGTTTAAAGAGATAAACGCATTCATTGCTTTTACCGCGGTTAACCGTAACAACCAGATCCGCCATTGGTTCGTCTTCGCCGGTACTATTAATGGCGGGAATTCTGAGAGGCTTCTGCATTTTGGCCTGTATGCCGCGCGTTTGTGAAAGTTTGGCATACAGGGTCAGATTTAAAGCCTTTTCATTCCTATGAGTCAATATCGGGGTGGTAACGATGCTGCTCAGAAATTCTGTGCAGGATACTGCAAAGGATGAGAGGTCATCTTCCGTATTTTCAAGGGTGGAGATATCAAGCGCGTATGAGGTGAATGCTGTGTCAGGGGTTAATCTGAGATTTACGGCGCACTCATCGAAGCTTCTGGCCATTAAAAGATTTGGTATACGGAGAGTCAGCCTGCCGCCCTTAAATTTGGGAGCAGTGGTCAGATATCCCAGATGATACAGTATGGACAGGAGCTTTTCTCTGTCCCAGTCAGTATTTCCAATCAGATCAAAGTTCTGATACAGCTGACTGACCTCGACTTTCCCACACCCAAAATTGCATCTAAGCAATACAATTAGCGTGCTTGTATCACCAAAAATAGTCACTGTTGGTTTTCTACTTCTACCTGATACCTGACAGGTAGCTATGTGAACTCGAATGTTGGTTCTAACTTAATTGCTTTCAAGAACTTTTGAAAGAACTCACCTTGTTGGTGATACCATTCATTGAGCATCTTTCTGACAATAGCATAAGCTTGTTTTTTACGATTAGGTTTGCATCGTCGAGTGTATCAACAACTTTACGGAAGCATTGCATTAGAGAATCAATCGCAACAGAGAACGGAATGTCACTTATTTGCTCTGCCATATCCGAAAACACACCGCCGAATGTACGCGGATCCGCATTATCTCGCCGGATGATCTCCAATATGATTGAGCATATGTTCACCAGTGTCACATGGGTAATCAGTGAAGAGAATTTATTTGCCCTGCATTTGTCTACAAGCCCCAGAAGCTGTTTCTGATTGTAGAAGCTTTCTTCAATATTCCACCTGTATCCATAATAACTAATGATTTCCCAATTACTAAGATTGGTGTCAGTGCACAGTACTGCTAAAACCTTCTTTTTTGAAGAGGAGCTCCTGCTGTCCTTTACCAGTACAATCTTGACTTTTACTGGTCTCGGCGCATTTGCTGTAACTTTTGTTTCCACAATGCAAGATCCCAGAATTCCTTCATTATTGGGTTCTGCTTTCTCGAACCATTTCAGAGAGTCTTTTTGGTCAATGATGTCATGAATGGAAAAGTAGCCATCTTTACCGTGTTTATAGGTCGTGTTTCTCATGTGCTTAACCATGCCAATGACATCAAGCCCCATTTCCTTGATTCTCATAACAGTCGGAGCGGTGGTAAACCAGCTGTCAAACATTACGTATTTAGCGGTTATACCGTTATTCAGAGCTCTTTTAATCATTGCTATGGCTATATTCGGTTTTTTATCCTGGCACTCTCGAAGCCTTTTTCCATGGGCTGTGCGTTTATCGTAACCGGTTACTTGATTGATCATCAGCTGCCGCTTGTGTTTTCCGGACTTGAGTTTTCTCCTGGATTCTTTTCTTCGCTGCGCTCCAACCAGAGCAAAATCCACTGGAAGCGTCGTATACCCGTCAGAATAGCAGACCTGAAGGTACTGAAAACCATTGCAAAATTTATGGTCGCAATGATCATAGACCCGTGACATCATCTGCGTGGATTTGCTTCTTGAGCGTTCATACAGAGAATCATCAACTATCAAAAACTTTGATTTGTCTTTTGCAAGCCCGGAAATATATTTGGTTGATACCTTCGCAATTTCAGTATGCACCCCTCTCCAATTATAGGAATCATTGGACATAAAGCGGTATACGGCACTTTTTGAGAGGTTCTCATCACACTCATATTTTCCTTGCTTCAGATACTGATTAAATGAACCGCAGGTCAGCAAAGACATTATCATATGCACGACCATTGTCACTGGCCTGACTCCTTTTTCCTTATAGAACCCCAGCTTTTTCATAATGGCTGAAAGGTGAAAATGTGAAAGAACTCCCATTAAATGAGAAAATAAAGGGCTTTTAATATCAAAATGTTTTATCATATACACCGCCTTGTAAGTGTAAGAGTTTATTTGTGGACAGAATAATTCTATCACATTACAAGGCCTTGAACTTTGACCTATCTCACCTCACCGTCTTTCTTCTTACCAAATTTTCTACTATTTGAACTGGATCAAGTTCTTTTTTTTCCGAAGCCAAACGTTATCGTATAACCTGTTGGGTGTTTTTTTGTGTGGGAAACTCGAGTGACTGACAAAAAAGCATTTTCCGCTCAGATAGGTATCGAGAATGTCATCTGCAAGTCCGGCTCCGGCGGTATTCAACAGATGTTCAAGTTTTTTGCCATAGTGATCACAAGAGGGAGCAAGACATAATTCCGGAGGAGCAAGCTGTTCTTGTTCAGCGATTTCATGCAGATAGAAAAGACACAGGGAAGAGTTAAAGACCGTTTTCGGGGATGCGGCGCTGAAGCAGTATCCGCCGTATACGGGCTTCATGAGAGTAATAAGATTCGATACGCTGACACCGAACTTATCTGTATCCACAAGCTTTGGTATCAGGACACCAAGCTCCTCTTCGGTAAAACCGGCATAGGTACTAAACTTTGGTTCTGATGTTACATTAAGGGAAATGTCAAAGCCTGACACCAAAGAGTTCAGCGATACCGGTAAAACTCCGGTGATGAAGGTTTTGGAGATGCAGTCATTGGCTCCTGATTTTATGGTTTCATAGAATGCTGCGATGAATCCGTAAGCTTCGGTTATTGTTTTGGATTGTTCCTCGTCCCGGAACAGAAGATTACGGGCAAAATTGTCGTACTCGTCAATCATGACATACAGAAGCTTTTTGGAAGAAAACGTTTTGTAAGCTGAAAGAAAGGTTTTCAACAATCCTGACGGCGTTTTTGTTTCATTTTTGGCGGGGTTAAAGACAAAATCCGGGTATCTTTTCTTAAAGTCCGCTATTCCGGACTTGATGGCGATAATAAAACCATTAACAAGGGAATTAACATCGCGTCCCAAAATTCCGGAAAAGTCAAAATCAATCACATGGTACGTATTCTTGCTTGAAAGATCCTTTTCGTAAATTGCCGTTTTTGAAAACAGCTCCTCGTACCGATCCTTGTATGAAATATCATAGAAGCACTTCAGCATCAGAATAAAGGCGCTTTTGCCGAAACACCGGGGGCGGAGCAGCAGAGGAAATCTGGACATGCTTTTGGTATCAAGCCCTTCGATAAAGCCGGTTTTGTCTGCAAAAGCGACTTTATCCTGTTGGAATTCATCAAATGAAATATGTCCAAAAGGATTGTTGAGTAATGATGGCATATTGTCTGTCATTATGTAATCACTGTTTAAGCAGCGAACTCCCGAAGTTCAGACGCTCGCATCTTTGCTGCCTTGCCTTGCTGCCCTGCATAGCGCAGCGGTAAAGGCAACGAAGGAAAAACTGTTATGCGCGGCAGGCTCATTTGGTTGTATTCCGTAATTCAGAAGTCCGTTAACTACAATGTCGTAGTATGCCGCGTAGTATGGCGCGTACGCTCTGATCTGTTTTTGGCGCCTGTTTAGCACCCTGATAAATTGGGCACAGCGTCAAAAGTCTTTAAACCGCTATTTGCGAAGATAATGGAAGACCTTTGGGTCGGGAATACCTTTGGATCTCAAAGACAAATTGACGTCCGGAAAAAGCTTTTTGCTGCGGTTTTGCCGGCAAAGAACAAGCACGGGCCTTACCGAAAAAATATTAAGGCCAATCCGTGCAAATAGCAACATTCCGAGAATTATTCTGCGACTGTATTGATATTTGGTGCCGGCTATTTGCGGGGATTCCGCCAGTTCTGATTGTGCTGCTTTGTGGTTCCGTCTCTTTCCTTGTGTATCATGGTCTTTCCGGTATCAGAGCGAATTGGGGTAGAATGATGTTCTGATAATGCGGCTTATTAAGTCTGATGTGGCGGTGGAGACATGTTCTTTAAATTTCAGAAAAACTTTAAGCTTTTGCTGCTGACCGGTCTTCTGGCTTTCGGCGGAGCCGGAGGATCAGACTTCAACATCGGTACCGCCGGCGTGCGGGGAATGTCTGTCGAAAAGGAAAATGAGCTGGGGCAGTATTTTATGATTGTGGCCAGATCCCAGCTGCCTATAGTTAATGATCCCGTTCTCAGCGAATATCTTGCCGGAACAGTTGGCCGCATGGCAGCGCAGGCGCAGGGAGTCCGCTACCCCTTTGAATCATTTTTTGTAGAGGATCGGAGTGTAAACGCCGCAGCGTTTTTCGGCGGTAAAATAATGGTCAATACCGGACTTATTGCGGCAACGGATACGGAAAGCGAATTTGCCGGAGTGCTGGCTCACGAAATGACTCACGTTACTCAGAGGCACCTGGCCCGCAGTCTTGAAATTCAAAGCGATGCCCAGACTGCCGGCATTCTGGGCATGATCGGCGGACTTATTCTGGGGGTGGTGAATCCGGCTCTGGCTATGGCTACAGTGACGGCTTCAGTAAACGGGGCGCAGCAGGCAGGCATTAACTACACCCGTTCCAACGAAGAAGAGGCAGACAGAATCGGCATCGATCTTCTTTATCGGTCAGGCTTCAATCCTGAAGGAATGCCTTCCTTGTTTCGCAAGCTGCGGGCGATGGACAATAAAATTAATCCGGCTTTTGAAATGCTGCTGACCCATCCTCTCAGCGAAAAGCGCGTGGCTGATGCGGAAAACCGTTCCCGTCAGTTCAAGAAAAACAAGTACTTTGAAAGCACGGATTATCAGTTTGCCAAAAGCAGGATTCTGGCCCGGTACAGCGGTATTTCCAGAGAACACCTGAAGAGCGAGGCGGAAAGACGGGTGAAGGTTAATCCGGAAGATTACGGAGCCTGGTATCTTCTGGCACTGACCGCTACTGACGGCGGTGATTTCAGCGCGGCCAGGCAGGCTCTGGATGTTTTGAACCGCAAATTCAGCGCTAATCTCTTTATTATTGACACCATGACTGATTATCTGACCGGATCCGGAAAGGCTGCTCAGGCTGTTGAAATGCTGGAATCACAGTTAAGGAAGCACCCTGATAATGAGGTTGTGGCGGTGAATCTTGCTCAGTCATATCTGGAAAGCGGAAAGACCGACAGCGCCATTCAGATTTTGAGACGGCTTAATCGTTCAAAAGAATCGGTGGTGGGTAAAGAACTTCTCATGAAGGCCTATCGCATCAAAAAGGATACCTGCAGCATGTACCAGCTTAATGCCGAGCTCATGAGCTACCGGGGGCGCTGGGAGCAGGCGCAGATGAATGCAAATACCGCTCTCAGAGTCTGCAAGAACAAAAATGATGTCATGAGAACCAGAGCGCTGATTTCAAAGATAGTAAAGGATCAGGCTGTTTACAAGGAGCTGATGAAGTAAATCGGCCTGTTTGCTGAACATTTGCTGCCTCGCTGAGTATGTTTTGCTATTCGGTTGGTTTTGCAGTTCATGAGCTATAGAAACGGCACCATATAGACAGGCTGGTATTGGATATTGTTTTCTTTTTTCGTGTCCTTGGTGTAAATGACATAGCTTGAGAGAATCCGGGAGTGGTATTTTTCAATAAAAGCGTCAAGAGAAGCATGTGTCTGGTAACCGGATGATTTTATTTCAAGAGGACAGATTTTGTTTTTTCGGGAAATTAAGAAATCAATTTCAAATTTGCGTTTATTCTCTTTGTTTTGAAAAGTATGATAAAACAGACTGTTTCCCTCTGCTGTCAGCATCTGAGCCACAGCATTTTCATACAGATATCCTAAATTAACCGTCAGCTTATCGTTAAGGAGTTTTTCGTAAATTACGTTATCGGTGAAATCCTTATCTTTGAACATGAGGGTTGCAAAAAGCCCGGTATCGCATATGTAAAGCTTGAATTTTGTCAGATCCTTGGTGGCGGACATCCCTATAACCGGGTCATTGGTATGATAGGACGTCAGAACGATTCCTGAATTCTGCATCTCGAAAACCAGTTCCAGAATGTCTTCTGCGCGGTAATTTTTGAGGACGCTGGATACGTGATATCTAGAATCATTTTTGTTAAGCTGAGCCGGGATGTTTTCAAACAACGCGGAGATTCGTCCTTTGGGATCAATTTTAGCAAAGTCGTTCATGTACAAATTGATGATGTCCCGTTTTACCAGGTCTGTCTTTTTAAAATTGTTGTACTTAAGATAGGCATCCACGGCCTGCGGCATGCCTCCTACCAGCATATACAGCCGAAACCGCTGCAGAAGTTCCCGATTCGTTTTTTCTCCCAGTTTTATTCCGGATTCAAAGGCCAGCCGCAGGAGACGACAGGTTGCGCTGTCACCCACAGCCCAGAGAAATTCTTCGTAATCCATGGGATACATGCTGAGTTTTCTTTCTTCGCTGGGGATGACAATATCCTTCACGTTCCGGCGAATGGAAATTAGCGAACCGGTTTCTATGTAATCGTAACGGTGATCCCTGACGAGGTGCTTAATTGCCTGACGGGCCTTGGGGCACAACTGCACTTCGTCAAAGATTATCAAAGACTTTCTCTCGATAAGATCTGTTTTGTACTGGAGTTGGATCTGGAGAAAAAAGTAGTTTAGGTCAGAAAAATTATTAAATAGTTCCAGCACAGATTGTTTTGCTGCTGAAAAATCTATAAAAATAAAACTGTCGTACTCATTTTTACCAAATTCCTGAACTACTGTTGACTTCCCAACGCGCCGTGCTCCTTCAATGAGAAGTGCCGTACTGCCGTTTGATTCATGTTTCCATTGGAGAAGTTTGTCATAGATTTTTCTTTTAAACATGATTGCTTGATTCCGTTACGGTGAATCCTGCTTTTGGCGGGAACAAGGGTCAAAAATACAGTTTTTATAAATCGAATTTACCGCAAAAGTAAGATTTTTGCAGTTATGTTTCACCGCAAAAGTTTGGTTTTTTGAGGTTATCTGCAAATTGTGAGTTTTTATTTGGCTGTTTTAACGCAAAATCAATGGTTTTATATGAGTGATTTTCCGCAAAAATGCAATTTTTGGCAAATCGAAGGCTCGAACCAAACGCACGGCAAGAGAAAATTGTATGGTAAGTTTAATGCAAGCACCGCACGGTGCGAGTGATATGGCACAGCTTTGTTTTTCAGGGTGAATGCGGGTGGTCAACGGAGGAGCGGGAAAAGAAGCAGGGCTTATCAGCCCTGCAATCAGCCATTTCAGCGGATTTTAGCTGCAATAAAAGGCGGACTTAATACATCAGAGAGTAAACAGCTCTGCGGTACTTGCTCTGCAAGGGATCGCCGTTCATGGTGGAAAGAATGTCAAGATAAACCTTCTTAATGTTTCCGGCGTTGAGATCCCTTTTCAGGTAGCTGAGCAGAAGCTGTAAGGCCTCTTCAGTCTTCCCGTCCTGACTCCAGGCGGTGGCCAGCTGTTCCGCTATGTCAAGATCATCGGGATTATCCTGATGCCGGGTCTCAAGAATGCGGGTTTCCGGATTTTCCCGGTTCTTTTCAGCCAGCGTGAGAGCGGCCATGAGATCCTGGTAGATCTGGGACTGCTGATCAGCGGGATCCGTTCCTGCCAGAATTTCCCGGGCCTTATCCAGTTTTTTGGTCTTAATGGCGATATCGGCAAAGCCGAACCTGATGTTGATGTCCTTGGGGGCTATTTCAAAGGCTTCCTGAAGCTTGGCAAAGGCTTCGTGGTTTTTGCCGGCTTCCTCAAGCTTCACAGCTTCCGCAAAAAGAATTTTTTCTTTTGCGGGCATAAAGGAATCAATGAGACCGGGAACAGCCTCCAGATTTGAAAGTCTGTCAGAAAGCACCAGATCCACCGGGCGGCCGTTTTCCAGCACGCAGATAGCCGGCAGCGAAGTAATGCCAATCTGAGCGCAGATGCTGTAGATAGCAGGATCCGAAACGTCTGCTTCTGCCAGAATTAAGAATTCATTGCCTGTTCCTGCGGCGTTTTCCAGAGCCTGAGTCAGGGCTGCGGATTTGGGATCCTGCGGATCAAAAACGTACAATAATACGGTTTTTTCAGCTGATTTTTGGATAATATCCCTGATGTTGTTTTGATTTGCGACTTCTATCATTTCCTTTACTTGTCCTTAAATTTATTAAGAATCTTAATGGCCTTAATCAGTGTTGACATATTGGGCTGATTCTTGTGTTCATCATCATCGCTGTAGATGCTGGCATTGCCATGCTTGTCAAAGGCAGTGGTCTGATTGCTTGCTATGATGCGGATCTCCGAGGAATCTCCGCTCAGGATCCAGGGGCGGTTGTCCAAATCCCGCACATTCATGCCGGTGCTGTAGGTATCGTAGCTGTTGCGAATGCCGAGTATTTCTCTGGAGATGGTGGGCGCTAAATCCTGAGAACTGGTAAGCGCCGTGATTTTTGCCGGGATAATGGCATCTGGCCAGCTGATAATAAGAGGCACGTGAAAGGTGCGGCGGTCATATTTGGCATCCTGGTATCCCGGGAATGGGAGAGAAATGCCTCGGAGAGCGGTAATGATAAACACGGTGTTTTTGAGTCGGCCTTCCTCCAGCAGCGCTGACTGGACTTCATCGATGAGGACATCGGTGCTGAGCAGGGTGTTGTAGTAACGGTTGTATACCTGGGGGTCGCCGATTTCAATATTGTCTGAAATCAGCTGGCTGTAGGGAATCTCCGGCTGAAATTTCCGCGGAGCGGTCTGGGAGTCCTTCAGGGTGATCGGAGCGTTAAGGTTGATGATCATCATCTGCGGTCTTGAGCGATCCCACTTTCTGATGTATTGCACTGCCGCTCTGACGGTTTCTTCATCGGAGGAGAAGCTCTTAAGCTGGTTTCTGCGAATGCCGCTGATGGCCCTGAAATCGGTGACCTTTTTACTGGGTTTTCCCGTCATAAAGGACTGGAACTTGTAATCCTGTTGCAGCATTTCAGTCATGTTAACCGGCGGGGTTTCGCTGGACCTTATCAGGGGGAGGTACTGGCCGGGAAGCCCGTACATAACCTCGAAAGCTGAAAGTGTGGCATCGTTGCTGCCAAGAAAATGGTTTTCGTAGGAGTCGTGTCTGGCTGCAAAATCCATCAGGCGCGGCATATACTCAATGTTGAGATAACTCTTTGAAAGTCCTTCGATAAATACAATGACAATATTAAGAGGATCCTCTCTGGGCGTTACTCTCAGATTTTCCAAAGGGTAGCGGATCTTCTGCTGATAACGATCGATATTTTTTCTTTCGATTTCGTTCTGCGCCCCTTCCTGAATGTCCACGATCCAGCCATGTTCCTTCAGGAATGTGTTGGCAGTCATGGGATAGTATGCCGGAAAAATGGATTTCTGCTGGGTGATAGGCACGTATTTGTAGGCATCGGCCCAAATGTGCATGATATGGGCTGAGAAAAATGAAATCAGAAATATGGAGGAGACAAAAAAGCTGAGCTTCTGATGGCTGCGGGTGTAAATGTGGTGCCAGGACAGCGAGGAGAAGAGACACTCGATGGCCAGGAGCACCGGTGCTGCTATGTAAAGGAAATTAAAGTTAAGACCTGTGGAGAATCCCTCCTGCTCAAAAAAAAGATCCAGTACCGAGAGATTGATGTGAATCTTTATGGCCTGATACAGCTTCACGTCTACCAGCATGATCATAAACAGGACCACCGTCAGAATAACAGCCAGCACCCGGTAGATTTTAAGATTGCCGATGAAGGAAAGCGGAAAAAAGATCAGGATGTAGATAATGGTCACCAGACAGCTGAAGTGTCCCAGCCAGCTGATGATAAGGTAAACAATGCCGAGACTGGTGGATGGAGTGGGAGTGTTATAAAGATAGCTGAGTCCGATGGCCACGGCCAGAAAAATGTTCAGGAACAGAAACCAGTGTCCCCAGCTTATGGTGCGGGAAACTTCGTCCTTGTAGGTAAAAAAACTGGGAATTTTCAGGTTATCCATTAAACGACCCTGCAATAAAGAATCTCTGACGCATTGGTGACTCTTGCGATATTAGCGCCGATTTGCATTATAAGGCAAAACAGGCTTTTTATTCCATACCGCATATTTGCTGCTGCCTTTCCGGGCCGGGGGATTTTAACGGCGGGCGGACGAAACCAGTATTTCGAAGCAAGGCATCAGGCACCGGCAGGGGAGGGGAGCGGGGCGGGGAAGACTGCTTCTGAGATGAAAGAATTCGGAATAAAAGCTGTCTCCGAACCTGCTGTCCGGAGACGGCCGGGGAGATTTTAACGACAATCCTGACAGGCGCGCAGCTCCGGAGAGAGCTTTTAAAATAACGGGGCAGTGCCTGAAAACGCTGCCAATGCGTAATTGTTGCGTAAAAAGCCGTTGCTTAATCATGAAAACATGAGCAATGTAGAAAAATTCGCTTTTTTTGTTGTGTAGTGGATCCTGATATCGTCTATCATTCTATCTGTTAGGCTAGCTGTTTTGCTGTTTTGACAGTGATGCCGTCTCATCTGGTAAATATATAAAAGGATAGACTAATGAAAAAGAGTGTTTTAGCAACTGTAGTTGGTTTGGCCGCTTTTGGCTTATCTCAGTTCGCTGTTGCCGGTATTGAAGAAGGTCAGCTCACCATCTGGGTTAACGGCGACAAGGCTTATGACGGTATTGCCAAGGTAGGTAAGAAGTTCGAGCAGGCTACTGGTGTTAAGGTTACTGTTCAGCATCCTGACGGGGTTGAAAACAAGTTCCAGCAGACCGCTGCTACCGGTAACGGCCCTGATATCTTTATGTGGGCTCACGACCGTTTTGGCGAATGGGCTAAGCAGGCTCTCCTCACCCCGATTGAACCGACCGCTGAAGAAAAGGCTCGTTTTGCTGACTTTGCCTGGGAAGCTATGAAGGTAGACGGCAAGTACTACGGCTATCCTGTATCTATCGAAGCTATCGGCCTCATTTGTAACAAGGCTATTGTCAAGGATGCCCCTAAGGCATTTGAAGACTTCATTGCCCTTGATGACAAGCTGAAGGCAGAAGGCAAGCGCGCCATTATGTGGGATTACAATAACGGCTACTTCACCTATCCGCTGATTTCCGCTAACGGCGGCTATGCATTCAAGAAGACTGCAACTGGCTATGACGTTAAGGATTCCGGTGTTAACAACGACGGCGCTAAGAAGGGTGTTAACTTCCTGGTTGACCTCATCAAGAGCGGCCATATGGAAAAGGGTGTTGACTACGGTGTAATGGATTCTTCCTTCGTTAACGGCAAGGTTGCATGTATCATCAACGGACCGTGGTCATGGGGCAACTATGACACCAAGAAGGTTGACATTTCCGTTAATGCCATTCCTTCCCTCAACGGCCAGAAGGCTCATCCGTTTGTAGGTGTTCAGGGCATGACCATCAATGCTGCTTCTCCTAACAAGGATCTTGCCAAGGAATTCCTTGAGAAGTATCTGCTCACTGATGAAGGCCTCCAGGCTATGAACGATGACAAGCAGCTCGGTGTGGCAGCTCTCAACTCCTTCGAAAAGAAGCTTGAGGCTGATCCTAAGATCGGTTCCCGTATCGCTGCAACCAGAGCTAACGCTGAAGTTGGTCATCCGATGCCTAACGTAGCAGAAATGAACCGTTTCTGGTCTTCCTTCCAGACTGCTCTGACCAACTCCACCAAGGGCCGTCAGACTGTTGACGAAGCACTCAGCACTGCTGAACGTCGTATTGAACAGTAATAGCTAAGCTTAAGCTGTTTTTAGAGGCTTCGGAAGTAAAATTCCGGAGCTTTTTAAAGAGTTTTTAGAAGTAAAAACTTTAATAAGAGATTATTAAAGTTTTTATTTGTAATAAAGCTCATGATTTATTACATAACAGAAAAGCTAGGTTTGTTTGTTTTTAAGGTTTGTTAGCATGGAATCTATTAAGAATGGAGGAAAAGCTTCAGGAGGAGGAGCCGCCAAAGGCGATTCCGGAGCTTTACGAAAAATCCTGATCATGTTGCCAATTCTGCTGTTTGGTTTATGGTGGGTTGGCTCAATGCTTTCGGATGGACAGTACGCATTTGCTGGATTGTTCGCCGTGGTAATTGGCGGAGGGCTGGCAGCGTTCTGGTTTAAGCGCTTCTACCCGCACCGCTATATATTCCCGGGTATAGCCAGCATGATTGTGTTTATTATCTTCCCGCTGGTATATACGATTTACATCTCTTTTACCAACTATTCAGATAATAACCTGTTCACTCTCGAAAGAGCCGAAGAATTCCATCTCACGAAAAAGTACCGTGTTGAGGGCGGAGAATACAAGTTCAGTATTGTTGAAAGCAGCAATAAGGGACTCTATTCAATAGTGCTCACCACCGGCGGACAGACTGCTCCTGACGGTTCTGTTACTCCTGTAGAAACCTATAAGTCATCCGATATCCGTTTCTACGATAAGGATGACATGGCCAAGGAGACCACCAGACTCAGCGTTGAGAAGAATACTATTCATGTGGAAAAGGTTGACAGCAACTATCAGCCCACTCCCTGCGGCATTAAGTGCACCATGAAGTTCCGCGACTTCCTTAAGACCGTCAAGGTGAGTCTTGATTCCAACGAACTTTCCATGATCGACCTGCACACCTTCGGCGCCATGAGAAAGAAGTTCACTCAGCTTCCTGACGGCAAGGTTCTCGGTAATGGCCGTATGTTCAAGAACCCGCATCTGCTTCTTGATAACCAGACCCAGAAGCTTTTCATGCCTGACATGGAAAGAGGGTACTTCCGTTACATAGATGACAAGACCGGCGAGTTCGAGGGCGAGAACTACACTCCTGGTTTCCGTGTCGGTGTCGGCTTTTCTCACTTTAAGAGAATTTTCACTGACAGCAACATCAGAGAGCCGTTCGTCAAGATCTTTATCTGGACTGTGATTTTTGCTTTGGGCACTGTAGGTATTACTCTTGCTATCGGCATGGTGCTGGCCTGCTTTGCGCAGTGGGAATTCCTTAAGGGTCGCGCTATTTACCGCGTAATTCTCATTCTTCCGTACGCAGTTCCTTCATTTATTTCCATTCTGGTGTTCAAGGGACTCTTTAATGAGAACTTCGGTGAAATCAACAGAATCATTGACTTTGTGTTCGGCGTGAAGCCTGAATGGACCACTTCCCCGAATCTGGCTCGTATGATGCTTTTGATCGTTAACGCCTGGCTGGGTTATCCATATATGATGATTCTCTGCATGGGTCTTCTCAAATCCATTCCTGACGATCTTTATGAAGCATCAGCCATGGACGGAGCCGGTCCTATCCAGAATTTCTTCAACATTACCGTGCCGCTTCTGTGGAAGCCTTTGTTCCCGCTGATGATTGCATCCTTTGCCTTCAACTTCAACAACTTCGTTCTTATCATGTTGTTGACCAACGGCGGTCCTGACTATCTGCCTGAACCTGGCAGCACTACAGCTACTATGGCAGGCGCAACTGACTTGCTCGTGTCCTATACCTACCGTCTTGCATTTGAAGGCGGCGCCGGCGGACATGACTATGGTCTGGCATCTGCGATTGCTACCATGATATTCATCCTGGTAGGCGCTCTGGCAGTTGCACAGCTCAAGTTAACCAAGAGGGACACAGGGAGATAACAAATGGCAATAGTACAACCAAAGTCGATTAAATATCGCATCTGGGCAACTCATGCGTTCATGTGCCTCTTCCTTATGGCGATTTTGTTCCCCCTGTTCATGGTGGTGATGATTTCGTTCCGTGAAGGTAATTTTGCCACTAACGTATCTGACAGCATTTTAGGACTTTTCTTCCCGGGATTCGATTCGCTGACGCTGGATCACTGGAAGCTGGCTCTGGGAATCTCTTACTTTGATCCCAGCGGGAAGGAAGTGTTACCGCCGTTCCCGGTACTGCGCTGGCTCTGGAATTCAATTTATATTTCAGTAGTAACCGCAGCCTTTATCGTAGTGCTTTCACCCACCAGTGCCTATGCGTTTGCGCGTATGAACTTTGCGGGCAAGGGGTTCATC
>JAEEGG010004386.1_pt1 | contig 34239 bp, 29 predicted proteins | sample 9134161 | NCBI WGS metagenome assembly JAEEGG01 (sample SAMN16246543, study PRJNA631951) | gut metagenome | biome: gut microbiome; feature: rumen; material: CR-attached | host: Bos | place: Iran: Karaj | collected 2018-10 | reverse complement strand
AGCCTACTATCTCATGGGTCAGTATGCCCAGGCCGTCGAGGCTTGGAAACAGCACTTGGCATACAATCCCAATTCCATCGCCACCCATTACAACATCGCCAACGCCATCTATTATTATCTCCCCAATCGCAAACAGGCCAAGACCTATTACGAGCGATTCCTCGAACTCGCCCGTCAGGAGCCGAACCCCAATGCCCAACTTCAGGAGATGATGGCCAAGGCCGAAGAACTCCTCCGCCAGCCAAACAACTTCTCAGAAAAACATCGCAGGTAAGGTATTCTTACGTTTCTGAGCCAATTCGCTCTTCATGCGATCAATGGCTGTCTTGATGAAGAAAGCCACAAGATACTCATCAGTGCCCTCAGTCCTAATCAGTCTGAGGGCAGAAATATATTCAGAACGGTCTTCGAGCTTGATAATCAGCAGCGGATGACTCGCCTTCAACAAAATAAAGTTCGAAAGCAAACGCCCCGTTCTGCCATTACCATCACGGAACGGATGCAGATACTCATAATACCCATGCCACTTGGCAGCGACAATCAAAGGATGTTGTCCATCATCTATTGCCTTCTGAGTCGATTCCATCAGTTTCGGTACTCTGGCTATCAACTCCTCATGATCCCCAAATACCGTATCACCAGCAGCCATGTCCTCTGTGGTATACTCGCCTGCGACAGCATCAGGAGCCCGATAACCCAATGTATGCTCTATTACGAGTCGATTCACCTCTTTCAACAGAGCCTCATCAAACGGATGATACAAATGGCTCACCATATAGTCGAATGCACGGAAATGGTCCGCCATCTCAGCACACTCCAATAGCGAACGCCCCACAGGAATCATCGCCATTCCCTGTTCTCGAAGAATCCTCGTATCGTCGACTGTAAACGAATTACCCTCGATAGCACAAGAATGCGCAGAGAATAGAATCTCATTATATTCCATCCACTGCTTCTCCCCCATTCTATCAGCTATTTTCAGTTGATATTCCTGACGAATGCTCTCGTATTCCTCTATATTCTTTTCGAACATCGCTGCAAAGTTACGAATAAGTGAGTGAAATGCAAAATAAATCACCATTTATTTTCATTTCCGAACGAGAGTAACTTCTCGCCAAAGCGAAAAGGTACAAAATATGGCGCACCCATCTTGCAGGTTGTCCATCAGAAAGACTGTATCCATGCTTATGAGTTCGAACCCATGATGGTCAGCGAACCGCTGTCAGACCCAGAGCCATAATATACTTTATTCCCAGACAACCAGATTCTTAGGCAAGTCAATCTTCTTGTCCTCTCATGAATTTGCACGCAGCGACGCAGGCACGCAGCGACACTGCTTCATTTGCTTCATGAACACTCTGTACTTCCCTAAAAAAATTGAATGTTTTTTAACTTAACCCTGCCATAGGTCGAATGTATGTCAGTACTTAGTGTCTGAAACATGTGAAACACCGAATCATTAGCAATGTCTAATTTGGGTCTAAGGTTATAATGTATTTTATATATTATTAATATAATAATTATATTATAATATAATTATTATATTAATAATATTAGAAACAAGGTAATGGTATATGACTTTTCGTAATGTTTCGGTGTTTCACATGTTTCGGTGGTTCGGCAAAGAGATTAGCATTTTACTTACAGATAATAACAGCCTCTTATTCTTCGATAGGAGGCTATTATTAGAGTGACAGAAGCCTGTTATCAGATAATAAGAGGCTCCTAATTTGGCCATCAAAACTAAAACACAAAAGTCGCTGTGTCGCTGCGTGCCTGCGTCGCTGCGTGGAAAACGCAAATGGCACGAAGGCACGTTGGCACGATACTGCTCGTAATAAGCGGGAATACTGCAATCTCATAGATTGAACTATTCATCGAGGCAGATTGCAGTATTTACAAAGTGTTACTCTGTCGAAAATTCTAATCACAGCAGGCTTTCGCCCTCGATGTATTGCGACATGAGGAGGTGCTCGCCATCCCAGACGATGTAGGAGAACTGGGTAATCCAGTCGCCAAGCACGAGCATACGGGCCTTTTTCGTCAGCTGGAGGTCGATCTCGATGTGGCGATGCCCATAGATGAAATAGTCGACGTTGGAGTGATACTGGATGTATTTCTTGGTGAAGAGCACAAGGTGTTCGCGGTTTTCTCCCATGTAAGCGGGCTCTTCGCCATCCGGACGCTTCAGACGACTCTGCTTGGCCCAGTTCAGGCCAAACCACATACCCCAACGGGGATGGAGAGCAGAGAAGGCCCACTGACAGGCACGGTTGTGGAAGATGCGCTTGATGAGCTTGAAGCTCTTGTTGGGGTCGCCCAGGCCGTCGCCATGCGCAAGGAAGAAGATCTTGCCATAGAGCTCAGTGGTCTCAGGCTTCTTATGGAGGATGACGCCACACTCCTTTTCGAGATAGCCGTAGGCCCAGATGTCGTGGTTACCCGTGAAATAATGCACCTCGACACCCATATCAGTGAGTTCGGAAATCTTGCCCAGGAAACGGGTGAAGCCCTTGGGCACCACATATTTATATTCGTACCAAAAGTCAAACATATCACCTAGGAGATAGACGGCAGCGGCCTTCTCCTTGATGGAATCGAGGAAACGTACCAAACGGCGCTCCTGCATGCGCTGATGCGGAACGGCCAACGATCCCAAATGTGCGTCACTTAAAAAATAAATCGGCTTCATGATGATTGAACATTGAAGATTGAACATTGAACATTAGTCGAAGCCGAGTTCGACGCGGGCTTCTTCCGACATCATGCTCTGATCCCAAGCGGGTTCAAAAACGAGGTTGACGGTGGCGCCCTTGACACCCTCGACACTCTCGACCTTGGTACGGACATCCTCCAGGATGAAGTCGGCAGCAGGACAATTGGGGGCCGTGAAGGTCATATCCATCTCGACGGTATAGTCGTCCTGGACGTCAATCTTGTAGATCATACCAAGGTTGTAGATGTCCACAGGAATCTCTGGGTCGTAAACGGTCTTCAAGACATCGACGATCCGTTCTTCAATCTGAGTTCTTTCTTGTTGTGTCATGAGAATATTTTTTATCAAGAGAATATTTTAATCAAGAATTAGAGAATTTGAGAATTATATGTTACTATGGCTACCAGTTGACCTCCAGGCGATGGAGCATGGTGGTGCTCTCACCACAGGAGCCTGTATGCTGGATGGCGATACCGCCAAAACTGTTGGGTTTGATTGGCACTCCCAGACTGACGACATGGGGTAATGTACTGTCTTCTGGCTTGGGCGCCGTGGTCTCGACATCAGCTTTCAGGAAGCCGTTTGCTGCCGTTAAGAAGATGGTGCAGCCCGTACGGTAACAGGTGGCGGAAACCGCCCCTGAGATGCCTTTGATCTGTCCGTGATCGTATTCCACGAGGTAGAAATCTACGGCCTTGGCATGTTTGGTGGTACGGATGATGCGGAGGCCATAGCCTGTGAGCGTCTTGGTGTCGAACTTCAAACAGACATCCATATACTGACCTGTGGCCGAGCCGAAGCCCTGACCTGCGGTCTTGGTGGGATCGACAGTCAGTATCAACGACATATTACCATACTCACCTTCTGCGGGCGTATACATGATACGGGCACCACGCTGGGTTTGCAGCAGACCCTTGCCCACAGCTCCATTGAAGCCCTCGCCATATTCCCACATGGGCTTGTTGCGATCGAACGTCCAAGGATATTCTGAAGTATCAGCGGGTTTATAGCCATCGACCGTCCAAAGACCAGGGACGACGACGGGTTGCCAGTCACAATAGAACTGAGAGAAGTCCGTATCGAGGCGCTCCTGCTTGGGCGTTTTCTTTACCTTTATCTGAAAGGTCATGGGTTTTCCATAGTCGCTGCGCTTCTGCTTGGGTTCAAGCACAGCCTTCAGCACATGACCCTTATCGGCCTCCTGAAGCATATAGGCCCTCGCTGGAGTCACATGACTGGTGGCCACAGGAATATCATCGCGATACCAAGTAATACGGGAATCATCATATTCAGCCTTCGTATCCAGACTATACTCAAGGATGGCCTGATTCTGACGGATACGGAGACGTGGTTTGATGACAGCAGGCGGTGGCAGCTGCGAGGGTTTGATGATGACGTGGCAGGCTGCCTCGCGGTCGTCCTTGGTCCTGGCAACGATGCAGAAATCCGCAGTTTCATCGGTATTGTTGGCAGGGATAACGGTCACGTTACCTTGGTTGTCAGACTGCAGCAAAGCATAGCCCTGATAGCCATGTGTGATGTAATTAGAGGGACCCCAACGAACGGGCTCCGAGTGTTCTGAACAAGACAGGCGCAAGGTGTCGCGACCTGTAAGCAGTGTGGCCTCATGCTGGCTGATGTCCAGGAAAGGGGCCTCAGTCAATTCGTCTTTTATCCAACCTATGTAATCTGGCTGGAGTGTGTTCTGAGGCTGGCGACTGCCTATGAGATAGGGTTTGCCATTCAGCGTGAAATTGTTCTGATAGCAGCGCAGCCATGGCTGGGGATAGGCCGTCCATCCGATATAGATGCTGTCCGACGGGGCATGATAGCGACAATCAATCAGCGTGACAGGTCCACCCTGCTTGCAGAAATACATCTCTCGCTTGATGCCTTTCACATAGAAGTCGCAGTCGGTGAACAGCGGCCCTCGTCCGAAGGTGCTCCAGAAAGGTTTCTGACCATAGAGATCGAAGGTGCAATGTTTGTAAAAGGCGGTGCCGTTCAGGGCATCGTCTGTACATTCGAAATGACAATCTTCATAATAGGAATTCTGGGCACCGTTCAACGGATTGAGGTTCAGACGACTGATGAAACGCACATTCCTGGCCACCAGCGATTTGCCATGAACATAGCCCACATGCGCCTGAGTGATGGCATCGCTGCGTTTCTTGCGGGATAGGGAAGGATCCCAGGGGTAGTCGAGGTCGACATTACAGTAATTACCCATGGTGAGGTTCTCGACGGTGAGGGAGTCGCACCAGAAATCGAACATGGTGAAGTTGCCTACCGCCCCCTGCATCTGCCCTCGTTGCGAGGCCAGGACCGTCTGACGTGCATCATCAGACAGTCCGATGAAATGGAGCTTTTTTGCACGAATCACCATGCCAAACGGTTCGCGCCCATTTTGGCCTGTGACCACCTCTGGATGGTCAGGATCATCGACCCAATAGACACTGGGCGCGATATAGAGTGTGCAGCTGTCGCCCAGATGGGCTGCTGCCTCACGGAAATCGGAATAAGCGAAAGGATGACTGACAGATTTGTCAAGCCTGGCATCGAGATAGAGATGGTGCGCATCGAGCTTGTCAGCGATAGCGGCTGGCACAGACGTTGACACCTGTGCAGAGGCACTGAACCCCATCAGTGCGAACAGACAGCCAACCCACGCTCTCATTATTTCTCCTTGTAGATGACCTTGTTGGCACCGCTGGTGATCTTCAACGCTTCAGGATGGTCCTTGAGGAAAGAATCGATATGGCGTACGCGCTTCTCTGCGAGGATCTCGTCGACCGCAATCAGGATGCCCGTCTCCTCGACATCGCCAAAACCGTAATTGATGGCGGTACCAAAGAGTTTCATGGTGGGCGACAGACTCATATAGGCATTCACCAATGGGGGAATGTTATAGCCCAGCTGACGGATCTCGCGGTTCAAGATGCGGTAGTCGTCCTTGAAATTGTTCTCCGAGAAAATCTTCTCCAGTTCACTTGGATCGGTCTCAATTTTCAGCGGTTTCATCGGAATGATGAGGTGTTCCTTATCGTCGAAATGCTTCTTGAGGAAATAGAGAATCATATCGCGACCCTTACGGATATACGAGGGATACATGGTCATCTTACCAAAGAAATACTTGACGTTGGGCTTGATTACGGTCAGCGCACCAAGACCGTCCCAGAGGTTATCCAAGGCAAAGAGACTCTTCGCGCCCATACGCGATGACTGATAAGGTAACGACACGAACGAACGACCTAACTCAATCGTATAGGGCATATAATCCTTGAGGAACTTATCGGAAAAATGGAACATGTGACTCGTGGCCAGGATGGGTTGTCCGTTCTCATCGAGATCCCAGGCCGTGCCTTCGAGATAGCGATAGCCACCAATGATCTCCTCAGCCTCAGGATTCCAGACGATAAGTTGCTTGTAACAGTTCTCACAGGTATCGAACTCATCGATATCCATCGACTTGCCCGTTCCTCCCCCCGCCTCGCGGAAAGCTATCTCGCGCAGACGACCGATCTCCTTCATGACATTGGGAGCATTGTGAGCCGTCACGACATAAATCTCGTTATGACTCTTGTTGGTCATGCGCAACTGGCGTTCTGCTGTCAGTTCGCTCTTCAGAATTTCCTTGGCAATGGGTTGGATGATCTCTTGTTCCATAATCTTATTTAGAAGTTATAGGGCTTTCCATTCTTTATTTACAATCTATAGACCTCTGTTTGGACGTACTGCGCCCACTCCACGGGCTTCCTGCTCTTGTCGAAGGTCTGCCAGGGGATGGGCTTACCGACAGCGATGCGAAAGGTTTTGTGAACGTTCTTGTACATCTCATCGACCAGATACAGCATCGCCAAGTTGAATGGCAGACACTTGTCGGAGAAGTTGGCCAGACGATAGAAGAAATTGGAATTCTGTCCACCGAAATGGATGGGCACGACATCACGCTGGTACTGCACGCTCTTGGAGATGAAGGTCTTCGTCCAGGGGATATCGCGGATCTCACCATTGTGCTTGCGAGAGCAGAGGCCTGCAGGGAACATCAACATGTGGTTGTCGCTCTGGAAACCCGCTTCCACCATCGCTGGAAAGTTACGGCTCTGATTGCCCGTCTTGTTGATGGGAATACAGACGGGTGCCAAGCCAGGGAGGTTCATCAGCAGGTCGTTGACCAGATAACGGAACCGTCCGTCGTAATGGCGCCCAATGATGGCACCCAGCGCCACACCGTCCTCCCCACCAAGCGGATGATTGCTCACGAAAGTATAGAGCCGGCCATCGTCAGGATCAGGCAGATTCTCCTTGCCCTCGATCTCCAGAGTCATGTCGAGATAACGCACGCACTCCTCGAGCCATTCCACACCCACCTTGTCGCGGCTCTCCCACAGGAAAGCGTTCACTTGGTCCTCGTGCGCTACGCGCTTGAGCCAATTAACAAGGAACGCGGGCACGTACTTAGCCTTTGCACCCAGCTTACCTTTCAGGATTTTATCGATATCAATCGTTTTCTCCATTTTTGGTCGTTTTCTCTCATTTCCTCTAACAAGGTGCAAAAATAGCACAAATCTTTCAAAAATGAGCAAAATTCGAAAAAAAACTTTCAGTTAAAATGCAATTAACTCTATTTTGCTATTTCTGAACTATCGAATTTTACAAAAGAAAGTTAAATTTAGAAAAAAGTGGGGAGTTTTGGAGGAAAGTGGGGGAAAAATATATAATTTTGTACCCACAACTATTAATAAGGTGAACGTATGCGTTTTTTAGGCAACATAGAAGCCAAGACAGACGCGAAAGGAAGAGTCTTCCTACCCTCTGTTTTCCGCAAGGTGCTCCAGGCATCGGGCGAGGAAACACTGGTGTTGCGGAAAGACATCTACCAGAAATGTCTGGTGCTCTATCCTGAAAGCGTATGGAACGAAAAGGTGGATATGCTGAAGGCGCAACTCAAACCGTGGAAACCCTCGCATCAGCAGATGCTCCGCCAGTTCATCTCGGAAGCGGAAGCCATCTCGCTCGACGGTAACGGTCGCTTCCTTATCTCCAAACGACTACAGAAGGCAGCAGAGATAGACCAGGATGTACAGTTCATAGGAATGGACAACACGATAGAAATCTGGTCGCCACAACATCTGAAACAGATCCTCAAGAGTGACGAGGACTTCGGAAAAGAATTTGAAGACATCATGAATACCGACGACGCCATATGTTAAATTCTTCGACGACATATCACATTCCAGTACTCCTTCGGGAGAGCGTCGACGGGCTTGAGATCAAGCCCGACGGTGTTTATATAGATGTAACATTCGGAGGTGGCGGACACAGCAGGGAGATCCTCAGTCGTCTGGGTAAAAAGGGACATCTCTACAGCTTCGACCAGGATGCCGATGCAGAAAAAAATATCGTCGATGATGATAGATTTACCTTCGTGAGGAGCAACTTTAGATATATCAAGAACTGGATGCGCTACTACGATGTGGAAAAGATTGACGGTCTGCTGGCCGACCTCGGCGTCTCGAGTCATCATCTGGACGATGAGAGCCGCGGGTTCTCCTTCCGCTTTGACGCCCCGCTCGACATGCGGATGAACAAACAGGCAGAAAAGACCGCTGCTGACATTGTGAACGACTATAACGAGGAACAATTGGCAGACATCTTCTATCTCTATGGGGAACTGAAGAACGCGAGGAAACTCGCTGCTGCCATAGTCAAAGCCAGACAGGCACAGCGCATCGCCACCACAGGCGATCTGTTGCAGGTGACGGAAAAGCTGTTTCCAAGAGAGCGCGAGAAGAAAGAGATGGCGAAGTTGTTTCAGGCCCTGCGCATCGAGGTGAACCACGAGATGGAAGCCCTCAAGGAGATGTTGAACGGCAGCAAGGACCTGCTCTGTGAAGGCGGACGGTTGAGCGTGATCACCTACCACTCACTGGAAGACCGTCTGGTGAAGAACATGATGAAGGCCGGAAATACGGAGGGGAAGGTCCAGCAGGATTTCTTCGGACGTACGGAAGCCCCCTTCAAGCCCATTGGAAAGGTAATCGTGCCTGACGATGAGGAGCAGGAGCGGAATCCGAGAAGCAGAAGTGCGAAACTGAGAATCGCGGAGAAAGTGAAAAGTGAATAGTGAAAAGTGAATAATTTGCTACCGCTGTAGATATGGACAAGAAAGACGATATAAAGCTGGAGATCGAGGACGTGGTGGAAGAAGAGAAGGCTGCGCCAGCGGAAGAGGTGGAGAGTATCAAGGAACAGACCAAGAAGACCCTCCAGAAGATCAAGGAGAACGCGAAGGAGGAAGATCCCAAGTTCTCTTCGACCATGACCTTGCGCACCATCCTCGGTGGAGATTTCCTGACTGCTCAGATGGTACGTCACCATATCGGTATCATCGTACTGATCGTGGTATTCTCCATCGTCTATGTCGCTTTCAGATATCAGTGTCAGCAGGACATGATTGCCATCGACAAGATGGAGAAGGAACTGCTGGATGCCAAATACAAGGCGCTGTCGAGCAATAGTACACTGACGGAGAAATGTCGTGAGAGTCATGTGCTTGATGCGCTCAAGAACAATAAAGACAGTGTGCTGCACATATCAGACCAGCCACCATATATAATTAATGTACCTGAATAGAGTTTAGAGTTGATAGTTTAGAGTTTAAAGATGAGTAGGTTTAACAGTGATAAGGTCATGCCCCGCTACTTTGCTATTGCAGTAGCGTTTACATTTATCGGGTTTGCCGTTGTGGGCAAGGCCATGTATATCATGACCGCCAAGAAAGACTACTGGACACAGGTGGCCTCCAGACTGAAGCGCGACTCTGTCAGCGTGAAACCCACTCGTGGAAACATCCTCAGCTGCGATGGTCAGCTGATGGCAGGCAGTATTCCGGAATACAAGGTGTTCATGGATTTCCAGGCTGGCATCACGGATTCAACAGACACCCATAAGCACGACTCCATCTGGGCAGAGAAGATCGACACCATCTGCTACGAACTGAACCAAATATTCCCCTCAAAGAGTGCTGCGGAATTCAAGAGCCATCTGTTGGAAGGTAAACACAAGGTGATGAAGAACGGTTCTGTTGGCGCACGCCACTGGCCCATCTGGAAACGACGCGTCGACTATAACACGTTCTGCGAGATCCGCAAACTGCCTATCTTCAAGGAACCTATCTATAAAGGAGGTTTCCACTGGGAGGAATACAATGCCCGTCGTAAGCCCTTCACAACGTTGGCTGGACGTACCATCGGAGACCTTTTCGGTGAGATTGACAGTGCGAAAAACGGACTGGAGCTGGCATTCGACAAGGAACTCCGTGGCACCAATGGTCTGATGCATCGTCGTAAGGTGCTCAGCAAATACCTCGATATCCCCGTCCTTGCACCTGTTGACGGAGCAGACATCGTGACAACGATTGATGTGGCGATGCAGGATCTGGCAGAGCGTGCCCTCGTTGATGAGCTGAAACTCGTGAACGGGGAGATGGGCGTAGCCATCCTCATGGAAGTAAAGACGGGCGACGTGAAGGCCATCGTGAACATGCAGCGTGCTGGAGACGGTGAATACTATGAGATGGTGAACAATGCCATCAGTCACCGCTGTGAACCAGGTTCAGTATTCAAGACAGCCTCGTTCCTCGTGGCTCTTGACGACGGTGTCATAGATACCACCATGACCATCAATACTGGCTGTGGTGTGATGGAGATGCACGGTAGAGCGATGAAAGACCACAACTGGCGTCGTGGTGGCTATGGCACCATCAGCGTACCACGCGCCCTCGAAGTGAGTTCCAATATCGGTGTGAGCTGGATTATCGACAAGTACTATGGTTCGAATCCCAAGAAATATGTAGAGGGACTCTATCGCGTGGGCATCCACGAGGATCTGAAGTTACCGCTGGTAGGCTATCACCCACCCTATATCCGTATGCCAGACACCAAGACACAGGACAAGGCCAAATATTGGAGTAAGACCACCCTGCCTTGGATGAGTATCGGTTATGAGACGCAGATCGCGCCCATCAATACCGTTGCCTTCTACAATGCCATAGCCAACAACGGTAAAATGATGCAGCCCCGCTTCGTGAAGCAGCTGATGAAGGACGGACAGGTAATCAAGGAGTTTGAGCCTGTGGTGCTGAAGGAACAGATTGCCAAACCGAAGACCATCAAGACGATGCAGACCATTCTGGAACACGTCGTCAGCCAGGGACTCGGAAGAAAGGCAGGTTCCAAGTCCTTCAAGGTAGCAGGTAAGACGGGTACAGCCCAGATAGCTGACGAACACGGTAGCTATCACTCTGGTACCACACGTTACTGGTTGTCGTTTGCAGGTTTCTTCCCTGCTGATGATCCCCGCTATACGTGTATCGTCTGTATCAAGAAATCAGGCCTTCCTGCCTCAGGAGGCGGCATGTCGGGTGTGGTGTTCCATCATATCGCAGAGGGTGTGATGGCACAGAACCTGAAACTGAGCGTGGAAGATGCGCGCGACTCTTCCTCTGTCTTCAAACCTGCCGTGAAGGAGGGTAACACCACAGCTGCAGACTATGTGCTGACAGATCTGAATATCAAGGACAAGCCTCAGCTTCAGCAGAAGACGGAATCGAAGGAGATGATTCCAGATGTCACGGGAATGGGTGCGCGAGATGCTGTCTACGCGTTGGAGAAACGTGGTGTCAAGGCCATCATCAGAGGTCGTGGAAAGGTGAAGTCGCAAAGTCTCTATGCAGGGACAGCGGTGAAACAAGGTATGAAATGTGAAATCTACCTGGAATAGTGAAAAGTGAATAGTGAAAAGTGAATAGTTATGAAACTGATTGAACTGCTCAAAAATGTAGAAGTCCTCAAGACCTCTGGCAATACAGAGGTTGAGATTACGGGTGTGAACATCGATTCCCGTCGTATTGAGGCAGGACATCTCTTCGTGGCCATCCCAGGCACGCAGACCGATGGTCACAAGTTTATACCCAAGGCCATCGAACTGGGAGCAGCAGCCATCCTCTGTGAGAAAATGCCAGAAGAACCGGTTGATGGTGTGACCTATGTGATGGTGGAATCCACGGAGAGTGTCGTGGGCGACGTTGCCACACAGTTCTATGGCGACCCTTCCAGGAAGCTGAAACTGGTGGGCGTCACAGGCACTAACGGAAAGACCACCATCGCCACCTTATTATATAATATGTTCCGCAAGTTCGGACATAAGTGCGGTCTGCTTTCGACGGTGTGCAACTATATCGAAGGTGAGCCTATCCCCGCAGACCACACCACCCCCGATCCTATCGAACTGAACCATTTACTGGCAAAGATGGTGGATGCGGGCTGTGAATATGCCTTCATGGAATGTTCGAGCCACGCCATCGCCCAGAAGCGTATCGGAGGACTGAAGTTCGCAGGTGGTATTTTTACGAACCTGACGCGCGACCACCTGGACTATCACAAGACGGTGGAGAATTACCGCGATGCGAAGAAAGCCTTCTTCGATGGTCTTGACAAAGACGCTTTCGCCATTACCAATGCAGACGATAAGAACGGACTGTATATGGTGCAGAACACCAAAGCAGAGGTGAAAACCTACTCTATCCGAAGCATGGCTGATTTCAAGGCAAAAATCGTCGAGTGCCACTTCGAGGGTATGTATCTCGATATCAATGGCAAGGAGGTGGGCGTGCAGTTCATTGGCAAGTTCAATGTCAGTAACCTGCTGGCTGTCTATGGTACAGCCGTCATGTTAGGCAAGAAACCCGAGGACATCCTCGTTATCCTCAGCACCCTGAAGAGTGTCAGCGGACGTCTGGAACCCATCCGTTCGCCAGAGGGTTATACAGCCGTCGTCGACTACGCCCACACCCCAGATGCGCTGGAGAATGTGTTGAATACCATCAACGAGGTGGTCAATGGCAAAGGAAAAGTCATCACCGTCTGTGGCGCTGGCGGCAACCGCGACAAAGGTAAGCGTCCCATCATGGCGCAGACAGCTGTCAAACTCAGCGACAAGGTGATCATCACCAGCGACAATCCCCGTTTCGAGGAACCGCAGGACATCATCAATGACATGCTGGCAGGACTCGACAACAAACAGATGAAGAAGGTGGTGAGCATCGTCGACAGAAAAGAGGCCATCCGTACCGCCTGTATGATGGCTGAAAAGGGCGATGTGATTCTCATTGCAGGCAAGGGCCATGAGGACTATCAGGAGATCAAAGGCGTTAAGCATCATTTCGATGATTGCGAGGTGGTTAGAGAAATCTTCTCAGAGTAATCAGAATAATCGGAGTAATCGGAGTAATCAGAAATAATTATGTTATACTACATTTTCAGATTCCTAGAGCAGTATGATATCCCAGGCGCACATATGTGGAGCTATATCTCCTTCCGTGCCCTGCTGACACTTATCCTTGCACTGCTGATCTCAGCATGGTTTGGTGAGAGGTTTATCAAATGGATGAAGCGCAGGAAGATCTTCGAGACGGAGCGTGATCCGAGTATCGACCCCTTTGGCGTGGAGAAGAAGGGCGTGCCTACGATGGGTGGTATTATCATCATCGTCAGCATCCTCATCCCCGTTATCCTGCTATGTCGTATCCGTAATATCTACATTATCCTGATGATTGTTACCACCCTTTGGCTGGGCTTCCTCGGATTCATGGATGACTATATCAAGATCTTCAAGCGCAACAAAGAGGGTCTGAAAGGCAAGTATAAGATAGTGGGACAAGTCAGTATCGGCTTCATCGTAGGACTCACACTCTGGCTCAGTCCTGATGCTGTGGTGCGCGAGAATGTGCAAGTGCAACAACAGAACCAGGAGATAGTGGTGAAACACAAGAAAGAGGCGGTGAAGTCGCTGAAAACCACCATTCCCTTCGTGAAGAACCACAACCTGAACTACTCAGAGGTGCTGGGATTCCTTGGGAAATACAAGGTGGCAGCAGGTTGGGTGATCTTCGTGCTGATGACCATCCTTGTGGTGACCGCAGTCAGCAACGGTGCTAATCTGAACGACGGAATGGATGGTATGTGTGCTGGTAATTCTGCCATCATCGGTGTGACCCTAGGAGTGCTGGCCTACGTATCTGCACATATCGGATTTGCATCGTATTTCGACATCATGTATATACCACAAGCCGAAGAACTAGTGGTGTTCCTTTGTGCCTTTGTTGGTGCAATGGTGGGTTTCCTGTGGTACAACGCCTTCCCCGCCCAGGTGTTTATGGGCGATACGGGTTCACTGACCATCGGTGGTATCATCGGTGTCTGTGCCATTATCATCCATAAGGAACTGCTGCTGCCCATCCTCTGTGGCATCTTCTTCATAGAGAGCCTCAGCGTGATTATCCAGACACAGTGGTTCAAAATTCAGAAGCGCAAAGGCAAGCGCGTACGTGTGTTCCGAGCTACCCCCATCCACGACAACTTCCGTAAGCTCGACTCACAGCTTGACGCCACGAGTACTTATATCCTGAAAGGATGGCCGCATCGTCCGTTCCACGAGTCGAAGATTACCGTCCGTTTCTGGATTACCACCATTATATTGGCAGCATTGACGATTATTACACTGAAGATGAGATAAAAGATGAAAAGAATAGTGATACTAGGAGCAGGAGAGAGCGGTGCAGGTGCTGCTGTCCTGGCAAAGAAAGAGGGTTTCGATGTGTTTGTATCAGACATGTCGAAGATAGCCGACAAGTATAAGAAGATGCTCGATGACCGTCATATCGAGTGGGAGGAAGGTCAGCACACAGAGGGCAAGATCCTCAATGCCGATGAGATCATCAAGAGCCCAGGTATTCCCGATACCGCCCCGATGATTGTAAAGATCAAGGAGAAGGGCATCCATATCATCAGTGAGATAGAGTTTGCGGGTCGCTATACGAACTCAAAAATGATCTGCATCACGGGTTCTAACGGTAAGACCACGACTACCTCGCTCATCTACCACATCTTCAAAGAGGCTGGCTATGATGCAGGACTGGCTGGTAATATCGGCAATTCCCTCGCTTTGCAGGTGGCTGAGGATCCGCATGCGTATTACATCATCGAACTCAGCAGTTTCCAACTCGACAATATGTACGATTTCCGTGCCAATATCGCCATTCTGCTGAATATCACACCAGACCATCTGGACCGTTACGACTTCGAGATGCAGAATTACGTGGACGCCAAAATGCGCATTATCCAGAACCAGACCCAACAGGATGCCTTCATCTATTGGGCAGACGATCCCATCATCAAACGGGAACTGGAGAAATACGATATCAAGGCCATCCAGTATCCTTTCGCAGAACTGAAGGAGAAAGGTGTCATCGGTTATATCGAGAAAGGCCAGTATACGATTGAGAAGCCCGAGCCATTCAATATGGAACAAGAGAGCCTCAGTCTGACAGGTAAGCACAATATCTACAACTCTCTGGCAGCAGGTATCGCCACCAATATTGCAGGTATCAAGAAAGAAGAAATCCGCAAGAGCCTGAGCGACTTCCCTGGGGTGGAGCACCGTTTGGAGAAAGTCTGCATGGTGCGGGGTGTGCAATATATCAACGACTCGAAGGCCACAAACGTGGATGCCTGCTGGTATGCGCTGGAGTCGATGAAAACAAAGGTCGTCCTCATCATAGGCGGTAAGGACAAGGGTAACGACTACGAGCCTATCAAACCATTGGTGAAAAAGAAGTGCTCTGGTTTGGTATACTTAGGTGCCGATAATCAGAAATTGCACGATAACTTCGATGCCTTATGCGCCGAGGCAGGAATCGAAGTTCGCGACACTCACTCGATGAAAGAGTGTATGCAGGCTTGCTATGATATAGCCAAAGCTGGCGAGACTGTTTTATTGAGTCCCTGCTGCGCCTCATTCGACCTTTTCAAGAATATGGAGGATCGCGGGGAGCAGTTTAAAGAAATCGCTAGGAATCTCTAGAAAACCTAGGAGAACCTAGGAACGCCTAGAAATGCCTAGGAACGCCTAGGAAAACCTAGAAAAAAAAGAAAAATATGAAGATAGGAAATCTGTTTAAGGGCGACAAGGTGATCTGGATGGTACTGCTGTTCTTGTGCCTGATCAGTGTGGTGGAGGTCTTTTCGGCATCTAGCACGCTGACCTATAAGAGCCAGGACTATCTGGGCCCCATCATCGGACATTCCTGGAAGATGCTCGTGGGGGTTGGCGTGGCGATACTCATCCTCAACATTCCCTGCCGCTATTTCAAGCTGATGACACCTGGTCTGCTGCTGATTTCCGTTATCATGCTGATATGGGTGCTGTGCTTCGGAGAGAAAACCAACGACGCTGGCCGATGGATTAGTCTCTTAGGACTGAAGTTCCAACCATCGGAGATTGCCAAGGGAACGCTGGTGCTGGTGACTGCCCAGATACTGAGTGCCATGCAGCGTGAGAACGGTGCAGACAAACGGGCCTTCAAGTATATCCTGATTGTGGTGGTTCCCTTCTGTCTGCTGATAGGTGTGGAGAACCTTTCGACAGCAGCTCTGATCTTTGCTGTGATTTTCCTGATGATGTTCGTTGGAAGAGTACCTATATCGCAATTAGGGAAACTGGCAGCGGGGGCTGCCATTCTCCTCGTGGTATTCATTGGTTCCATCTATATGCTGGGCAGTCTGGATCAGAATGAGGAGAACAATGAGACGCAGACGGAGGCAATTGTCAATGGTGAGGTGAAGAAAGACACCCAAAAGACCACCTCTTTCCTGCATCGCTTCGGCACGTGGAAGAACCGTATCGACAAGAAGCTGAATTCGAAGCATGTGGCTCCTGCCGACTATGACCTTGACAAGGATGCTCAGGTGGCCCATGCGAACATTGCCATTGTAGGCAGTAACATCATCGGCAAGGGTCCTGGTAAATCCGTCGAGCGTGATTTCCTGCCACAGGCGTTCAGTGACTTTATCTATGTGATTATCATCGAAGAGCTGGGCATCCTGGGAGCCGCATTTGTAGCGTTCCTCTATGTCGTGCTGCTCTATCGTGCTGCACGCATCGCAAGCCGCTGCGAAAACAACTTCCCTGCGTTCCTGGTCATGGGCCTCGCCTTGATGTTAGTGTTGCAGGCATCGTTCAACATGCTGGTGGCCGTGGGTATTGCTCCTGTCACAGGACAACCCCTTCCGCTCATCTCCAGAGGCGGTACATCGACCATCATCAACTGTGCCTATATCGGCGCTATGTTAAGCGTTAGCCGTTCTGCGAAAAAAAGAGGGGAAAAGTTGGCGCTAAAAGAAATATAATTTGTAATTTTGCACACCAATTATAAAATAGGTATGGATAAAGAGCTAAGAGTCATCATCAGCGGAGGCGGTACAGGGGGACATATCTTCCCTGCTGTAAGTATCGCAAATGCCATTAAGCAACTGAGACCTGATGCGAAGATACTGTTCGTTGGAGCCTTAGGACGTATGGAGATGGAGCGTGTTCCAAAAGCGGGCTATGAGATAAAGGGTCTGCCAATAAGGGGATTCTTCCGTCCGCTATGGAAGCCTGCCAATATTGGTGTTGCACTCGACTATCTGAAGAGCAAATGGCTTGCCAAGAAGATTCTCAAGGAATTCAAGCCTCAGGTGGCTGTTGGTGTAGGAGGCTATGCCAGCAGTGCTGCCCTGGGTGCTGCCAACAGTTTAGGTATCCCCACCCTGCTTCAGGAACAGAACAGCTATGCTGGTTTGGCCAATAAGACGCTCGCCAAGAAGGCCTCGAAGATCTGTGTGGCTTATGAGGGAATGGAGCGTTTCTTCCCTGCAGAGAAGATCATCCTCACGGGTAATCCTGTTCGTCAGGCACTCCTCGAGACAACCATCACACGTGAAGATGCCATCCGCAGCTTCGGACTCGACCCGGAGAAGAAGACCATTCTGCTCGTAGGCGGCAGTCTTGGAGCCCGTACCATCAACGAGAGCATGCTCCGCCACCTCGACCTCATCAAGGAGAGCGGTCTGCAGTTCATCTGGCAGACAGGCAAATACTATAGTGCAGAGATTGCAGAAAGACTAAAAGGTCAAGAGCTTCCCAATCTGAAGGTCACCGACTTCATCACCGATATGGGTTCTGCCTATCGTGCAGCCGATCTGGTTATCAGTCGTGCAGGAGCCAGCAGCATCTCCGAGTTCTGTCTCATTGGAAAGCCTGTCATCCTCGTACCTAGTCCTAATGTGGCTGAGGATCATCAGACGAAGAACGCCCTGGCGCTCTCTACACGCGATGCAGCCATCTACATCAAGGATGCTGAAGCACCCGATATCCTGCTCCAGACAGCCATCGATACTGTCAATGACGATGCAAAACTGAAATCACTGAGCGAGAACGTACTCAAACTGGCACTGCCCGACTCTGCCAATATCATTGCAAAGGAGGTCATTGCCCTCGCCCATTAAAACCATTATACCCATCAGACACATGAATATCAAAGATATAAAAGCAGTTTACTTTATCGGAGCCGGTGGTATCGGCATGAGTGCCATCGCCCGATACTTCATCAAGAAAGGCCTTGTTGTAGGCGGCTACGACAAGACACCCTCCGACCTCACCCGCAGACTGGAGAAGGAAGGCATGCTCATCCATTATGAGGAAAACATCGATGAGATTCCCCATGCCTGCAAGAAAAAGGAGTCGTGTCTCATCGTCTATACACCGGCCATCCCGGATAACCACCAGGAACTCCAGTATTTCCGGGATAATGGCTTCGAGATACAGAAGCGCGCCCAGGTACTGGGCACTCTGACACAGGCTCATAAGGGTCTCTGCGTGGCTGGTACCCATGGTAAGACCACCACATCAACCATGTGCGCCCATATCATGCACCAGAGCCAATTCAACTGTAACGCCTTCCTCGGAGGCATCTCGAAGAACTACGGCACCAACTACATCCTCTCAGACTCCGACTACGTAGTCATCGAGGCCGATGAATTCGACCGTTCCTTCCATTGGCTCCATCCCTGGATGAGTGTCATCACCTCTACCGATCCTGACCACCTCGATATCTATGGTACCAAAGAGGCTTATCTGGAGAGTTTCCGACACTATACGGAACTGATACAGCCAGGCGGTGCGCTCATCATCCATCGTGGTCTTGAGATGCAGGAGAACCTCCAGGAGGGTGTCCGTCGCTATGACTATAGTCTCAGCGAGGGTGATTTCCACGCAGAGAACATCCGCATCGGCAATGGCGAGATCTATTTCGATTTTATCTCGCCCATCGAGAATGTCACCAACGTCAAACTCGGACAACCCATCCCCATCAATATCGAGAACGGCATTGCCGCTATGGCGATGGCCCAACTCAACGGATGTACCAAGGAGGAACTGAAATATGGCATGCAGACCTTCAGCGGTGTGGACCGTCGCTTCGATTTCAAGATTAAGACCGACCGTCTGGTCTTTCTCAGCGACTATGCCCACCATCCCAAAGAGATTTACCAGAGTGCCAAGAGCATTCGTGAACTCTATCAGGACAAGCATATCACCGCTATCTTCCAGCCACACCTCTATAGCCGCACCCGCGACTTCTACAAGGATTTCGCTGATGCCCTGAGCCAGCTCGATGAGGTAATACTGACAGAGATCTACCCTGCCCGCGAGGAACCCATAGAGGGTGTTACCTCTAAACTCATCTATGACAACCTGAGCGAAGGTGTGAAGAAGGAGATGATCCTAAAAGACGAGGTGCTCAACTACGTGAAGACCCACGACTTCGAGGTGCTCATCGTCTTAGGTGCTGGCGACCTGGACAACCTCGTACCCCAAATCACTAAATTATTAAATAAAAAATGACATTTAACTGGAAGAAGACATTCATCGCCCTGATCGACATCGTCATCACTGTCTATCTGATCCTGGCCGTCTCGGCTTTCAATACGCCAGCCGAGAAGGCAACCGTATGTACTGAGGTCAAGATTGACATCAATAACGAGATGGTTGGCGGGTTTGTCAATCCCAGTGAAATCAAGAACATCCTTGAGCGGAATCACCTCTATCCCCTCGCCAAGAATATGGCAGATGTCAATTCGAGGGCAATTGAAGATGCGCTCAAGAAGAACCCATTCGTTGAGAAGGCTGAATGCTATAAGACCCAGAGCGGACATGTCTGTATCAGTCTTAAACAGCGTACTCCGATTCTGCATGTGATGGCCAACAACGATGATAATTACTATCTTGACACCTATGGCGCTATCCTGCCAGAGTCAAAATACGCCTCCGATATGATTATCGTCACGGGGCATGTATCACGGAAATACGCCCAAAAAACCTTGCCACGCATTGGTAACACCCTGCTAAAGGACAAGTTCTGGCAGAATCAGGTCGTCCAGATCAATATTCTCAATGACGGCACGGTGGAAATGATTCCACGTATCGGTGAGCATATCATCTATCTAGGACTTCCCGTCAACATCGACAAGAAACTTGAACGCATGCGCAAGTTCTACCTTTACGGGCTGAATGTGGCAGGCTGGAACAAATACAGCTACATCAGTGTGGAATTCGACAATCAAATTATCTGCAAGAAAAAATAACCTAGGATAGCCTAGCATAGCCTAGGATAGCCTAGCCAAGCAAAATAGTAATATGGCAGCAAAGGAATTTATCGTAGCAATCGAACTCGGCTCATCAAAGATGACCGGTATCGCGGGACAGAAGAATCTCGACGGTAGCATTACCGTCCTCAGCGTGGTGAAGGAGGACTCTTCATCCTTCATCCGTAAAGGGTATGTGTACAACATTGACAAGACTGCACAATGCCTGACTAACATCATCAAGAAACTGGAAAACCAACTCAAGACGGAGATCCTCCAGGTATATGTAGGCGTTGGCGGACAGTCCATCCGCAGTGTCAGAAACGTCATTGCCAAGGATCTGCCTGCAGACACGCGTATCACTCAGGATATGGTCATCGAACTGATGGACGCCAATCGCAATATGAAATATCAGGATCAGGAAATCCTCGATGCTGCCGTTCAGGAATACAAGGTTGACTCTCAGTACCAGCTCGACCCCGTTGGCATTCAGGCTTCCCACTTGGAGGGCAATTTCCTGAATATCCTCCAGCGCACCGCATTCTATCGCAATCTCAACAAATGCTTTGAGGTGGCAGGCATCAATGTGGCAGAGATGTATCTGGCACCTCTCGCTCTGGCCGATGCCGTGCTAACAGAGGCAGAGAAGCGCTCTGGCTGTGCTCTGGTTGATATCGGCTCTGACACCACGACGGTATCCGTCTACAGCAAAAACATCCTGCGCCATCTTGCTGTCATCCCGCTCGGCGGTAACAATATCACCAAGGACATCGCTACCCTTCAGATGGAAGAGAGCGATGCCGAGAGGATGAAGCTGAAATATGCCTCCGCCTATACCGACAACAACGATATCGACAACAACCTGAAATACTCCATCGATCCGGAGCGCCAGGTGGAAAGCCGTAAGTTCATAGAGATTGTCGAGGGCCGATTGGAGGAAATCATCGAGAACGTATGGTACCAGATTCCGTCGGAATATTACGACAAGCTGCTAGGCGGTATTATCCTCACGGGTGGCGGCTCTAACATGAGTAACATCGAACAGGCCTTTATGAACCATACCCACGTGGAAAAGATCCGTACGGCCAAGTTCGTTACCCACACCATTAACGCCACTCAGGAAGACATCAAGGCTAAGAACGGCAAGATGAACACAGTATTAGGTCTTCTCGCCAAAGGTGACATGAACTGTGCTGGCAACGAGGTGAGTAACGATCTTTTCTCCAGTCAGATCAGTTCGGCTAGCCAATCTGGTCAGACAACTCCCAGCCGTCAGGCCCGTCAGGCTAGCGAAATCCCTGCTGGCGTCATCCGCACCGAAGCCGAGAAGCAGAAGGCTGAGGAGGAAAAGCGTCGCCTGCAGGAGGAGATTGACCGCCAGAAGCGCGAGGAGGAAGAAGCTGAGCGCCAACGCGTCGCTGCAGAGAAGCGTGAGAACAGCTTCTGGAACAAAGCTTTCAAGAGAATAAAGAAATTCGGTGAAGACATCGTAAAAGAAGAAGAATAAATACAATAATATGGACAACAATATCGATATCCTCGACTTCGGAGCCCCCGAGAAGGATCACAGCATTATCAAAGTGATTGGTGTAGGTGGTGGTGGTGGGAACGCTGTCAACCACATGTATCGTGAAGGCATTCACGATGTGACATTCGTTCTGTGCAATACAGACAACCAGGCCCTCAACGATTCTCCTGTCCCTGTTCATCTGCAATTGGGTAAGGAAGGTCTCGGTGCCGGCAACAAGCCCGAGAAAGCCCGTCAAGCTGCTGAGGAGAGCCTCGACGACATCCAGGCCATGCTCAACGACGGAACCCGCATGGCGTTTATCACAGCCGGTATGGGCGGTGGCACGGGTACTGGTGCTGCACCTGTCATTGCCCGCGTTTCCAAGGAACTCGGCATCCTCACCGTAGGTATCGTCACCATTCCCTTCCGCTTCGAGGGCGACCGTAAGATTGATCAGGCTCTCGACGGTGTCGAAGAGATGCAGAAGCATGTCGATGCCCTGCTCGTCATCAACAACGAACGTCTGCGTGAGATCTACCCGGAACTCTCCGTGCTCGACGCCTTCGGCAAAGCGGATGACACACTCTCTGTGGCAGCCAAGTCCATCGCAGAGATTATCACCGTTCACGGCCTCATCAACCTCGACTTCAACGATGTGAAGACCGTTCTGAAGGATGGTGGCGTGGCCATCATGTCTACGGGCTATGGTGAAGGCGAAGGCCGTGTAAAGAAAGCCATTGAAGATGCCCTCAATTCGCCGCTACTCAACGACAATGACATCTTCAACTCAAAGAAGATCCTGCTCTCTATCTCGTTTGCGGGCTCTAAGGACGGTCAGCAGTCGCTGATGATGGAGGAGATGAACGATGTCAACGATTTCATGGCCAAGTTCGGCAGCGACTTCGAAATCAAGTGGGGCCTCGCCACCGATCCGGAACTGGGCAAGAAGGTGAAGGTCACCATCCTCGCCACCGGCTTCGGCATTGAGAGCGTCGACGGTATGAATGCCCATATCAAGAAACACAGTCAGGAGGAGATCAACCGCATCGCCGAGGAACAGGCCAAGGCGCTGGAGCGTCAGGACCGTCGTAACCGTTTCTATGGTGGCGACAGCACCGCCAAGCGTTACAAGCGCCGTCCAAACATCTACCTGTTCCGTCCTGAGGACTTGGACAACGATGATGTCATCTCCGCTGTAGAGTCTACGCCTACGTACAAACGCACCAAGGAGATTCTTATCAGCATCAATTCCCAGGCCACAGGCGATCCCAGTATCAGCGTGGATGCGCCATCCCCGTCTGTTAGCGACGAGCCCGTACAAGGCACCATCAAGTTCTTCTCGTAAGTTTGAACGCCTCAATCAAGTTCCTATTATTAATAGTCACGTCTTTCTTAGGCGTGACTATTCATGCTCAGGGTCTTCCCACAGACGGTCCTCTGACCATCCGTCCGATGCTGCAACAACTGGGCGAGCGCCTGCTGAAAGGCAAGACGGGCAGTATCGTCGCCATCAATCCCGAGAACGGCGAGATCATCTGCCTGGCGACAAACACGCCACAAGGACCTGACGTACGACAGGCCATCGGTAAGCCTCAGGCACCTGGCTCCACCTTCAAGACTGCACAGGCCCTGACACTTCTCTCGGAAGGCTTTGTCACGCCTGATACCAAGATGGAGTGCAATAGCGGCATCACCGACGGCAATATCAAGGTGGGCTGTCATAAGCACCGCTCACCGCTCAACCTGAAAGACGCTTTGGCGCAAAGTTGTAACACTTGGTTTATCGTCAACTTCGGATCGATGATCAATGATGCCTTCATGTACGAGACGAAAGACGAGGCCATCACCACTTGGCGCAGTTATATGCAGTCGATGGGACTCGGCGGTCCTATGCATATCGACATCCCTGGGGAACAGGGCGGACTGTTGGCTGGCGCCGACTATCTGAATCGCCGTTATAAGGATGGCTGGGACGGCAAGACCATCTGGTGGGCAGGCATGGGACAGGGCGACGTCACCTGTACACCCCTGCAGCTCTGCAATCTCGCCGTCACCATCGCCAATCGCGGCTGGTACTATGTGCCTCATATCCATAAAGACACTAAGAACCAACGTTATCTCACCAAACGCCATACCAAGGTGGCGAAAGACGCCTATCCGCCTGTCATTGAGGGTATGCGTCTCGCTGTCGAACAAGGTACAGCCACCAGTATCAAGACCACTTATCCTATCTGTGGCAAGACAGGCACCATCGAGAACCCTGGCGAAGACCACTCAGCCTTTATCGCCTTTGCCCCGATGAACAATCCAAAGATTGCTATTGCCGTCTATATTGAACACGGTGGTTTCGGAGCCGATCTGGCCGCCCCCATGGCAGGACTGATCATCGAGCAATACCTGAAAGGCAAACTCTCCGAAGCATCAGAGGCCAAAGCCACCCGCCTCGAGAAAAAGAAAATTATCCATTAGGAGCCAAAGCGGCAGTTCCGTAATCTCCGTATTATAACATCTGCGAATGATACCGGCATCCTCGATCCACTGCAGGCTTTTTGTGCCGTTTTCCGTATCTTTGCACCCAAAAACTGATAAATAATGAACAAAGGACACTACCAGCGTGGTGATTGAGGGGTAAGATTCAACCCATGCGTACTATTTGCGTACTCAATATTTTGGAACTTCCATTTATTTGTGCTAATTTTGCGGCCTATATGCGATTAATAACCATCTTTTTGCTGTGTATCCCATTATTAAGCCTCTCTATCCAGATTGAGGCTCAGGATGCTATTTTTGTGTATGGGAAAGGCACTTGCACTGCCGTAGATATCCAGAATGTCAATGAAATCAAAATGACAGAGGAAGTTGTGGAAATTTCCCTTGGAGTTAACTATAGATGTACTGATGTTGACAGCATTACGTTCAGAGAACCAGAAGTGGATTATGGACGTATTGGTTGGTGGGGAAGTTCAGTAGATGGTCCTTCCGCTTGTTATTATCAGTCTTTCCACATGGATTACCCTGATATGACTTTCGAAGCCACTGACAGCATCTGTAACTCAGCATTTTATTATTTACCGGATGAAGAGTCATTGCTTCAATCCCGCCGTAGGGTTGGCCGGAAATGGAGATATGTCAAGAATACCCTTTCAGGCCATCGTAAGTTTCAAATCCATCAACAACATACGGATAGTGATAATACAAAAATGGATGAAAAAGGGCGAATCTATCAGGATCTGAGCAATCAGTTCTACAACCGTCCTATTTTAGAAGCCAGGAAAGCTGTTAATTTCTGGTACCATCCTCAGGATACCGCCATCATGCCGAAACAACCTTTGTTCGGAACCCTTGAAAGAAACGAGTATGATCGTAGTGGTAGTGAGTTCGTACACTATGACGTGCCTCTGTATGGAATTGATGACAGCATTCACTGCCACATCGGTTTTTGGAAGGATGATGACGGAATAGTCAGAGGAGACTCGATGACAATCGTGTTTCCAAACCATCTCATAGCAGAAGAGGAATTTGAACTCATGGATAATGAAATAGACGAATTCACAAGATACTTTATTTCCGACGACACCATCTATATCGTTGAAGAATTCGAGGCGACAATTGACGATGTGATGCGCTGGCTCATACGTTTTGACCTTGATGTATGTAAACCAATCTATATTCGTGAAGAGGAATGAAACAGATACTATTGCTTATATTATCGGCCATCTTCTTGGCCGGATGTACTGCTTCCAAGGGACGACAATCTTATGAAGAAGCCCTTCGCTACATGGAACAGGGAGATGCCCCTCAGGCGCTTGCCTGTCTGAAAGAGGCGGCAAAGTTGGTCACTGATGATTCACTCCGCATGGACATCTATAACGACATGGGCCGATTGCTCTTCGACGAAGGTCTTCAGGAGCAGGCGTTGGGAGCCTATCAGATGGCTTTAGAAACCAGTTTGGCAATGGCAGACTCCCTTGGCATGGCCTATGTACTGTTTGATATGGCCAATATTTACCGCACGCGCGAGGACGATGACAGCTGTGTCTACTATTTCGATACAGCCATGAGCCTGGCCTTGTCACAAAAAGACAGTCTGCTGGCAACTGACATCCGAAACCAGTTGGCAGGCTATTATCTGTGGCATAAGGACTATGAACGGGCCCGACAATTGCTATCTCCCTCATTGTCACAAGAGGCAGAGATGACTAGTGGTCTCTGTTTCATGGCTGCAGATCTCTATCGCCAGACAGGTCCAGCCGATTCCACTCGTTATTACTGCAAGTTGCTGCTGCAAAATGAAGAGACAGGACTGCGACAGATGGGGCACAAATGGCTGGCAGATCTGTTATTGTCAGAAGGAAAAGTTGAAGAGGCTGCCAAACATCTACAACAATATGAACTATTGACAGACACTCTGATGCAAGAGACTGACACGGAAGTACTTCGCCGAATCAGTGCGCTTTATGACTACTCCCTGCGCGAACAGGAGAATGCACGTCTTGAGCAGCGAAATATCATAGCTGTAGCAATCATCCTTGTGCTGATTCTTGTATTGGTGGCCGCCGTTCTCTATTTCAGTCGCCGTCGTATGATATATAGGATGAAGGTACAGCAGCTGGAACATCTCTTGGCAGACTATCGCCAGCGTGATGAAAAAGTCACGGAGCGACAGAACGGGATATTGACTGATACCCCTATCTGCCGTCATATCAACCGCCTTTTGAGTGACTCACGTCAACCTTCGATGACTGATGAAGACTGGCACATCTTAGAAGACACCTTTGCAAAGATACAACCCACCTTCCTGAGTCGCCTACAGACATTCCACAAGTTCTCTTCTCATGAAATGCACATTTGTCTGTTGCTCAGACTTGGTTTGCAGCCTGCTGCCCTCGCCCAACTGTCCGCCCATTCTAAACAATCCATCTCAAGCACACGTTCACGCCTATTCGAAAAGGTCTTTGGACAAAAGGGAACGCCTGCCCAATGGGATGAATTCATCCAATCCTTATAGGCTGATGCGGACGGTTTGCGAACTCGCAACCATCTTTCTCGCATCAAGTTGACCTTTTGCGTACTTATCTTTACCTTTTGAACGCTTGGGTTCTGCTAACTTTGTGGTCAAAAAACGACCATGAGGTACAGAACCATCTTCATTTACTTCTTCGTTTCTGTTTTGCCTGTTTGTATGGCGCTTTCAGGATTATCCAATCTGACACCTTGGATTGACGAAGTGATGTTTATCGACACCCCCATGCGCTATGTGAGAGAAGCGGGATGGACGACACACTCCTGGTATTCTATCGCCAATCAAGAACCCTTTATGTTGTATCCTCCACTATATTCAATCATACTTGTACCTTGGATGAAGGTATTTGGCACAAGTATCTTTGCCTGCCGTTCTCTGAATGTTGCGATAACCCTGTTCATTGGATGGGGGTTGATAAGAATTCTTCAGCGGTTATACCTGAAAATTGCAATTATCCAGATCCTTCTGCTTATAATATTATTATGGTGTACAAACGATATGGTTTTTATATATAGCAATGGCAGGCCAGATCTGATGGGGGCATTACTTCTTGTTCTTATAGCAAACGAAATGATACATACCATCAGAAGCGGTAAACGAAAATGGAGCGTATTAGTCTTATCTGCGTTTCTGATGACCACTGCTATACAAGCGGCTGTATGTCTAGTAATAATATTACTATTGTCATTCTTGGTTTTAGATACATATCGTAAAGAAATCAAGTATTTGATATTTTTGTCAGTATCAGGCATCTTTGGGGGCTTTGTGGCCAATTGTGCGTTTATGGCCTATCATGGGCATCTGATGTCATTCGTTGTAAATATCTTTTCGTATTCAGGCTCAGCGAAAGCAATTGCAGTCTTCTTCCTACCAGTGATGGGTGATTGTCTAGGCATCGACACAACCTTCTTTATGGGAAAACTGTCAAAAATGGGTGTGGAATCTCCATTATATATGCGGTTGATATCTGCGTTTACCCGTCCAGCATATCTTGCATTACTAATAGCAGATATTGTTTTTCTTCTCCTCTATCTGAAAAGTATAAAGAAAGACCCCTATTACAGGATCATCAGGTTTCTTTTCATCATGACTACAATTATTCCCTTGTTAATGGTTTTGGCAGGTCGTTATGAATCATACTATTATTGGATGGCGTATTTACCATTATTCATGCTGACTGTCTTTTTGTTCAAATTACCCTATTACCGTTGGGGATGTTTCCTCATTGCTTTTTCAGTATTGTTTATACTAACACACAATAGGATGCAGAAAGACAACAATAATTACCATGAGTTGGAGTCGTTTATAAGTCATTGCCCCATGTTAAAGGATAAGAAAATCATTGCCCCTTTTTCTGTATTTTACGAGATCTCTAAAATAAGTAACGACACCTATTATTTAGGGATATTTCCACCTCAAGATCTCCCTCAGAATATGGATTACATTATTCTGTCTGAAAGATCTGCCGATTATGGCAATGATCGCTTGTATGACTATTTTGAGGCTGTCAGTCAATCAGACTCTCTACAATTAGTTTTGATATCCGAGAATAAATGCGCGGGATTGAAAGTATTTCAGATAAAAACAGACTAAGATGATGAGTATATTAATGTCTCATTGGATCATTCTGATGATCATCTTTCTGGCATTATTAGTTGTTTTTGCCAAAAAAAGGAATAATGCTGGCTATAATCTCATATTCATGAATCAGGTAATCAGCATGATGGCAAGCATGACGATTGTCTGTTATATGATGTATACCGTCTCGCCTGAGGTAATAGAATATTTCCATAGTCCGTACCTTTATATTACCAACATCTTTGTCATAGTTGGAATCATTCGTTATTTGCAGATTATATTTGTAGAGGTTAAGAATCGTAGTCCAACAGAGATTCTAATGAAAGACCGCTTCATCCAACTATGTATCATTGGTTGGGGTATAGCATGGGGGTTTGCTATTAATTAGTAAACTAAGCTAAATGATTTATTCTCCATGCAGTATTTGTCTATAAAGCGTTATGTATAAAACAAAGAAGATAGATAATAACAACATCATAATTCAAAATAAAATGAGAACAATAAATAATTGGATACTCTCTTTCGCGATACTGGCAGCCCTCTCTCTTGCATCTTGTAGTAGCGATGACAATAGTGATACACCCATTGTTGACCCAGTAGAGACTAACTTGGAAGAGCCTACAGCGACAACAGCTCTCAGCCTTTCCAACGCGCCAGTCACCGATGGTTCTGATTCTACTGAGCCGTTGAGAAACTTGTTGATGTGCCGATTGCTCGGTATTGAGTGCCAATGGCAACAGCGTTTACAGACCGATGCGACATGGTGCGTCATTCCGCAATGGTATAGTTTAAGTGATGATGACAATGCCGCCTTACACCGCATCCTTCAAAACCGTAACACACATAGCTCATTCGTAAGTTTGATTGACGGTGAGAACGACATTATTATCACGGCTCGTGGCATCAGCCGTGACGAACAGAAGTATGCCGATGAAAAAGGCATTGCCGTGCTCTCCCGTCCTGTGGCAAAAGACGCTTTTGTGTTCCTTGTCAATCCGAAAAACCCTGTTCGTAATCTCTCTATTGAGCAAATTCAGAAGATATATACTGGCGAAATCCGCAACTGGAAAGAGGTTGGAGGCAACGACGCCACCATCAATCCATACGTGCGCAATCCAAATTCTGGCAGTCAGGAAAAGATGGAAACGATTGTTATGGCAGGATTGACAATGATTGACTGGCCCGAAATGGTGGGTTATGTAATGCTTTCACCCTATTATCAATTAGAGAATGACGAAAACGGTATTGCCTACACACCTTTCTACTATTACGATACCATTGTGAACGACGAACGTACACAGGTCATTGGCGTAAATGGCATTGTACCCAGCAAGCAGACCATCGAGAACGAGAGGTACCCCTACGTGACTCATGTCATGTCCAGCGTCCGTGCAGATGTTGACAAATCGAGTACCGCCTATCAGTTGTTCTATCAGTTGGCAACGGGACAACATAATGAAATTGTGAAGGAAAGTGGGTATATAATATATAAATAGGCTAAATAGCAATATCTACACATAAATTCCTTTACCCAAGTAAAGACTTTTACCCTCGGCACCCACTTTCTGGGCTTTGCCGAGTTTTTTTTGTGCGGTTTGGCGTAACTTTGACGAGCAAACGTATCAAAGGCAATAAAGCATCAGGAATGGTTTTCTTTTAAAAAACGTTAAGTCCTGTAATGTCGAAATAATACTCTCGTATAAGTAAATGATGAGACAGTGCGACAAGACAGACCAGCAGATCATCGAACGTGTACTATACCACGGACATAGGGCGGATTATGCCCTTCTGGTTGACCGCTACGGAGCGAGGCTCTTCGCTTTTGTCGTCACGATGGTGACGCGCCGTGAGGACGCAGAAGAACTGGCAGAGGACTGTTTTGTAAAGGCTTTCGGACGGTTGGGGGAATATGATGCAACCCGCAGTTCGTTCTACACTTGGCTCCGCTGCATAGCTTATCGCCTCTGTCTTGATCACGTGCGACGACAGCCTGTCGTGTGGTTGGATATGGACGAACAAACCCTGCAGGAAGTGCCTGACGAAGCAGCAGAACACGTAATGGATGCTGAAGACGACCGACGTATCAGTCTGCTGACAGAGGCCATCCACCGACTACCACCAACGGAGCGCCTGCTCGTTCAGCAGTTCTACTTCGAGCAGCAGTCGCTCTATGATATAGCTGACATTACAGGCACTGAAGCCGGAACATTGGCCACCCGTCTGCACCGTATTAGGAAGAAACTCTATCAATATATCATAATGAAGGAACATGGGAAATAAAAGATACGATAAACTTCAGGCTTCGTTCGAGGCTTCGCAGCCACAGTTGCCTACCGACTTCACCCATCGTGTGATGAAACGCGTGGAGTCCAAGTCTCATCGTGTCATCAGAATGAGGCATGCGATAATAGCAGCATTAGCCGTTGCAGCCAGTTCTGTGTTTTTCGTATTGTTGGTGAAACCGAATCAGGCTGAGCCTGAAAAGGCATTAGCCGTAACGCCCCACGTACCTCGAAGCACTCGACCCACGTACATCGATACCGCCGACCTACGTACATCGACACCCACGACCCACGTAGCACGCCCAGTACATACCTTACGGACTCAGAGTTCGCACCTTACAGACTCAGAGTACGCCCCCGACGTACTCATATCCCCCCCTCATGAAGACAGCAGTCAGATGGTGCCCGCAACGCTAAAAGAACCTCATCTCCACTATGCCACTCATGTACAGACAGGAGACACCGTGCCCTATCAGGATCCGGCCCGCGTGGACGAGTTTATTGCGAAGCTGGCTGACTACTATAACGTGAAGCAGGGTGAGTTGCAATGCTCCGTCACCCAGGACAGCTGTGTAGCGAGCACTGTCTATGTATTCCCCGACCTAAAAGAGATTGACGTGTTCGGACGATTGTTGCAGGTGGCTTGCTGGTATAGTGATGAAACGCCCGGCTATCATCTGAATTTCTCGCATCGCCAGTTCTTCTTCGAACTCAAGGATATGCGCAGGCAGTTGCAGTATCGTTGGATAGCCGAGCGTGTCAACGGCAAGATATTGCTCTACAGCACCTGCGCTCCCATTGAAGTCGTTGTCTCGTCGGCCTGTTATCAGGAATATCTCGATGAACTGATGCATACAAAAAGTCTTAACTCCAAAACTTTAGATATATGAAAAGATTAGTATTCCTTAGCCTCATGGCTATCGCCTGCCTTACGACGCAGGCACAAACAAAAAATGTAAAGGTGCTGGCAAAGTGCAGAAATGTCTTTTTTACGTCTTATCCAGAAGTTACTGTAGACGACAAAACAAGGAAGAAGACTATGGTCTGGCATGACACGGAAAACAACTCGTGGCACGAGAACATGGGCTTTGTCAAGAATGTTCCCACTACTACTATCGACATTGAAACGTATTTCCCGCAATTTTCTGGTGTTAATGAAGGCAGGCCTTTAAGCCCCATTGTATGGCAACTGACGGAAGAAAACGACGAGACCGTGCTGCATTGCTATTTCCGCATGCCTGCCGACATAGTAGAAAACTTCTGGCTTTGCAGCGACGAGTGCGTCATTCTCGACAAGGAGACAGGCACCATCTATCAGTCGCGTCGCTGTGTACCAGATTGCTACGGCAAGGTATTCAGCATCAAGGAGAAAGAGGGAACGGTGCTCGACTTCCAGATATTCTTCCCCAAACTGCCAGAGGACATCAGGGAGATTTGTATCTATGGTGTACCTAACTGGTGTATGCAGGGCCAGAATGTATATCTTGATAATAGACTATTCATGAGAGACTTAGAAGCAAGTATTAGGTACTTCGATGAAATGATGCCGATCCACAAGGCGCACCTCGTCAGCGAGGCGGTGAATTACGACAAGGACAATCATAAGTCGTGGGCTGTCTATAACGACGCCCATCTCATCAAGCCTGTAAAGAAGGGTACATACGCCATCTGGCGCACAGAAGAAGCCACCTATCTGGCTGAGGCCTGCGAGATGAACTGGATGCGCGAGTATTTTGGCAGAGGAGGTGACAACATTCTGATTGACCAGTCAGGCCACCAATACAAGTGTAAAGAGGTGTTAGGCTATCCCAACGACAAACTCTTCTGGGTGGAAGGCTATTCGGGCGACTACTTTGCCATCGTCATGGTCTTTGAGCCTATTCCGCTGTATCTCGAAAACATTACCTATATCGAGCCAGAGGGCGAGCCCTTCGCCATGTGGGGTGCCAATTGGGAGGGCAAGGTTCTTTCATTCAACATCAAGGAACTACTCGATAATCAGAAACTGTTTAAATATCATCCACGCAAAGTAGTAAAGTGATAGTAGTATTTCATAAAACGTAGAGTATGGTTTTTTCCTAAACCTAGGTTTCAGCATGGACCGCAGCGATGCGCTCCATGCCTTTGTTTGTAAAGAATAAAAAAAGGTGGTTAAAAGATTCCAAAAGACAGGAAGAATTTGTGAGTTTACAAGAGAAACGGATAACTTTGCAGCGTGGAACAGAAATACAATATATCGTCATTAGGACTGGAGTTCGATAGACTCCGAGATTACTGCAAGCGAGAGGGTGAGGCCCTGACATTCAACAAGGGAGATTTGTTGGAGCGACAAGGCGAACCTGCACAGTGGATCGCTTACGTGGAGAGCGGATGCTTCAAATATGTGACAAGAAGCGTCAGCGATAACAAACCTCATATCACGTGGTTCTCGTTCGAGGGCGAGTTCGTGGCCGACTATCCCCGTTTCCTCTATGGTCGTCCAGCGCAATCAACCATTGAGGCAATGATGCCCAGTCGCATACGGAGGCTCAGCGGCGAGGACCTGAAGAACTATTTCAGCCAGGATATCGAGACGATGGAGATGCGTGCCATCATCAGCGAACACATTCTCTGCCAGTTTCATGAACGATATATCGATCTCCACTGCACCACGCCTCGCGAACGTTACGATCTGCTGCTGAAGCGCTGCCCCGGCATCGTGAACGAGTTGCCTCTCAATGCCATTGCTTCGTTCCTCAACATCACGCCCAAGACCATCTCGATGCTTCGCCGTGACATCACATATGGCAAGAAATAGTAATCTTTTCTCAAAAATCCTTTACCCAAGTAAAGACTTTTACCCTTGGCACTCACTTTCTGAGTTTAGCCGAAGACTTTATCCAGGGCATTTTGTAACTTCGCAGCCGAAATAAGTCAAAAATAAAAAGAAGATGAAACAAACAATCATCACCGCACTGTTCGCCCTCGTCGCAATAGCTGTTTACGGACAGACGGACAGTACGAAGGTGAAGAAAAAGAAGGAAGACAAAATAGCGATGTATGGGACTGTGGCCGACGGCTTTACGAAGGCGGCTATTCCTGATGTGAAAGTCATACTGATGCATGAAGACTCGACCGTGATAGACACCACGACCGTATGGGAAAGTCATAGTTGGAGCAGTGGCCTCGGACGGTCGTTAGGCACTACGCGATACTATTTCCGGATTAGCCGTGAGCCTGCCAAGTATATCCTCAAGGTGGAGCACCCCAACTACGAGACGGCCTTTGCCAATTTCGAAATGAAGCAGATAAGCAAGCGCCGTCAGGACATTGAGGGACCAAAAGTCTATCTGAAGAAAACGGCACAGGCCCATCACTTTGAGGGCGGTTCTTTGGACGAAGTGGTGGTGAAGGCCACAAAAGTGAAGATGGTGTGGCGCGGTGACACGCTGGTCTTCAACGCCGATGCCTTCAACGTGCCCGAAGGCTCGATGCTCGACGGCCTGATCAAACAGCTACCAGGTGTTGAACTGAAGGACAATGGCGAGATATTCGTCAACGGCAAGAAGATTGACAACCTGACACTGAACGGTGCCGACTTCTTCAAGGGCAAGAACAAGATCATG
>JAEEGG010004384.1_pt1 | contig 34251 bp, 28 predicted proteins | sample 9134161 | NCBI WGS metagenome assembly JAEEGG01 (sample SAMN16246543, study PRJNA631951) | gut metagenome | biome: gut microbiome; feature: rumen; material: CR-attached | host: Bos | place: Iran: Karaj | collected 2018-10 | reverse complement strand
CGCCAAAAGCGTTTTACCCGTATGTGATGCACCTGCTATCAGTATAACCATGGATGACAAACTATTGATCAATCTTTCTAATCAGCGATAAATCGCCACTTGACAAGGCCTCGAAATTGGCCTCAATCCTCTCAATGTCCCAATCCCACCATTTCAGTTCCAGCAGATAGGCGATGAACTCGTCGTCAAAGCGCTTTCTGACCACACGGCAGGGATTTCCCACGGCAACAGCGTAGGGAGGAATGTCCGAGGCCACCACCGAGTTTGCCCCGATAATGGCTCCGTCGCCGATATGGACGCCTGGCATAATGGTTACGTTCTGACCAATCCAAACGTCATTGCCTACAACGGTATCCCCTTTCAGAGGCAATTCATCTTTCACGGGGGCAATGGCGCTGCCCCAGTCGCCGCCGATGACGTAAAACGGATAAGTCGTCACCCCGTTCATCCTGTGATTGGCGCCATTCATCACAAACTCCACCCCTTTGGCGATGGCACAGAACTTGCCTATAATCAGCCGGTCGCCAATGAAGTCGTAGAAATGGGTGACGTGTTTCTCAAACTGGTCAGCACCATCCACATCATCGTAATAGGTATAGTCGCCGATGATGATGCGCGGGTTCTTCACCACGTTCTTGATGAAGCAGAGGCTTGGAATGTTGGGATTCGGGAAAGCCTCGTTGGGGTTAGGACGTTTTTTTATCATATCCATAAATCGGTATTTGTTTTATTGCTTCTTAAAAAAAGGACAGCGATTTCCAATACATTGATTGTTTTGTTTAGAGTGCTCGCATACCACAATCGGTTTTTCCATTTCCACAGCGAAATGCTCTTTGACAAAATCTATGGCAGACAAAATGGACAGATAGGAATCGCGCTTACAACAACGAGGCCCGCCGATATTGCCAATTTCACTCAATGACTTTGCCGTCATTTTGTGAGACAAAGCAAACGGTTCCTTTGTCAATGGTGTGGATTTGGAGATGATGGAGATGAACATTCCTGAACTGATTCCTGCGCCGCAAGCACCCCAGAAGCCGCAAGCCCCGCCCGGCACACACTTTCCACGATTCATCATTTCAGGGAGTGCCTGTTGAAGGTCTATCTGCCCTCCTGCATTCTTGTAGGCTGTCAACAAGGCAGCACCTACCATAACGTGATGTTCAGGGCCGTGTATGTGACAGAACGGCAAGGCCATCATCTGCTTGATGATATGGACAGGGTCTTTCGATGTCGCTTTGAGACAAAGGCCAACAATAGTGTCAAGCCCTGCCGTATGGCAGTCGTTACAGACATAATGGCCTTTAACGCAACGAGTCTTGCTATTCTCTTTTTTATGGCAGATGGCACACTCCATCAGTTCATCGACTTCCAGATATTCCAACTGCGCCTTGCATATCAAACATTCCTCTTTCATGAATTCCTATTGGTGTTATTTATTGAGTGTCTTTTTTGTAATTCCCCATTGTCCTGTTTTGCTGGGACTCTCATAGCGCAGACCGTATTGCTTTCTCAGAATGCGCAGGTCCTAAAATTACATTTTAATTTCTATTCCATCGACTATTGTTTTTCCTTCTTTGAAAATACGGAATCCTTGTGCTACGAAGTGTGTTTCTGCATCTTTATGTATAGGTATCACTCCTATGGATGGTTTCACTGTTTCGCAAACTTCCTGAAGAGTTTGAATATCAGCATGACCGCTGGTATGGAAGCCTTTTTTTACTCCATCAAAAATGCGGTTTTCGAAAAGCTGCCGAATGGCAACTACGTTTTCAAGCGTATTTTTCCCATTCTCTTCTGCATAGCCATCCCACATGGAATAGATGAGCCATGGGGCTTCGTCGGTGAACACCTTCATCATATCTTCTATAAGCCATGAACTGTTCATTCTCACTGGCATTAGAAAGCCTTTGTCTTTAAGATAATTAGTTATCTTTTCTATTCGATATGGTTTATTTCCCTGCAATTCAAACAGATGGTCGAATTTATATAAAGAGCTCTTGTTACCGCAATATTCAGTAAACACATCCAATACTTTGCGCTGGTAACTGTCCATGAGGAATTGCCGGCCAGTTGCTTTGCAAGCAGCATGAAAAGATGCAAGACGGTCTATGTCAGTTGAGGAACATAGGGCAAAAATATATTTATGTTCTTTAAGTGCTTGGATGGTATTGAGTTGAATTTGATGTTCTGTGACAACTTGTTCCTGCTGCCTTCCGAGCATCGTGCCTTCGATGATGAGCAAATCAACGGTACCTATATAGCTTTTCAATGTAGGGAAAAGACCTTTGCCGAGATAGCCGTGACGACGGAAATCCCCTGTATGGAGTATCCGTTTCCCCTCACATTCAATCAGAAACATATAGGCATCGAAGGCGGAATGACTGACAAAGAAAGGAGTCACAATGATACTATTATTCACCACAATGCGTTCCCGTTCTTTGAAAGGAATCATGCGCTCTGTGGCAACCAATTGCTGGCTGAAGTCCTGATGTGCGTTCAGAGCTTCATATTTGCACCGCATTACATCGATTGCTCCGGCTCCCATGTATTGTGCTACACATTCAGGAATAAGATGATGAAGTCCGACGTGGTCGCCATGGTAGTGGGTATAGAAAATAGCATCTGCAGCTATAGTCATCTGGGCTACCTCATTAGCCGTAAGTTCAGTTTTTTGAGAGCCTGGCAGATTGTTGCCGAAGTCAATGAATATTTTCGTTGTTGTGGTTGCTATTTCTGTAATGCAACCGCCTATCTGATCGGCTCCTCGATGGATGGTGATGTTCATGTGCTATATTTCATTAATCGCGCAATGTGAAGTCTTCTTTGTTGAGGTATATGACCCTATAGTCTGTGCATTTTTGGGCTTTTTGTTCTTTTTCAAAAGCATTGCGTTCTTCTGCTTTACCCTTTTCATCATCTGTGGTAAAGGCGTATGCATAAAGAAATTCTGGCTTGTCATCCTCCATATAGAACTTTTTATCCAAAAGTCCCAATTCTTTCTTGTCTTCGACGATTCCTTTCATTTCCTCGACAAAATCTTTGGGATTTCTACCAATTGTACCTTCAAATGAATCAGCGTGGTCACCGATACCGGAATCTCCATATAGCGAACTTGTTCCTTTCTTAAGTTCTATCACACAAAGTTGATGATCTTTATTGCGCACAGCAATGATGTCGAATCGGGGAGATTTCTTTTTTTCGCTCACATAGCGACCCGCTGGGGTGTATGGTTTCATGTAGTGATATTGACATTCATCACGTTTGCTTATTTGGAATTCCAAGTCAATAATGGTATATTCAGAGTTTTCTGTATTACTAATGCATAATTGATGTTGTGTGTTTTTTTCTTCCAAATCACGTTTGTGTTTAGCTTCTTTTTTGAGCCAATCCCAATACTTGTCCATGATTTTTTTCATGTTCTCAATGAAAGCATGATAGTTACGGTCATTTTTCAATTGTTCAAGCGTTTTTTTGCATTTTTCCTTCCTTTTGATATCATTGTCCACAAAATCAGGGTAGCCTTTAAAGTAGTTGCTATCGAATTCGAAACTATTTCCCGATTTGACTTTTAGAAGATTTCCCCCTTTGTAATACACATTGAAGTAGTCTTCGCGAATCTGAATAACAAGATCTACGTCGTTTCGTACCTCGTCAATGAGACCTTTTAGATTGCCTCTTCCTGCAAATGCTTTTGCCCATTTATTTTTCTTTTTCTCGTCCATGTCCTTCAGGTGCAGACCACGGCCTAAATATGTTTTTTCAGTGGCTTCCGTCATGATTTTCTTTACTTTTAGTTTGCGATTATCAGATTTATACGCAGAAAGATCTATTGCCTCCAATTCATGGCGATAGCACCATAACTGACCACCTGTTCCGTGTTGAATACTAAATGGTTTTCCTTGCTGTTCGGCTCTTGCTTTCAGAACAATTGCGTCCAATGACGTGAGAAATACGGCATATTCGTCACTTATCCATTCGCCATTGTCATTGCGAATTAGTCCCCAGTTCTTGTTGTTTACTTCTTTTTCCATTATACCAATTCATATTTAGGTGCTTCAACAGGAATGATTTCATTTTCGGAATCATCGTTAAGAGTAGGAACAGCCAGACGTACATTGTCGTCTCTCATGGTATTGTCTATCAGGAGTGTTAGAGGGAAAATATCACTGTCTTCAGTCAGGATGGGAATTCCATACTCATCAAATTCTGTCATATATGCAGAATCTATTCCATAAACGTATATACATTTACTCTGTTTGTCCATTTCGTGATTGATGAAAGGGTCGTTCGTGGCATCGAATCCATTTCCTTGTGTCAAATCCATTCCGTACATCATGAAAGGAGCTGCATCACAAGCCCTCTCCAGGAGTCTCATGGTTCTCGAATTACAATACAAATTCAGTGCGTATTCCGTTGAATGACGCTTGTGAAAATCATATTCAAAGTCTTTGATGAGGTTACGGAAAGACACGCCGTCGCTTTCCCTTCTTCCTTTTTCGTTGAAATCATCGGGATTGAAATAATAGGTTTCGCTAATTTCTTTTTCTATCATATTGTCAATGAATTAGTTAATGTAAATAATTATTCTTCAATCTTATTAATTAATTCTTTATTCAATTCCTCATCTTTCCTATCAGCTGTTTCACCAACGTGGTGCAGGGGCAAAAGGGGTTAGTCGTTAACAATATACGGCACCGCCCCATATTTTCCCGCAATGTGGTTCTTCTCGTAGTTGGCATCGCAGCGGAGCATCTTGGTGGACAATCCCTTTGTCTTGCACTGTAAATTCAAGTAGCATAGCTATTTATGTCAAAATGAGGTGTATATATTCCCATAAGCAAAAATACAAAAATAGTCAATCCACTGACGATTTTTACGTAAATTCAGTCAACACACTGACGAAATTTATTTATAACGCCATACTCACTGACAAATTGGAATTTATGATGGTTCAGAGTTATACCTCCTCTGCCTGCATAGGCTTGTATATCGTGTCTACCACTCTGCGCTGGCATTCGTCGGCATCGGAAAGAGGTTGGGTACTGATAAGCATAAGGACACAGGAGGGGTCGAGGTGTGCGTCATTCAGGATTCTGGGATCCTCCAACTCAACATGAAAACCGTTACGCTCGTAGAAGGCGATGCGTCGGCGTGTGATGTCATCAGTCGGAGGCTCCACTTCCCCGATTATCGGCAGATTGGTCTCTTCCCTCAGGAGTCTCAGCGTCAATGCGCCCAAACCCTTGTTACGGTGGATGTCAAGCGTAGCCAAATACAGGAGATAACGACATATGCCTAATTCAAATACTACAGCCATACCGCAGAAGTCGTCATCTTCAGTGATGGCATAAAAAGACATTTCCTGGCAGTGGTCTATCATCCACAGGAAACGTTCAGTGTCAGTTCTCTCCGCTTCGGGAAAAGCAGACTCGTAGAGCTCTGGAACTTGCGCTATCAGCGGGTCTTTGCTTGACTGTATTTTTATCAAATTCATGACTATATTACGATTTATGTGTTTCTAAAGAGTAGCAATTACTATGAGTCTTCAACACCCACTGCCGTCAATGCTACACGTAAGCATGACAAAGATAACCAGCAACTTCACCTTTGCCGATGCCAGCCAATGTGTTCGCCGCTATGATGTCTTTTCTCTCGTTCACGATGCAAAAGTAGTCAAATTCTTTTATTGAGGTGATGTTTTTGAGGGCTTTCAAGTACGTTGAAGCTTAAAGATAGCAGTTGAGACAGCCGCTGGCGCGGTGTTTTTGCCCATTATAAAGCCCGAGCTGTGGGTAAGGCGCGACGGCCTTTCATAAGGCATTCAGAGAAGTAGATGCTTTCCAAATAACATGATGCCGCCCCGGGCATGTGTCGCAGCGGAGCAAGGGCTAAAAGAAAAATGATGATGCTCACGACCGCTGCGACTCTTGCCCAGGGCGATATAGAAGTAGTGGCAGGCCGTCGCGCGGGCTGGGCGGTGATGTCGACGAGCAGAGTGGTCTACCGCAGGAACGAGGACAGCCACCCTGCTCGGCGGCTTGACCGCACAGCTTTGGGGAGGCAGGGTAAGAGCTTTCCGCTGCAAAAACCGTGACAGCGGCGGCTTGGTCGGTAATGGCTAATTGGTGGTGCTTCAGGAACGACGAGGCTAAAGGTTACGGTAGAGGTCTCCCTTACGGGGTGCGGCTGCTGGTATTGGCCGCGTAGGTGAGCGCAATAGGCGTTTTGTGGGTGAGAGACGGCGCGACCGACTACGGCACAACAAGCCTTTCTTTTCGTGTAGCCTTCCAGCGATGGTGTTGCTGGTGCGGCTGGGCGACCTGACGACGGACTGTAGCGGAGCGAGCAGACGACAGCGGAGTTTACGGAGCCGTCGTCTGCCCGTCGGAGCGAAAGGTAGTTGTCAGGCCGCGAAGCGTGGGGCATTCTCGATGAGGCTGAGGGAGCCTCGTTTGCAGAGGTGAAAACGCCCATGGAGCGACCGAAGCGGCGAATGGCAGCAGCTTAGGCTTGTGCGGCTGACGGGATGAACACGATGTGGAGCGCCTCGACGATGCCTGTAGGATTGGGGTAGGCAGCGCGGGCCGCGTTAGTGGAGCGATGGACACAGTGAGGTACGAGCCGTGTCCGTCGCGGAACGGTAGCGGCTGTAGCACTGCCGGACACAAGACAAAGGCTTCGGCGGGGCGCGGAACACCTTGACGGGGTTTGGGATGGTGATGCTTTCGTTTTTTTCGTTCTATCGTTATTTGTACTATCGTACTTACGACCGTTTCCTTTCGGATGAAGCCAAGAGTGAAGTTCTGTTGCGGAGTAAGGACTTCCCTACTCGTTGGCGCTTTGCTGCGGGGAACGCGCAAGGGATTGGAGGGGCTTGGTGCGTAGTGAAGGGAAAAGCAGTTCCACAGCGGACGAAGGTAGCCGTGGAACTGTTTTGACCGGAACGGAGCACGGGAGCGATAGCGTACCCCCGCAAAGCCCGACCCCCGACGGCCTGCTGAGGCTTCCCTATCGATGGGGCTTTACGGAAGGCGGGGGATGCGCCCAAATAATCAAATAAAAAGAGACACCTATAAATAATAATAAATGTGTAGAAATGCAATGACATAAATCAGTAATGATTCATTTTTATTGATTTTTACTTTTTTTAGTGTTAAGCACTGCTTAAAGACGGATAATGCGTATATTTGCAGCTTTAATCCAAATTCTAGAATTGGCCTTAAAATTCTGGTATATTAAGAAAACACCACAAGCTATGAGTAACTTCTTTAATTGGTTTGGAAAACTGTTGGCAGGAGAGTCAGCAAAAAGTAATGGCGACGGAGAAAAATCGGCGATTGAAGACAAGAAGCCGGAAGAAAATTCTGTTGAAACCAGGGAGAAAATAAAAAAAGCCACAGTGAAATTGCTTAATTCTCTGTATATGACAAATCCAGAGAAATGTAAGTCAAAGCGAGTGATAGTTTGGCTTGATACGGACAATACCACTTTCAAATCTTTTGATGATTTTGCACAAGAGTTGGCTGAAAATTGGGCAATTGAAAGAGGCTATTCGTTTGAAAAAGTTGAAGTAAAGCATGGTAAGCCTGAAAAAGAACAAGATGCTCGAAAAGTTAATGTGGATATTGATTCTATTGCTATTTATCTTCAAGAACAAACGGTAGAAGAAGAAAACCATGTAAAGAAGGCTTGTATTTCTGTTTATGGAAGCAATGGTAGTTTGTTACAAGAAAAGTATGAATTATCAAGTGAAGTTTTAGAAAAAGAACGCAGAAAATACTACCATATTGGACGTGGAGAGCATCCAGATATGGAAGATGGAAGTTATAGACAAAACCATATTGTTATTGATGAAAATAACAATCTGGACAAAAACAAATATGTCAGTCGTGCACATGCACGAATTGGTTATTCAGAAAACATAGGCTTTTATTTGCAAGTTGAGTATGGCGGCAGTAGATTGTCAGGAAATCGTACTAGAATATTTCGTGACGAGGAAAAGATTGAAGTTGAAAATGTTGATATGAAGGAGCCTCTTCATGATGGTGATTTAATTGAACTTGGTAAGGCTGTATTGTTGCAATATAAAGAGATAAAATAAAGAACATAAATTATGGGTATTGTAAAAAACATATTGGAAAGTCTTCGTCCACCAGGTGGAGGGAAAACTAAGAGTAATAATGGCAAGAGTAAAGTTACCAATAAAACGCTCTATAAAGAACTCATTGAACATTTCAAGACTGATATGGAGGAATTGTCGGTAGGGAGAAGAATATTGTATCCGATGTCGTTCAATATCCTACTCTATCCCGACGATTATGACCGTGTTGGCGAATCACTTCCTTTTATTCTTCCAGAGGTGATAGCTGGCTTTTATGCCGCTATCAAATCTAAGAGAGAAAGCATCCTTGATTCAGACGCTACTCCTCCAGCAACATATTGGTTTTTCCAATTTGCTTCAAGTAGTGTTAAGACGGAGGACAAAACAGAGTCGTTTATTATTCCTGGCGAAATTGTTACCGTAGGACATCTAACCACATTTGATATTAAAAAAGCACAAGAGGGCACAACAACAGAAAACGTTAGACTTTCAGTAAAGTGTCAAAACTCAGATGTCAATAAGAATAACATAAATAAGGATGCGTTGCTTGGTATGGAGATTTTAACCAACAATGCATACACTTTCAACTTTGACAAGAGTATGAGTGAGAAGTTGAGTGATATCCAATCTTCGCTGAGGGGTGGTAATAATGCTTTGGCTACATTGACTTATACAATTGGTTCAACCAATGTGCATCTTGACATGTTGGATGAGTTAGTAATTCTATCAGGACCTAAAGATACACGAAAAATGGGCAATATTATGATCATCAAAAACGAGTCTGTTGATGTTGGTCATGTTCAAATCAGGTATGTCAGAGAGGCCAATAGATTCCAGCTTTGTGCTTATTCAAGGACACGACTCAATATGCGTGATGTTCCATTGAGTGTTGGTGGCGCACCGATTTGGAAAGACATGGCGTTTAATTCCACTATATTGCTTAATGATGAAGTGAATATTGAGTTTAAAGCAGCGGAAAGATTTATTACGAGATAATAAAAACAAACCATGAAACATAAGGGGGAAATATCAATTTACGGCAAAACCGACATGGGGCGAGTAAGGACAAACAATGAGGATGCCTTTGTCGCCCAATCGCTTTGGGACGAGGACACTTTTCTTGCCATTGCCATTGATGGTGTTGGAGGCTACGAGGGAGGTGAGATTGCTGCTGACATTGCGAGAAAGACCATTCCAGAGTTTTTGTCTGTTTCTTCAAATGGCGAACGAATTGAGTTGTTGAAACAGGCAGTTACAGCTGCCAACAACGCTATCTTTGAGGCACGGGAAGCCGACCCTGAACATGGACAAATGAGCTGTGTGTTGACGGCAGCCATCATAGATATTGCTCAACAAGAAATCAGCATGGCTCATGTGGGTGATTCACGCCTCTATAGTTTCTATCATGGAGAATTAAAGAAACTATCCCATGACCATTCTCTGATCGGTTATAGAGAGGAAATTGGCGACCTTACCGAAGAAGAAGCTATGCATCATCCTCAGCGGAATGTGATTGGAAGAGATTTAGGCTCGCAAAAACACAAAGCCAACGATGATGAATTTATTGAGGCACAAGTTTTTCCGCTATTACCGAACACAACGCTTTTGTTCTGTTCCGACGGTCTTTCTGACATGATTACTTCTTCCACTATTACTGCAGTTCTTAGCCAAAGTGACAGTTTGGAAGAAAAAGCGGATGCTTTGATTAAGGCTGCGCTCGAAGCAGGAGGAAAAGACAATGTTACGGTAGTATTATTTGAGTATCTGAATGATGAGCCCGAGACAAAAACTGCAGAAGCCAAAAAAGAAATGGAAAGATCTGTAGTATTTGATGCAGCCGAAGAGACTTATAACCAAGCCAATCAAACAGCAGGTAATTCATCAAGAAAAAAATGGCCAGTTATAGTTGTTTGCTTAATTCTTGTACTTATGGCTGGTGCATTTGCCGTTTTCAATGGATTGAATGGAAAGACCCAAAAGAACAAAGGCAAAATGGAAGAACAACAAAATGGTTGTTCGGATAGCATTGTTTTGCCACAGAATAAAATAGATAGTCTCAAATTTCAGGCTATACATCCTGCACAAGGTACAAATGCCGAGAATTATTCTGGTATGCAGTCTCAAATTGAGTCTTTACAACGGCAGAACGATTCTTTAAGAATGAAACTAATAGAAAGCGAGAGCCAAAAAAAACAACTTGAAAATAAAGTCAACCAGTTTGTAGAAGAACTAGATGTATTAAGAAAATCCTTATAAAAATTGTAGATTATGGATAAGCGAGCCCTTTTGAAAAATCTATTGTTTCCGATTATTGTTACCGTTTTATTGGTGGGAATGTTCCTTTCATTTCTCCACAATATAGATAGACGACACGCATCGGTAATTGAAGACATAAAAAACAGAAGAGCTGTAGTGCTATCTCCTGATTGTAAAGAAAAGGATTTATCAGAAATCATATTTAATAATGGTTATGCCGAGACCGAGGAAGATGCCAGTTTTATTGCCTCGGTTTTGGTGAACAGACAAAAGGAAAGTGGTCGCCTACCAAGTCTATATACTTTGCAGAAACGACTCTTTGGACAAGTGCCCGTTGCTATGGCGGATTCATGCAAAGTTCTAACAAAAAGAGTCAAATCTTCATGTGACAATCTTGGCCAGAATACCCTTTTGGATTCTTTGGATAGAGAAAGAATTCATCCTGGGAATGACAAAATCACAGTAAGAGTATATGAAAAAGTTGAATCCAAAAATTGGCTGAAGAAACTTTTAAGGGTTGAGGACGAAAAGGCATGTGAGAATATTCGCGTGCAGTTAATAGCTCATTACCGTGACACCTTGAATAAACCTGCTACTGATACCATAGGTTTTGTGCTGACGGATTCGGAAGGCAATGCTGTGTTTGATAACCTTAATACGGAAGATTCATATAGTGTGTTGCCGATTAGGAAAGGTTTTGAGTATGGCGTTTCGAGGGGTACAAGAGCGGGAAAATGGGAAATGGAAGAACCAGGAAAAGGCATGACGTTCGCTTTTGAGCAAAAGGAACATAGGATTCAATTATTAGGCAATGACAAACTCAAGCAAATCAAAGAAGACAAAACTATAATGGTTCGTTCACCACAAGAATACAAAGCCATTGTTGTGAAGTGGTTTGTATATGTGATGATGGCTTGGTGGGTGTTGTTCATATTCATGATCTTAAGGAAAAAGAAATTCAATGGCGCTATGATAGCCGCCTGTATGTTCCTAACTGGGTTATGTGTGCTGATGATGTTTTCCATGCAAGACCCCTTAAATGATGAACTTCATGGAGCTGGCATGGGACAAGGTATAGTGCTAGGTTTGCTTGCGTGTATCTTTTTCCAATGTGTCGATTTTGTAAAGTTCTATCAGAACAACAGCAAGATAGGCTTTGACATTCCTGTAAATATAATTAGATGGATATTCAAACCATATCGGCAAAAGGTTGCTGGTTTGGCCAACACCTTAAAAGGCAATGCCAATGTTCTGAAAAAGATTCTTGCTATGCTTTTGGTCGTGCTCACCGTGCCCTTCCTACTGCTTGACCTTCTTCAAATCACCCGATTGAGCAACGCTATTGAAAAATTGTGCGACAAATTGCCCAAAGGTATAGGGTGGCTTGTCATGGCATTACTTTTGACTGCGATGTTGTGGGTTCCAGGATTGGGACAGTCGATAGGCGGCATGAAGGTAAATCTCAACTTGTTTGGCCTTGTGTTCCAGCCGAGCGAGATTGCCAAGTATCTTATTCTTCTTTTCATGGCAGCATTTTTTACACAACAAGCGGATACTATTATAGCGTATTCTCAACCTCATAGAGCGGACATGCTTGTCAGCAAAATGAAAACACTGATTTGGATTATCATAGGGTTAGCTGCTTTAATGGCCATGTATCTTATTTTGGGTGATATGGGGCCAGGGCTTGTTATTAGTATCACATTTATTATATTGTATTCTTTAATAAAATCTAAGGTTAACTTAGAGCATTTAGATGAAGAAGGTCGTTGGAAACGAATATTTACTTGCGATTTTGCCATGCTTGTTTATGGCGTGTTATCGTTTGCCGTATTCTTGATTGTTGGTCATAAGCTTGGAAACATGCTGCTCTTTGGGTTATTGTGGTTTGCGTTCTGGGTAGTCATGGGTTTAGTTGTATTCAAAAAACAACTTTTTGAATCAGCATTATTGCTGAACGCCATCGTGTTTCTTTTCCTTTTTGGTGGTAGGATTATTGGTTATTTAGATAAAGATGCGGGCAAAAGATTTGATGAGCGAATCAGCATGTGCAGTAACACATGGGGCTCGATTGATTTAGATAACATTGGCCCAGACCTTCTCACGCCAGCTACTCCTGTTTCAAACACACAAGTTGCAAATGGATTATGGGCATTGGCTACTGGCGGCATGAGAGGACAAGGATGGGGCGGCGGCAAACCAAGTCTGGTTCCAGCTTTCCATACTGATATGATCCTTGCCAGCATAGGAGAACAGATGGGATGGATTGGCCTTTTTATGGTAGTGATAGCTTTAGCCGTATTGTTACGAAAAATGGCTGTCGTTGGTTATCGTGTGGGACATCCATTTGCTTTTTACTTATGTTTGGGTTTTGCCATTGTCATTGGAGTTCAATTCTTTGTTATTGCTTTGGGGAGTACCGGAATAATACCTTTAACGGGTGTGACAGTTCCTTTCCTTAGCTTTGGACGTGTGAGCATGATACTCAATCTTGCTGCTTTTGGCATTGTTTTAAGCCTTTGCAATAATATTCGCGAGGATGAGACTGCTGTTTCTGCAAGTGTGAGGCAAAGGTCTGTCGAGCGATACAGTTATCCTATTGCAATGGTTACTATGGTGTTTCTGTTCTTTGCGATTTCAACTTTGCTTGTTTGGCAGTACTATCAACTATGGAAACGAGACAAAACTTTGATTCATCCTGTTTATGTTCTCAACACAGAGGGCAGACCTGATGTACAATATAACCCACGCATTCACTTGTTGGTGCGCAACATGGATGCGGGTAGAATATACGACCGTAACGGCATTTTACTAGCAACTAGTGATAAAACAGAAATCATTCCAGAAACATACCTAAGTTTAGGCATTGATCAGCAACAATTGAACACTATGCTTAAACGCAATCAAAAGCGATACTATCCTATGGGAGAACAAATGTTCTTTATGGTGGGTGATATCAATAATGGACTTATGTTTTCCTATGACGAGAATCATCCTGTAGGCTATATGGCCGAAGCACAGCACCTTTCATATCTTCGCGGCTTTGACAATGTTTTGTATGATAAGAACGGAAAGCCCATTAAAGTAAAACTAGAAACAAACAAATGGAAAGAAGACACCTATCTAGCACCTACTACTACCGTAACGAGCCCGATTCTTTTAAGAGATTATTCACCTTTAATAAAGTATCTGAAAAATGGTATTGATGGAAAGAAAGTTGACAAACACAATAAACAGGTAAAAGATGAAAAATATGATTTACATCTTACTGTGGATGCTGCTTTGCAGGCTGATTTACAGAATTCCATAAAAGATTATGTTGAAAAAGAATATAACAATAGGTTTTTGCGAGTTTCTGTCGTTGTTCTTGATGCACAAAATGGCGACTTACTAGCCTCAGCCAACTATCCCTTGCCCGATTATGACCGCCTAATTAAGGAAGAGGAGCTTGCTCGCGCCAACGGAAAGCCATATGCCGTGTTTAATGACTACAATAAAGACAAAACATGGCAAACTTATACCGATAGAGATTTGGGAACCACTTATCAGACCCCGCCAGGTTCTACGGCAAAAATAATGTCGGCCATAGGTGGTTTTATAAAATGTGGTAAAGATGTGAGTGGCCAGACTTATTATATCACTGATGCCAATCGAATTGAGAAGGGCATTGAACCTATTGGCAATGTGACTATGCATGATGCTATTGTTAAATCTTCCAACTGTTATTTTGTTAATTTGGTGCATGACAAGGATTTATATAACGCATTGAAACCAGTTTATTCTTCTATTGGTATCAGTATTGGTGGTATTACACCATATATATACACATTTAAGAGTGATACCCTTTGGAGACAAAACTATTATGCAAAAATCAACACAAACAGAGATAAAGCATTGCATTACTATTCCTTATTTAAACAAGGAAGACTTAAAAAAGACGGAGGAAATTTCATTACCAAAGATAATACAAATATGAATGTTGGTGAATGGAGATGGTCTTGGGGACAAGGTTATAGTTATAGTGCGAAAGAAAGTTTTGATTTTCTAGCATCACCACTAAATATGGCGAGAGTTGCCTCTACAGTGGTCAACAATGGCGATATGCCTATCACACAATATGTTTTGGGAAAAAATGATTATGAGTCTTCAATACGTAATGAAGGTGTCATCCACTTGATAAACTCTGAAGAAGCAGGAATACTGAAAAGTTTTATGTTTGATGAAGCAGCAAAACATAGAAAAAACGGTCATAGTATTCCTACCTACTTTGGTAGTAAGACAGGAACACCAGAACGAGAGAGGATAGTTAGTTCAAAAAGGGATTATAATAGAAAAACGAAGCAATATATAACAAAAAACACTACTGTTAAGCTTAACGATGGATGGTATATGTTTTTCGCAGAAAGCGACGATAGCAGTCATCATTCTATTGCAGTTGCAGTACGTATGGAACGTTTACCTAAAGGATCTATTTCAAGTCATGCCGTGAAGCTTACAGGGAATGTAGTAAAAGAGTGTTTGTTTAAGCGCGGTTATATCAGGGAATAATTATTTTAATTAGAAGAAAACAATAAGTAAATTATAGATTAAACATGTAATAATATGAGAAAACTTTTAATATATACCCTACTGATTGCGTTTCTTTGTTCTTCATGTTCCACACCAGAGGATGAAGGCAAAAGGTTAGCTCAATGTATGAATGAATGTGCAGAGAGCTTCATAAAAGAGAAGCAAAAAGCAGAAACTGACTTTGTGAGCAGTTTTAATGTTTCTGATTATTCGACACGAGCCGAGGCTTTGGAAGCCTACGACCAAGCGTTGATAAAGGTATTAGATAATTACAATGCCAAGCATGATGAAATAGCAATTCAGAGAAGTGAAATTGCTGGAGAATATGCCGATGATTATAAAAAGATGGCAGCATTCCAAACTTCTTATGATAACAATATTGATTCTGAACTAAATGATAGGCTTTTGGATGCAATAGCGGAAACGGATTATCCAGCAGCTGTATTGGCGAAAGTTAAGACGGTCATTCCAGTTAAGCCGGATGCGGTCCAAATCCAAAAAGATTTGGTTGGACATCAGCTTTCAGAAGGCTTAGAAAAAGAAAAATGCTGGTTTCATGAAGATTATCGTTGGAAGATTGGAGATTATGAAATCCATGATTTCAAGATTGAAGAAGTTTTGAGAGATGATTCCAAGAATTACATTTTCATAGCAACGATGCGCCTCGAAAACGAACTGAATGCATTCAATGCTCGAGCCAAGGTTTCCTATGTGCTTCCAGATGCCGAAGATTGGACGTTGGAATTTGTGAATTCATTGGGTGTAACCATTGTGAAGACTCACAAATATGATGATTTGATAAGTTGCGCGATTGAGGATGACGGTTGGGGCGGCGTGGACGCTCTGTTTATTACCAATAAGGCAGAAATTGAGTTGGGTGTAGGCGTTGAAATTGTGGCTAATGGTACTAGAAAACGCTATGCGGTCAGGGTGAGTCCAGACAAAAAGTCGCAAGTGGGAGGATTGTTCGGAGGTGGTAATGTAACCTCGTATGAGATTGAGTTTATTGAAAGGTTTTGATTAAGTAAATGAGAATAGTTACTAAAAAATAGTGATCATGAAAAACATGAAATTAAAAATCTTGACATTGTTCCTAACGTTGATGTTTTTTGCAAGTTGCTCCTCACAGATGGAACGCGATGCCACTAAAATGGCCAAGCGTGTTGTCGAATTAGAACAGGTGCAAAAACGAATGGAAGACCGCTCGAATTTAGGTGGAAAGAGAATGTCAAAACAAGAATTTGAACAATATTCGCGGGAATATATTGAATATGCCAACAAGATGTTAGAGAAGTATAGCGAAACACGGGAGCAGAAACAGGAGTTCTATCAGCTTGTTGAGAAGAAGGCAGATGAAATGAGAAACAAATAAGAAAAATCCATATACACTAGTGTTTAGGTGGTAAATAATTGTCATAAGATGAAAGTCAAGAAAAACAAGTCGTTCTTTAGGTTGGTCATACGATGGGGCCTAATTTGTGCTTTAGCGGTCTTGGCAATTATTGGTTTGTGCAACTTAATCGTCATTCAAAGCGCAAAGGGCAGAATCTATGATGATGTAGAGAAAATCCCATACAATAAAGTAGGACTTGTTTTGGGCACAATTCCTAAACTCAGTAATGGAAATGATAACTATTACTATAAATGTAGAATGCAAGCAACAGCAGACTTGTATTTTGCCGGGAAAATATCATACATCATAGCCAGTGGGGACAATCATATCAAGGATTATAATGAGCCGGAATGTATGCTTAACTCTTTGGTTGCATTGGGAGTGCCAGATACTGTGATTTATTTGGATTATGCTGGTTTTCGAACGTTTGATTCGATGATACGAGCCAAAAAGGTCTTTATGCAAGATTCGGTTACAGTTATTTCCCAGCATTGGCATAATCAAAGGGCTATTTATGTTGCCAGGAAACAAGGGATGGATATCATAGGATTTGATGCGAAAGATGCCATTGTTCGGAAAGCATACATCAAGAATCATATTAGAGAGATGTTAGCAAAAGTCAAGGCTGTAGTAGATGTGTACTTTGGTAAACAGCCTCATTTTTTGGGAGACCCCGTGATAATACCTTAGATAATTACTAATCATTGAAATTAAAGAATATGTTCCTTAAAGATTATAAAATACTTGGACAACCAGGCAAAGGAGGCTTCGCCACGGTATATAAGGTACGGCACAACACCTTGGGTTACATCCGAGCTATTCGTGTGCTCAAAGAACCTGTTACAGACGAGAACAGTCCGACTTATCAGAAGTTTTTGCGAGAGTGCAAAGTATTGCTACGCTTGGGAAATGGTATTCATCCCAATATTGTACATATTTATCAACCCCGTCTAGTTGATAATAATGCATTGGTTGAAATGGATTATGTGGACGGCAAGGACATTTCACATTATTTGAATGAGCATGGCAATTTTGTGCCTGTAGATGAGGTACTTCGTATGGCTGTAGAGATTAGCAGTGCTTTAGCATATTGTCATGAGGACATATATAAATTCTGTATGGATCCTGACGAAGACAATTTAGAGAGCGACCTCATTGACGGAACCAAATTTTTAATTGACGATGCCACACGTAAACGACTTATTGAGAAATATAAAGTCATCCATAATGACATCCACTCTGGAAACATTATGCGACGTGAAGACGGAAGTTTTGTGCTTCTTGATTTTGGTCTGGCAATTACAAGTGATGAGGATGTTCGTAAGAGTAGTCGGCATGAGCACGGAGCAGAGGAATATAAGGCACCGGAAAAATGGGATGATGACAGCGAGCAAACCGAGCAATGGGACATATATAGTTTCGGTGTCGTCATGTACGAATATCTTGCAGGGCGAGTGCCATTCCCTTATGACAAAACTTGTCCTAGTGCAGAAGCGTCGTATAAATTAATGAAACAGCACAAAGAGCAGCAACCTCCACAAATCTATGATTTGCGTAAAGCGTATTTTGAAGCCAAGTTCCCTGATAAGTTTTATGAGAAAGACTATCCTGATTGGCTGGAAACAGCGATAATGAAGTGCTTGGAAAAGAATCCATCCAATCGTTTCAAAAACGGCAAGGAATTGTATGAATTCATTGTTGGCCCTCATGAAGATGGCAATGCCACAGAGAAAGTTGATGACCTGGACGATTTTAAAGAATCGTACAACAGGCTGGGTGATGAGGTGCAAAGATTAAAGGATGAAAACGATGCCTTAAAAAATCAGTTGAATAAACAGACCGAACTAAAGAAATGCAAGAAATGTGGCACTGTGGCAACAACACCAAATGCGAAATATTGTAGGAAATGTAAAACCAAATTGATATGAACGAAAACGAACACATAGACAACTTGCATTGCAAGCATTGCGGTGCCGAACTTGCTAGTGACAGCATCTTTTGTGAGCAATGTGGGAAAAGGGTGAAACCTAATAAGTGGCTGTTTATCATCCTTGCATTTGCCATGTTGCTTGTAGGCGGTGGTTTATGGTATTATATGACTCATAGAAGCGGAAAAGAGCCTCTGCCAAAGCCTAAACCAACCTATACAATTTCTGTCAAATCATCTGATGAGACGATGGGAACAGTTATTGGAGGAGGTTCGTATGATACAATTATCACTGTCACGATAGAAGCTTTGGCCAACGAAGGCTATCAATTTGTTTCGTGGAATGATGGCTATAAGGAACGCCAAAGAAAAGTGGTAACTGACCATAATCAGGAATATGAGGCTCAATTTGAAAATAAACCAGAGACTCCTGAACCCCCTACCCCTACTATTCCAAAGTTTTTGATTAGGGTAGAACCTTCCGATCCCAGTATGGGGACGGTTACGGGAGGAGGCACTTATGATTCACTTTCGGTCATTAGAATTGAAGCCATAGCAGAAGATGGATTTAAGTTTTCCAAATGGAATGATGGAAACAAAAAGAACCCTCGGACAGTAACAGTCTTGTCCAATCAAAAGTTTACTGCTTCATTTATAAAAACACCTGTAGATTGGGGTGGACCTGTTCAGACAGATTGGAATGGAGTTGCAACATATACTGGTCCAGGAGAAGGAGGACGTCCCGAAGGTGTTGGAGGTAAACTAGTATTTTATAGCAACTATCAACTAGAGTTGAAAGATATCAATGGGACAAAGCTTGACATCAAAGCTGGAGAAACTATTGAGGACACGAAGTTTGTAAATTACAGGCTGCGTCAAGGCACATTGCATCGTAAAGATGGCTCGACAAAATGGTTCAATATATAATGAAGTATGAAAGCCAAGTATAATATAGTAGTTGCTATTCTTAGTATCATTCTATTTCAAGGATGGTACAATGAGATTTATGGTCAAATCAAATTTGCCTCTTCGCAATTGGAACAACTCGCTAATAAAACCAGTATTACCTTACCTTCAGAGGATGGCGTATATTATCGAGCAGAGCAGTTCAACGAACTTCCCTTAACAATTATCGTTAAACGTGGTGAAGTTACCCATATAGGATTATCATTATTTACAATAAGTCAAAGACAATTTGTTGATGAATTAATTTGTAACTTCCTTGAACGCACTGCATTGGCCGCTGAGATTCCCGATTTTTACGGTGTCCCCTTCACACAGTATCTAAATGACCAAAAAATAGAATTATTTGAAGGTCAATGGGACAACATTAAAACAATGTTGAACGATTCTTGTTTCATTTTTCAAAGCTCAGTAATTGATGATAAAAACTATATAAATTGTTGGTACACGCTTGATGCCACAGAACGATACCTTACCATTGCATATCCGGCAAATTACCATCTTATTTCAGGTTTTAGTATGATAGAAGCCGAAAACCGACTTTATGACGATGTTCGTCTTACTAACAATGAGGACTCGACTTTTGTTGAACCAGATAGTACATTGTTGCAACGTATTGGTAATAGCCCCATATATTTGCTTAGAGGTGACATTTATTATCTACCTGGGCTTAATTCCAATCGTTATTATGTTGCAGATACCACAGGCAGGTTCGATTTGCTGTTTAGTGAAGACTTCCCAATTGAATCCTTGTTTAACCTTATGACTGGTACCGAAATTGAAAATCAATATGTAATCAACGCAAAATTGGTGAAATATGGCTATCAAGTAGATGATTTTATTGTTTCTCTCAAACATTGGCTCATTTTTTGCGCACAAACTGACTGCTTGCCATATTTTGGTATATTAAGCAAAGAAGAAAACATCATTGAAGGTGAATTGATTATGCACAACAAATCTTTTGGATACTGTCATGTAATGAAGCTTTCCATTGACCCCTCATTGTTGAAAAGCCGCGAAGGTAATATTCAGGCGAGATTGAACAGTTACGTTCCTATGTCAAATGTAAAAACATTGTTCGATGAAAATAAAAAGAAATAATCATATGAAAAAAGCATTAGTTATTGCCCTCCTTTTGATGGGTAGTCTGACAATTCACGCACAAAATGCCGTGAACTTTGAATTTTCTGGTGGTATAGATGACAATTCGTACCTCAAAGCCACAATGGAACGCCAGATTTCGAACCTATTGACCGCGATTAACAAAGCGGAAGCTTACAACACCAGTATTAACTATTCTGGGATTTACATTGACAATCTTGCTTCACAAAGCATAGATAAGATGTGGGAGAATGTTCACATGAAAACTCGTGACGGGTTCATTGGTGGAAACTGCCTTAGTGTAAGAACAAGCAGCGGTTCTTTATCTGGTTATCAGGTCCGCAACATAGCTGTTATCATGGTTCCAATAAAAGCAGATTACAATGAAGACCTAAATCAGGAAATATGTATTGATTTCGATAGGAATGGCAAGATAACAGATTTCAACCTTACCTTGGGAGTTAACCAATACACGAAAATTCTTGCAGATAGCAAAAGATTGGATGATTTAGACAAACGCCTTCAGATTTTACATTGGACGGAGCAGTTCCGCAATGCGTATTGTCAAAAAGACATTAATTTTATGGAAAATGTTTTCAGCGAAGACGCTCTCATTATCACTGGTAAAGTAGTAAGACGTGTTGCTTATTCTTATGAGACGCCGAATGTGCAGTATATTGTTATGGACAAACAGAAGTATATGGAAAATCTTCGTAGAGTGTTTAAGCGCAACGCGTACGTCAATGTGCAATTTGACGAAATAGAGATTTCAAGGCATGGTGTTAATCCGAATATATATGGAGTTACCTTGGTTCAAAAATGGAATTCCAGTACGTATTCCGATACGGGTTGGTTGTTTGTTATTTGGGATTTCACTGATGAATACAATCCTAAGATTTTGGTTAGGACATGGCAAGATAAGAAGGATTTTACCAGAGGCCAAGTGCTCTCTCTTAACGATTTTGATGGATTAACAGATGAGTAAATTTTTGGGGAGGATTAACTATGAAAAAGATATTTATTCTTACAATACTTTTTGTTTTAGGAGCCTCGATAAAAGTTTTTTCGCAAGCACTGCAGGTTACTAGTTTTAAGCAAACTTCCGATCTTACAGCTTCGAGATTTGAGAAAACAGATATCAATGGAGAACCGTGCGGTATGATTAAAGTGGGGTTGCCTTTGGCTGATGCAAAGTTTGTGGGAAATGTTATAGAGTCAACATATAAGGATGGAGAATGGTGGGTTTATATGACAAAAGGGTCAAAAAGGATTACAATTAAAACCACAAAATACCCTGCGTTAAGTTATGACTTTCCCGAACCAATCCAAAGCAAAGTCACTTATGCCATGACGGTTGTAAACAATGACATTTTCAATAAAATAAACGCGTTTTCTTATATTGTTCCTGGTCTAGGACAAATCGAATTGGGGAACAAGACTGAAGGATATGCCATTATTGCAGGTGAAACAATTCTTTTAGGTGGAGGTGTGATTTCAAGTATTGCCGCAAAAAAGCAACTAGATATAATGAGAGATGTTGATGTGTCCTTGGAAGATTTTATGACAGCAAAGAGGAAGTATAACACGCAGAAGGCCATAAATGTAACCTGTTATGTTGGTGCTGCTGCGTTATATGGATTTCATCTGTATCGTGTTTATTATTTGTCAAAGAAGGCAAGGACTAAAGGATTCACCTCTATAGCTCCAACAATTATGGCCACAGATGAATCAATGGCTTTAGGATTGAGTATAAACATTAATTTCTGATGATATGAAAAAGACACTATTTATTGGAATTATCTTTGCATTGACGGCCTTGTTTTATGGTTGTGTCAAGGATTTGCATAATTCTGGAATTAGCGAATCAACTGTGTTGAAAGGAAGAGTGTTAGAGGAATCCGAAAGAGAACCGATTGTGAATGTTATAGTAAAAGTAACAAACGGCCCATCGGATTATGCAAGTACCAAAACGAACAATGAAGGCAGGTTTGAATTGACTGTCAATTATGACAATTTTGACGAGGGCAATTATCTGTTTTTGGATGCTGGTTCATCAGGAATCACCAAAAGAATTGATTTGAAAGGAATGGGACAAGAATCCTATGATTATGGCGACGTTTTTTTATATAACAAGAACGACGGTGCAACGCCGACAATTACCACCAGCGCAGTTAGAGATATTACTTCCAATGGTGCTGTTTGTGGAGGCAATATCACATCTGATGGCGGATCAGAAGTGACCCGACGAGGATTGTGTTGGAGCGTTTCTGAGAATCCTACTATTTCAAGTTCAAATGTATCTTGTGAATCGGGAATAGGTGAATTCACTGGTGCTATTACTGGACTTACTCCAAATACAACATACCATGTACGAGCATTTGCAACTAATGCCATTGGTACATCCTACGGGGAGGACAGACATTTTACAACCGCAAATGGTGGAGGAAGTGCAACTAAGCCAACTGTTGCCACAAAAGCCATTTCAACTATTTCAACTAATAGTGCAGAGTGTGGTGGAGATGTTACTTCTGATGGGGGCTCCACTGTAACCGAACGCGGCTTATGTTGGGCAAAGGCCAGTACCACCCACACACCTACCATCTCAAATTATTTTGTTAAAGATGATGGTGTTGGAACAGGGACTTTTACATGTACGATGACCAATCTTACTGCAAATACTGAATATTATGTTCGTGCATATGCGAAAAATAATGTTGACATTGCCTATGGAGATCCCGTTTCGTTTACAACATTAGGAGGAGGTGGTGGTGGCACGGCACCTATAGTGCAAACAGGTATTGTCACTGATATTACTTCTTCTACAGCGAAATGTAGTGGAACAGTAACTTCTGACGGTGGGGACGGTTCACTTCAACGAGGTATTTGTTGGGGCACTTCTCCTAATCCTACTTGGGATAATTATTCTAACACATCTTTTGACAGTGGTCACGGAACCGGTTCTTTCACTTGTGATTTGAGGTATCTTTCTGCCAACACAACTTATTATGTTCGTGCTTTTGCTGTTAGTTTGATAGATACATCATATGGGGAAAATGTGAGTTTTACTACACTTGATAACAACACTTATCCGCCCGAAGTTCTTACTTGGACCGTTGATTATAATTCGAATAGTAATACGGCAGAATGCAAAGGTATGCTTTATTCAAATGGAAGTGCTCCTGTTAATGATTGTGGTTTTTGCTGGGGTACATCTCAAAATATAACGATTGAGAACAATCCAAATGTCATTCATGGAAATGTTCCATCAGGATCTTTGCCTGCTATGTTCACGTGTACTATCTCAGGCTTGTCTTTAGGGACTACTTATTATGTTCGGGCTTTTGCTACAAATGGCCATGAAACAGGATATGGGAGCCCAAAAACACTTGTCACATCAGGAGGTGGTGGCGGCGGAGGAGGGAGCACTACGGCTACCATTATTCTTACTGCAGGTGATGTTTGGGGAGATGGTACTGGATACCAAATGTTGCTTGATAAAACCCATTCTTTGTATGGATCCACTATTCCGACAGATGGCGCTTTAAGCACTTCTTGTTCAGGTAATGAGTCGATTTATAATCAATTTGATTATAAGATACCTACCAACGCTGATGGTAACTGCTCGACGCAGCATATTGTTCATAACAATAGCGTATCTATTACTATTCCTGCAGGAGTTTATGATTGGTGTATCACAAACCCAACTCCAGATGATAGAATTTGGATTGCTTCTTCGCAAGGCAATGTTGGAGGACGACAGAATGATTATGAATTTGAAGGAGGAAACACCTATGAATTTACCGTAACATTATCTGGACAGAACGATGCAGTAAATGTTGTCATCACTGGAGGAGGCAAGGGTAAAAAGAGTATGGGACAATCAAATGTTGAGTGTAGGCGAAAATAAAAAACGTTTCTATGAAAAAGATTATCTTTCTAATAATATTGTTTGCAGCAGGAGCATCGTTGAAAGTATTCTCCCAAACTCTCAAAGTAACTAGTTTTAAGCAAACCAATGACCTTACTGCTTCAAGGGTTGAGAAAAGAGATATCAATGGCATCCCATGTGGATTGATTAAGGTTTGGTTGCCGATTACTGATGCAAAATTTGTGGGGAATGTTGTGGAGACAACATACAAGAATGGAGAATGGTGGGTTTATATGACAAATGGTTCGAAAAAAATTACTATAAAAAGTTCAAAACATCCTCCGTTAAGTTATGAATTTACAGAACCCATCCAAAGCAAAGTTACGTACACTATGGCCATTGAAATACTTAAAGAGGTTGACCCATTATATGTTGATGGATGGTCTATTTATAAAAACGGAAGAAGGTTGGGTGACAATGAAATAAGAACACTTTTCGCAAATACTCCTGCCTATGAACAATACGAAAAAGGATTGGGAATTTATGAATCGACTTTTTGGAATAAAGATGACAGATGGGGGCTTCCTACATCGAAAGGCTTAGCCTATACATTTCTTGCTTGTGGAGGCACAATGGTTATATTGGGTTATGGCTTTGCTTCGTTAGCAGATGATGAAAAAGATGTAGAAGCCATGAAAAAATTCGGAGCCGCAGGATTGGTGGCGACAGGAATTGGTTGTGGCATATTTTTGATTAGAACGAGTGTGTTAGCTTCTGGTAAAGCTAAGATTCGCAAAGCTGTTAATCTTTATAATAATCAAGGAATGTATTCGCAAAGTGATGTGAAAATGGAATATGGATTGACAGGGAACGGCGTTTATTTTTCTCTATTGTTTTAAAGATTTATAAAAAGATATGCAATCAACACAAATTGATATTAAGGATAACGGAAGCGAGCTGCAAATCTCAATCCAGGGCATTTGCTTTACCATGAAAAAAGTTGAAGGCGGCTCTTTTTTGATGGGTGCTCAAAAAAAGGACAAATCAGGGCTGAACTATGATGAAGATGAGGTAGTAAGCGACGATGAAAGTCCTGTCCATCAAGTAACCGTTGATGACTTTTATATTGGAGAAACCGAGGTAAATCAAAAGCTTTGGAAGGCCGTTATGGGGAATAATCCAAGTCGCCATATCGATGCGCGGTATGACCTTCCTGTTGAAAGCGTTTGCTGGTATGATTGCCGTGAGTTTATCGAAAAACTGAATGCAATCACAGGCATGACGTTTCGGCTGCCGACTGAGGCCGAATGGGAATATGCGGCCATTGGAGGAAAGACAGGACAACGGTGTAAGTATTCAGGAGGTGACAAATTATCTGATGTGGCTTGGTTGACTGACAACCATGGAGTAAAAACACATCAGTTAAAAGCAAAAGTGCCTAACGCATTAGGGCTTTATGATATGACTGGCAATGTGTGGGAATGGTGTGAAGATTGGTATGGTTCATACGACCCATCAAAGCCGCAAACGTCGAAGCGCAAAGTGCTTCGAGGCGGCGGCTGGTTAAATGAACCAAGATATTTCCGAGTTACATTTAGGGAACTTGCTTTCCCAGAATGTCGGTATTATTGCTTTGGGATGCGTTTGGCACTTACAAAGATTTAGATAATAGATATCACAAACAATAAAAACAACAAATCTATGAAAAAGGTTATAATGATTGTCTTCGCGAGCATGATGATGCTTGCCTTTACACAGTGTGGTAATAGCAATAACAGCAACCAAAGTGAAACAAAGGGGTCTAAAGAGTATCGAGAATTATGCGCAGGATTGTCAACCTGTTTAAAAGCCATCGACAAAGCCCAAGATTGCAGGGAGTTGAAGCAAGCCTATAAGGATTACGTGGACGAAATATACAATAGTGATTATGAATTCGATGATATGTGTACAGATAAAGAATTAGAGGATTGGGAAGGCCGGGTTGATGAGCTTGAAAGAATATATGATGAAAAGGCAGACGAGCTAGGTTGTGAGAGATTACTACGCTATGGCAGGTAGGATTATTTGAAAAGTCCGGCCTAATTATCAAAACATAAACGCAAATCTTTGTAAAAATGAAATTTAGAGTATTGTTACTTTTATCAGTCATATTGATGACCATGAGGTTCTGCTATGGACAGAGCGACCTTAGTGAAGCTATGTGCTTGAACACGTTGAAGACGTGGAACAACGCGATAAATAACCGAAATGAGGCGCAGTTGGCAGGTGTTTACTCCGGCGTGGTGAAATACTACCAGACATGTCTAACTAACAACCAGGTACGCGAAAGCCATACCCGTTTTTTCAAGAAAAACGCATACTTTCATCAGTATTATGACAACATCACGTTTGATTTTATCAACGGATGTCAGGCACAAGTCAGGTTTGACAAGCACGTGCAAACTGTGAAAGATGGTCCATATACTACATACGTCTCTTACCTGCACATGGTATTGAACGGGGATGACGATGGTGCATTGATTATTGGTGAAAGCGATACTACCACCGACAAGAATCTGGAAAAGCGCAAACCAGCAACAGTTAAGGTTGACAACACCACGCCATTGAATGCTATCTTTTGCGAAGCCAATGTCAACAAGCATATAGATGCCTCTTATTGGGATCTCGTGGATATGGGCGCAAATGAAGATGGCCCGCTGGCCAGTTTTCTATTGATAAGCGACCTCCCGAGAAGCAGAATCAACGGAATCATCAAGAAAGATTTCAAAGGGCAAAAGGGCACATTTTATTGTGGTGGGTTCGTGTCAGGTGGAGAGTGCGGATGGCCTGTCATCTATATCTATAACCCAACAACGCATGAGATGCGTTGTATAGGGAGTGATGAGGATTAGTGGCAATGAGACCATACAATAAAAACCATGAAGGTCATCTTCCTTGATTTCGACGGTGTTATGGATACGGCCTATTATGGTCATGTCCTTGGGAAAGAAGGTCGTTCCGCTAACGATGAGTTTGGGGCCGTCTTTGACCCAAATTGCGTTGGGTACCTGAAGGAAATCATAGAAAAGACTGGAGCCGAAATAGTGGTAACGTCTTCATGGAAGTCGCTGATGACTTACAGGGACATGCTCGACATGTGGGAACAAAGAGGCTTGCCCGGATACGTGATTGACATGACTCCTTCGTCATCAGGATGTAGGCATCGAGGCGATGAAATAGATGCTTGGCTGAAGGAATGCAAGGATGAGTGCCAATACGTCATCCTTGATGACATCGATGAGAGCAATTTCAATGAACATCAACTGCCCAGGTTGATTGTTGTCAATCCTTATCATGGCCTTGATAAGGAGGCCGCTGAGAAAGCGATAGAATTGCTTCAATCAGGAGGTGAAGAATAATTGTATTATTACCGCCTATTGATTTTCCTTGCCAGCTCTTTGCCTTTCTTGGTGGCCATCTTCTGAGGGTTGGGTATGATGTCGACGCGACCAAGGTCGAGACGGTCGGCATCGAAACAGTCATCAATGGTGGGATTGCCTGTGCTGTGGGTGCTGGTGTGAAGTCGTATGGCTTTCTGGAGCGTTTCAAACTGTTGGTCTGACAAGTCCTTCAATAGGGTCTTTCTCAGGCCAACTATCATTTTGGCTGCACGAGGGCCATGCTCCTCGTCGTAGTGGTCATCTTCACGGCAGCTATCGTGGAGGTAGGCAAAGAGCCGGATGACGGTGACATCACACTCGGGCGTTGCCAGCAGCAGGCCATTGCGCTCGACACGCTCCCAATGGGAGATGCCATGCAGCTCTCCTAAAGTCCAGCGGCTTATTGCCCATTGTTTTACTTGCTCGATGTCGACCATGGGTTTGATTATTAGTGACGGTAGCCGATGGACTTGCTGCGGCGGCGGACTTCGCGGATGTGCTCGATGTCTTGGGCGGTCATCTCTTCGGTGACTTTGATGCCGGGCGGTGTTAGGTCGCCATACCTGATGTCGAAGAAGTCACAGCCGCTTTCCTTGTTGGTGCATTTGAAGCAACGATACTTTGCGCCGTTGGAAGCTACGCCTTCCTTCACGACGGCTATCTTTCCCTCCAGACACTTCGGGCAGAGATAAGATCCTCTCTCTACTTTCAGCAGGAACTCACCGACGAAGGGCGATGGCCTGTCTTTGTCATAAAGGACAAACATGTGCATCCTGGCACGTGTCATGGCCACATAGAACAGCCTGCGCTCCTCGGCAAAGGGATAGGACTCTTTTTTGCTCAGCACGAAGTCCAAAATAGGGTCGTCCTCGATGAGCGAAGGGAAGCCATAGGCACCTTGGTTGCAGTTGACCAGAATGACGTTGTCGGCTTCGAGGCCTTTGGCCGAGTGGACCGACAGGAACGGAATCTCTCTATCCCCTATCTTAACCATGATGCGGCTGTCTTTCATGTCGAGCTTACCAGTGAAGCCCACTGACATCGCATCGTAGTTATATCTGCCCAAAAGCAAGATGGACTGGTTGGCTGGAAGCTTGGCCACTAGTTCTTGCACCTTCTTCAGTACGCCTTCCTTATCGTCGCCATCGCATTTCTCAAAGGTCAAGAAGGTGCGGTATTTGTCATCCTTGGGCGTTTTGATGGTCTTTACCTTCTGCTCAGCATTCTTGATGATGAACTCGGAAGACCTATCGATGAGCGGCTGATGGAAGCGGTAGGTGGTTTCAATCTTGCACAGCTCGGTGTGGCCAAAGTATTTCTCGAACTCGTAGAAGAGCGACATGTCGGAGCCAGTGAAACGGAAGATGGATTGCCAGTCGTCGCCAACGCAATAGAGTTTGGTGCGCGGCTCATCGCTGCGTAAGGCCTGCAGGAATTTGTAGCGGTCGATGGAGATGTCCTGGAACTCGTCGACCAAGATGCAGTCGTAGTGCTTCCAAAGGCCTTCCCTACAGAATTGCGTGGCTTGGATGATGGCATCGGTGAAGTCTATCTCATAGCTTTGGCGCAGCGTCCGCTCATACTCTTCGTAGAAGGGCTTGACGATGTGGATGAGAATGTTTTTGCTCCGGCTGTCGGGGTTGAGACGCAAATCGTCAAGCAAGCCGTCGATGTCCTTTTCGTTGGCCTTCATCAGGGTGACGAAGGACAGAATCAAGGTGTAAACGGACTTCTCCAGCTTGCGGTTGCGCTTGACCAGCAAATCATACAGCTCTTGGTCGGTGCGTTCCCTGAAGGGCACGCCACAGCGACGGAGCTGGCGCAACAGCTTATCCTCGACGGTGCCATTGAGGAAGTCGGCACTGGTGGTCTCGATGAGCGTGGTACCGCAGCGGCTATGGGTAAGGCGTTTCCACTCGATGCCTTCCTTGTACTTCTCGTTGGCGATACGCCAGCCGCCACGGGTACCTTCGCCGAACCACAGTGGCACGTTGCCGCTGGAGTCGATGGCGAAATGCTCCAGATAGACCCACTTCCATTCGCCTTGCGCGTCTTGGTAGTAGATGGTGAAGTCTGGCTTATACTGTCGCTTTTCGGCGGTGGCGGTGTTGTACTGGTAAGGGCTTTCGTACCTGAACTGCACCCCCCACTTTGTGAGGAGAGAAACGAGACGTTTCTCTTCCTCGCTACGGGTGAAGATCATCTTGCCATCGACATCAGGGAAAAGGGCTTGGATGCCGTACTTTTTCCTGTCCTCGTAATAGGTGAAGGCCTCGGTGTATTCGTGTTCCAAGCGCATCAGCGACTGCTGGTTAATGATGTAGTCGGTGACGGAATGCAGATACTCGGGGTTGTTCAAGATGAGATTGCGGAACACATTGAGCGGCACATCGGCATCGCAGATGGACGGGGCTTGCCCCGTCACCTGGGCGATAATTTGATAGGCCAAAGCGTGGAAGGTGCTGCAGGTCATGCCGTCAATCTTCATGCGCTCGTGCAGCTCGTTGGCTGCCTTGCGGGTGAAAGTTATGAGCAGCACCTTTGAAGGGTCGATGTTGCGCTTCTCTACCATGTATTTGGCCTTTCCGAGGATGGTTGAGGTCTTGCCGGAGCCTGCGCTGGCAATGACCAGACAGTTATCCTCCAACTTCACGATGGAGTCACGTTGCTGTGGGTCGAGCGGGTATTTGCCCAGCACCGTATCGAAGTAGGTTTGGTTGGCTTCTAGCTCTTTAGCGACAAACTCCTTGTTGTGGCCATCGCGGATGCGTTCAAGGTCGTTTTTGACGCTCAGCAGCTGCTTGACGGCATCGTTGGTGACATACTTTGCGTATTTCGGGAAAACCCGCTTCTCGCAGGCTTCGACTTCGGCAAGGGAGTTTTTGAAACGCTCCATTTCGGAGTAGGCAAAGTAGTGGTCGGGTGCCATCATTTGCTCAAACTCCAGCTGGGGTTTGATGCACAAGGCCGTGAGCTGGGCAATGGCATCGTAAACGGTATTGTTGTCGGCCAGGCTTGCCTGAAGGTTGATTGGGTCAACTTTGGCAACAAACTCTATGATGCCAGAGGGCTTCAGCAAGTCTTTGAATTTGCTTTTGGCTTCGCAGATCTCTTTGGCGGCGTTGATGGCCTTGTGGTTGTCGGACAGGAAGCGGTCGATGTCGTTTTGGGAAGTTCTTTTGTCCGGCTTGAAAAGTTCATCCAAGGCATCGGACAGCGGCTTTGTTTGGCCAGCAACATCATCAACACGCTGCTTGTATTTCCGTTTGGAAGCAGCATTGAAGCAAACGATTACCACAGCTATAATGATAGCGCAGCCAAATATGATGAATATTGGGATTGCTGATGCCATTGTTTGTATCTCGACGCAAAAAAGAGGCTTCAAAAATACACCTTTTCCGTGAAAGGAGAAAAAGAATATTACTTGGGGAGGCAAAGAGCCTAAATAAAACACTGTTTAACGCATCTATTAAGAAGATAGAACAGAGACGTAATACGCAATTTGAGCGAAGCTCGAATTGAGGATTTTTTTAATACCTTTGCGGCATGAAAACGGAGAAACAAATTGCTGCGGCGGCAGCCGCGTTTGCCGAGAGATGGCAAGGAAGAGGATATGAACGGGGTGAGTCTCAGTTGTTCTGGGCCGACCTGCTTACGAATGTGTACGGGGTGGAGAACCTGCCTGACTTCATCCGCTATGAAGAGCGAGTGAGCAGCATGGTGGATTCCACCAACTTTATCGATGGCCATATCCCATCGACGCGGGTGCTCATCGAGCAGAAATCCATCGACAAGGATTTGCGGGCACCTGTGCCACAAAGCGAGGGTGGCAAGCTTACGTCGTTCCAGCAGGCAAAGAAGTATGTGGCCAACATGCCCCTCTCTCAGCATCCGAAGTGGATTGTGACGTGCAACTTCGCGGAGTTCCTGGTCTATGACATGGAACAGCCGAACGGCGAGCCTGAACAGATCTTCCTGAAGGACCTGGGCAAGGAATACTATCGCCTCCAGTTCCTCGTCGATGTGAAGAGCGAACACATCACCAAGGAGATGCAGGTCTCGATGAAAGCCGGAGAGATTGTCGGCAGAATCTACGAGGCCTTGCTGAAGCAATATGACGACAATTCGCCCGAGGCGTTGCGCTGGCTGAATATCCTGTGCGTCCGAATTGTGTTCTGCCTCTATGCCGAGGATGCTGGAGTGTTCCGGCATGACCAGTTCCACGACTTCCTTGCTCGATACGATGCCGACGATATGCGTAGGGCGTTGAGTGACCTTTTCGAGGTGCTGAATACGCCTTTGGAGAAGCGCAGCAAGTATCTGAAAGACGACTTGAAAGCGTTCCCGTACACCAATGGAGGCCTGTTTGAGGAGGCGATTGAAATTCCGCAGTTCACTGAGGAATTGAAACAGACCCTGCTCCAGAATGCAAGCCTTGATTTCGACTGGAGCGAGATTTCGCCGACTATCTTCGGTGCTGTGTTTGAGAGTACGCTGAACCCTGAAACAAGGCGCAGCGGTGGAATGCACTACACGAGCATCGTGAATATCCACAAAGTAATAGATCCTCTTTTCCTGAACGACTTGCGCCGCGAGCTGGATGAGATACTGGAAGAGAAGGTTGAGAAGACGCGCTTGCGCCGTCTCGACGAGTACCAGGCTAAACTGGCTTCGCTCACCTTCCTCGACCCAGCCTGTGGCAGCGGCAACTTCCTGACCGAGACCTACCTGAGCTTGCGAAGGTTGGAGAACGAGGTTATCCGCGAGCGGTATCATGGCCAGTCGTTCCTTGGGTTTGAAGAGACAAGCCCGGTGAAGGTGAGCATCCACCAGTTCTACGGCATAGAGATTAACGACTTTGCCGTGACGGTGGCCACCACCGCGCTGTGGATTTCGGAGGCACAAATGCTGACCAAGACGGAACAGATTGTTCAGCATGACATCGACTTTTTACCGTTGAAGAGCTATGCCAATATCAAGGAGGGCAATGCTCTGCGGGTGGATTGGAACGAAGTGGTAAGCAAGGATAAGCTGAGCTATATCATGGGCAATCCGCCGTTTGTGGGGTATGGAATGCAGACTGACGAGCAGAAACAAGACATGCTTTCCATCTATATTGATAAGAGCGGCAAACCATATAAAACGGCAGGCAAGATAGATTTTGTTTCCGCTTGGTATTACAAAGCATCACAGTTTATCCAAGGAACTGACATTCGTTGTGCCCTTGTTTCCACAAACTCCATCACACAAGGCGAGCAAGTGGCCAGCGTATGGAAACCTCTTGCTGATTTGTTCGGGACTCACATTGATTTCGCTTACCGTACCTTCAGATGGGACAGCGAGGCCAACCTTAAAGCCCATGTTCACTGTGTAATTGTTGGATTTAGTTGTTCGGAAAACAAGAAACCGAAAACCATCTATCTCAACGAATCTCAGTCTGTTATTGCAAAGAATATCAATGCTTATTTGCTTGATGCTCCTGATGTATGGATAGAGAGTCGTTCGATGCCGCTTTGCAGTGTCCCACAGATGGCAACAGGAAATAGACCTGCAGATGGTGGACATCTGATCATCGAAGAGGAAGACTATGATGATTTTATCAAGAAAGAACCTGGTGCAATTGTTTTTATCAAACGATTGCTTGGCTCAGCAGAGTTTATCAATAACAAGAAACGTTGGTGTTTGTGGCTTGTTAATGCCAGCCCCGCTCAGATTAAGAGCATGAAAGAAGTGCTAAAACGAGTTGAAGCTTGTAAACAAGACAGAGAAGCCTCGCCAGATGCTGGAAGAAGAAAACTCGCTGAGACACCCCACCTATTTAGAGAGACGAACAATCCAGAGCAATATATCATAGTTCCAGCGGTCTCTTCTGAAAAGAGAAGGTATGTGCCCATTGGTTTCCTTGGAGCAGACACTATACCAACCAATCTTGTGACAACTATTCCTGATGCAACCCTCTATCATTTTGGGGTTCTTACAAGTAGCGTCCACATGGACTGGATGCGAGCCGTGGCAGGTCGCTTGAAAAGCGATTACCGCTATTCGAAGGACATCGTTTATAATAATTTCCCATGGTGCCAGCCAACCGTAGAACAAAGAGCAAGAATTGAAACAGCTGCACAAGGCATCCTTGATGCTCGGGCACTTTATCCCGATAGTTCTTTGGCAGACCTATACAACGAAACGCTTATGCCTCCCGAGCTGCGCCGCGCTCATCAGGAGAACGACAGGGCTGTTATGGCGGCCTACGGCTTCGACATCAAGATGAGCGAGAGCGAATGCGTGGCGGAGCTGTTTAGGATGTATCAGGGGATGGTGAAGTAAGACTGCCCGACCCCTTGCAAAGGGAGATAAAAGAACGGAACAAAATGGAAAAAAGTAAAATAGAACTTAGGAATTGCACCAACAATGAGTTGAAAAAGATGCTTAGTGCTTGCCCCGAGATTATAGATGAATTAAGGAAGCATTCTGCCGTATCAGCAGGAGATTGGATAAATCTATACGACCTCTTACTTTTCGAGCATGGTATGTCTTTCGGCATAGACCCAGTCTATAAAGGCAACAGTGATTCCATACTTTACTTTGGTTATTATTATAGTATTGATGGCGAGAAAAAAGAGAGATTTAACTGCGAAGAAATCAAATCATTTG
>JAEEGG010004380.1_pt1 | contig 34264 bp, 27 predicted proteins | sample 9134161 | NCBI WGS metagenome assembly JAEEGG01 (sample SAMN16246543, study PRJNA631951) | gut metagenome | biome: gut microbiome; feature: rumen; material: CR-attached | host: Bos | place: Iran: Karaj | collected 2018-10 | reverse complement strand
CACCCAGGGAAGCATGGTGGAAAAGATGCTGGACGAAATGTTGGATTCTACTTTCCTGAGTAAGGTGCTGGACTTGGTAATGCCTCTGGGTCATGCGGCGGCAGTTCACTGTCCGGATATGCCATACCTGTGGTGGAAGAGCGGAGAACGCTTTACCGGCGGGCGCAAGAACTGGGATGAGTTCATGGATGCTTCGGAAGAATTGTACGCGATCCTGCAGCATGTCAGCGGCGTGCCGGAAACAGGGCTGACCATGGAACAGCGGGATAAACTGTTCGAATGTTTCAAGAGTTTTCAATCGGAGAATATAAACAGGCGCTATGGGTTCTGGATTGACCGCATCCGGGAAAATTTCTTTGAATTTAAAGATTTCGACGACGGCGACCGGAACGTGGAATACAGCATCGGCCTGGTTTTAGATGACATGAACTGGCGCAAGCAGTTCTATGATGAAATCAACGACCATTTCTTCTGGGTGAAACAGCAACTGGAAGAAAACGGTATTGAACGCCTGGGCAAAAAATACAAAGGGTATTGAAATAAAAATCAAATTAAAAGAAAGCGTGCAAGGTTTTGCTTAAACCTTGCACGCTTCGTTTTTTTGTTTTATATAGTAATATGCGATTGGTCTGCTGCACACAATCTACTTTTTTCCTGCTTTACGGTTCAGTATCGGCACTGCTGACAGGATTAACACAATGCCCAGAAGCTTTTGCCATGTAAAGGTTTCCCCTAAAAAGAGAAAACTGACGATGGCGGCCACTACAGGCTCGATGGTTGCCAGGATGGCGGCGTGGCCGGCTTCCAGTTGCCGCAGGCCCCGCATATATAATACGTGAGGCAAAACACAGCTGATTACGCCTATGCCAAGGATGCCGGTCCAAACGGCTGTATCGTTGAACAAGACGATTTTGCCGGAGAGTCCGGAAAGCGGTAAAGTAAAGGCAGACGCAAAGATAAAACACCAGAGGCTTACGGTGAGGGGGGAGTATCTTTTTGTTGCGGGTTTGCCGAAAATACTGTACAACGCGTAGCCAAAGCCGCTGGCAAGGCCGTAGAGTATCGTCCGGCGGCTGATAACAAGATTTCCGGCAAAGGCGCCCGTGATACAACCGCAGCCGATGAACGTAACAACTAGTGCAATGATTTTTTCTTTTGTAAGTTTTTCGTGGAACAGGATTACGGACATCAGCATGACAAAAGCCGGAGCGGTGTAAAGCAACAGGGCGGCGACGGCCAGGCTGCCGCCTGCGATGGCATTAAAATAACACCAGCTGAAAAAAACCAGCCCCGCCACACCGTTGCCGAAGAACATCCACCAGTCTTTGGGCCGGATATAAAACAGATGTGCATCCTTATACAAGATGATCAGGGCCGTAACCAGCATGGCGATGGTCACGCGCAGAGTTGTGATCTGCAGCGGCTCAAAGCTTTTGGCAGCCAGGATATTGACAAAGATTCCGATTAAACCCCACAGGGTTCCTGCGCCTATTACGGAAAAGGCGGCATGGTTTTTCATTTATGGAAAGTCCTTTTATAACAGAATTGTAAGTTGGTTCCTAATCTGCATCATCATACGAATCTAAAACGCTGTAAAGGGTTCCGTTCAATTTATATTTTAAGACAACGGAAAGATTTACGTTTTCCATGGCATGAAATATGTTGTCCGGGACTTGCGGATTTTCTGCCGATAGCCTGGCAATCAGATTTTTAATCTCCTGCCGTTTGGACGGGGCGGGGTCGTCCGGGTTGGCGGCGGCAATCTGTTCGGTAAAACGGCAGGCGCACTGTAAAAATTCTAAATGATTTTCATCGCGCCAGTTTTTGATATCGGTTTCCCGTACGTAGTACATGGGACGGATCAGTTCCATCCCGGCCCAGTTGGCGCTTTTTACCTTGGGCATCATGGTGCGTATTTCACCGCCGTAGATCATGCTCATGAGATTTGTTTCGATGATGTCGTTAAAGTGATGGCCCAGCGCGATTTTATTGCAGCCCGCTTCCTGCGCATACCGGTACAGAAAACCCCGGCGCATTTTGGCGCACAGATAGCAGGGGTTCTGTTCTATACGAAACACCGCATCGAACACTTTTGTTTTAAAAAAGGTGATGGGAATGTTAAGCAGCGCGGCATTACGTTCGATCTGCTGCCGGTTTCGTTCCGCGTAGCCCGGATCCATGCTCAGGAACTTCACTTCAAAGGGAATTTTGTTTCTCCGCTTCAGTTCCTGGAACAGCTTTGCCATGAGCATGGAGTCCTTGCCACCGGAAATGCAGACGGCGATTTTATCATCGGGGTGCACTAAATCAAAGTCACAGATGGCTTGGACGAATTTGTTGAAAATTTTATGCTTGTATTTTGTCCGCAGAGATGCTTCGATATGCTTTAGGCGTTGTTTATCCGTAAAATATGACGTGTCAGGTTCCTGTAAGTTGTTGTTCCCGCTTGTGTTGTCCATTTTCTTGTCCTTTGTCCACAGCAATAAGCCGGTTATAGTATACCGTGCAGTATAACTTATTATAACATAAGTTGCTGACTGTCAAAATAACAGCTTTTTTTATTTATGATAAATGAGAATATGTTATAATTAAACAGTACATGACGTTAACAGTTATAGCAGTGATGTCATGCAGTAAATATTTTATAGTATACGGGGGATAACTCATGCAAATTGACAGAGGTACAAGGGCGGAAGTAAATCTGGATGCAATTGCCAACAATATCCATGCAGCCAGGAAAAATTTAAAGGACACGACAAAACTTTGCGCAGTCGTCAAAGCAAACGGATATGGTCACGGCGCGATTCCTGTGGCAAAGGCCTGCGATGAGGCAGGAGCAGATTGGTTTGCGGTTGCTATCCTGCAGGAAGCGGTGGAACTCCGGGAAGGCGGGATAACAAAACCAATCCTTGTGCTGGGCGCCATGCCGGCCCGTCCGGATATTGCGGATATCTGCGTGAAATTTGACATATCCCATGCTGTATTCGACGAGGAACGTCTGAACCTGTTAAATGAAGCCGGAATTCAACAGGGGAAAAAGGCAAAGATCCATATAGCGCTGGATACGGGCATGCACCGGATCGGCGTTAAAATTGAAGAAGCCGCGCAGTTTGCGCTGAAGGCAAAAGCACTGGAAGGAATTGAAATTGAAGGAGCGTTTTCTCATTTTTCCCATGCAGACGCGGATGACAAAAGCTATGCCGCTTTCCAGTTTGCGCAGTACACCAAAGCTGTAGAAGCCATTGAGGCGGTCGGGGTGAAGATTCCCATCAGGCATATCTGTAACAGCGCCGGTATTGCTGAACTGCCCCAGTACCAGATGGACATGGTCCGGCTGGGCATTACATTGTACGGACCTCCTGCTTCAGATGCCAGAGAGGCGTACAAAGATTTCCGGCCCGCCATGATATTGAAGACCCAGGTGGGCTTTGTTAAAAAGCTGCCGGCCGGCCGTGATATCAGTTACGGAAGAACCTTCACTACTAAAAAGGAAAGTGTTATTGCCACGCTTCCCATCGGGTACGCTGACGGAGTCAGCCGCCATCTTTCCAACGCGGGTTATATGGTGGTGCATGGGAAAAAAGCGCCGGTAGTGGGACGCATATGCATGGACCAGATGATGCTGGATGTGACGGACATTCCGGGCGTAAAAACCGGGGACGACGTAATTGTATACGGTGGCCCGGAACTGCCCACGGAAGAAGTGGCAGCCATTGCCGGCACCATCCCCCATGAACTGTTCTGCACGCTGAGCCCCCGGGTGCCCAGGGTGTATGTAAAAGATTAAGCAAGAGAAAAGTTTAATACGGGCAAACAAAAAGAGAGGCTTATACATGACCCTCTTTTTGTTTTTCTTTATTGGTTTTGACGTATATAGACAATCTTATAGACAACAAGCGCTAAATAATATATTGCCTTGTTGTGTAATTAATATCTACCAGTGCGGGAAGTATATTCACATTAAAGGAGGTATTGTTGATGTTTTGCATGAAATGTGGTACGAAATTACCTGATGAGGCTATATTTTGTTTTAAATGCGGCGCAAAGCTTCCGAAAATGGAAGACGATATAGTTGCCGGTAATAATATTAACTCTGCCGAAAATGAGGCAGTAACTAAAGCAACTCCTGAAGTTAAAACAGTTCCCGGTACTCAATCCGGTGACGAATCAGATAATGGTAGTATTGACACCAAATTAAAACAGGAAAAAACTGACGTAATTAAGAGTGGTGCGGAATCAGGTTATAAAGAAAGCATAGACAATGAGTCCGGCAAAAATTCGCTGAATGTAATTGCTCCGGTTAATACCGGTGTGCCTGCAGTTGAAGACGGAGCAAAGTATCTGATCTTGTCAAAATATAAAATCCACTATAATTCTGAAATGCAAAAGTACAATAAGCTGCGTGCACCCTTTTATGCCCTGACACAGGAATTGCTGTTAAGATATGAACATAATTATTATAGAGATGTTTTAGAAGGAGAAAGCGAGGATTTAGATTTAGTTTTAGAGAATCTTAAACCTGTTTGCGATACATATTGTGATGAATTAATTGATTTAGGATTAAAAGTTTTGCTGCAACACAATATAGACTATATTAGTAAGGATCAGCTTTGGGAAAAGATGTCTTCTTACGTTAACGACAGTGAATTGGTAAATATTTTATCTCAGGAAAGAAAAAATATATCGGATTATCGTGATGCCCTGGAATATGAACACGAAAACCGGCCAAGAGTTCAAGGTATGGGGTTTGGTATCACCGGTTATATTGAAGCCCAGGCTAAAGCAGCCGCAATTAACGCAACAACTGATTTGGCTAAAGGGGCGTTTAATGTTTTGACCGGAAATACAATTTCGGGTAAAGTTAATGATTTAAAATCTTCTTACTTACAGCAGGTTAATCATCGTAGATTAGGGCATGATTATATTTGGGGATTTGGTTGGACAAGCTTGTTTTATGTAATACAGGATATTTTAGCGGAAAAACGATTAGTTCCTTCGGTTTCGTTTGACCGGAATGTTGTTGGAAGACTTAAAAACACCACTTCATTTTATGAACAGAGGCAGTATACGACTGAAAAGGCTGTTAATGTGCTTTGCGAATGTGCACAGGTAACTTCTACGCATCGTGACTATTGTTATACAAAAATAGCGGAATGGGAACCTGATTCAATTAACGAAATAGTTGATATAGCACGACAGGATGGTTTGGATAAAGCATTTCTTGTTACGTTAAGAGAAGACCATGCAGCTGAAAAACGCAGGAGATTTTCTTCGGTAACCGGCAAAGACTATAGCGGTATTGATATGACTTACTATGTTGACAGCCAGCGGGATTTAGATTGCTTAATGTATATTTATGATAAACCGGAGTATTTTAGAATTTATGATGATGATGATGAGAAAACGCTAATTATTAACTTATTGGATGGAATCTATTCTATCCCTCTTAACAGGCCCATGATTTATCAAGGCGTTGGTAATAATGTGACAATAAATGTTACCAATCAAGAGTATAAAGATTTAGAAGCAGAAGGTATCCAGATTCGCAATGCCAAATTGGAAACTCATTTTGCTGAAACACGGGAAGAAACCTCAAATAAATACTATCAAGAAGGTATGAGAATACTTGAAAAGAGAGCTCTTGATGGCGAAAATACCAATGTTGCTGATGCATTGCTTTGTTTTGAAGAAGCAGGAAAACTAAAGCATGCGGATTCGCTGTGTCAAGCGGGCCTGATATATTTTATGGTGAGAGGGGAAGAAAGCTGCAGCGATCCGTATAAAGCTGAAGTACTGGGCGTAGACCGGTTAACCAAGGCTGCTGAATTGGGGAACGTTGATGCAGCTATGACTATTGGTGAGCATTATGAAATTAAAAAGGATACGGCTAATGCTCTTAAATTCTATAGAATAGCTGCTGAATTGGGGAATATTGAAGCCCCGTATAAAACCGGGTTAATTTACAAAAATGAATTAATCCCCAACCTGACAGAAGCTCAAAAATACTTTGAAATTGGCATGAAAGCCGGCAATGAAAAGGCTGAACAAGAATTTGAAGAAGTAACAAATACATTGAAGGATCCTGACAAATTATATTTAATTGCTGAAGATTTGGATAAAAAATATGAAGAAGCTCTTAAAAATGACAATTCAAGATGGCGTAGTTTGATTGGCAACAGGAAAGCAATAATTGATTACTATCAAATGGCTTACGATTTGGGTAACACCAAAGGAAGTGAAAAAATAGGGGCCTTCTACGTTAAAGAAGCCGAAGCTGTAATAGGGATGGGTATATTGACAAGCGGTGAGGAGTACCGTAAAGCTAAAGATTTGTATGAAAAAGGCGTTGCTGTAAACTATGCTCCCGCTATGATTGCAATAGGGACCTTATTTGAAAATGGGAGAGGTGTCGATAAAAGCTTTACTTCTGCTGAAGAATGGTATAAAAAAGCAGAGGACCTTGGCAGTGAAGAAGTTAAAAAATATTTAGGCGACTTGTACCAGGCACAAGCAAAATTGTGCCGTAAGCAGAATAATTTGGCCGACAGTGAACGGTTTGGTTTGCTGGCCGCCGAATATGGCAATTCAGATGCCAGAGACAACCTCGCAAAAATTTATTACGAACAGGGCGAGCAATGGAACATTAGTAATCCGGAAAAAGCTATTGATTTTTATCAAAAAGCAGCGGATTTTGGTAGCGCAGATGCTAAGCAAAAGTTGATACCGCTTTATAATAATAAGGCTCAAGACCATGAAAAGAACAACCGGTGGCAGGAAGCCAGGAACTTTTATGAAAAAGCTGCAGCTTGTGGCGATGCGGTTTCAATGCTTAAGGTCGGAACTTTCTATGAGTCTGGCCGTGGTATTGAGCAAGATTATAAGCAGGCTGAAATTTGGTATCAGAAGTCAATAGACGCCGGCAATAAAGATGCAATAGACAGAATGTCAGATTTGTATATCATTTATGGTGACAGATGTTCAGGTGGGAATGGCGTTGATATTGACGAAGAAAAGGCAATAGAATATTACACAAAAGCCTATAATATGCATAATTTAAAAGCCAACACGCGGTTAGGAACCATTTATGATAGGCGTGGAGATGAGAATATTGCAATCAATCATTTTAATGAAGCTGTATTTAATTACGAGAGGGCCGGTAATTATGGAAACGCTGCATCATTGACTAAGTTAGGCGATCTTTTTGGAAATTCGTCTTCAGATAACTATAACTACGTAACGTCGTTGTCCTGGTATCGTAAAGCCGTGAAGCATGGAAATGTCAAAGCGTTAGATAATATTAGTAAGCTGAAGCGGACAGCGGATATTGGAACAAAGTTAAATTATTTCATTAAGTTAAATGAATTTAAGTATAAAAAAACAAATTACTATATTTATCCTAATGTATCTGAAAAGGTTGCGCGTGAGGCAGTGGATACATACGCAAGAGGCGTTAACGTCAATAATATTGCGATTATGCTGGATATCTCGGAAGGGAAGATTCTGGGATTTAGTTTTGGGAAGAAAAAACCTAAAAAAGGATTTATAATTACCTTTAACGGAGAGTTATACACGTCTGCTGGGAATATTATACGATTAAATACTATCAGTGGTCTGGAAATTAGGGATAAATCTATAGTTGCATTACCTTCAAATGTTTTGGTTACTGAATTAAAGGATGTTCCTAATGAAATTGATGCGTGTTTTGTCCAGGAATTTAATGATGTAATCTATAATTATACTGAAGATTCTCATGAGAACTATTTGCCTGTTTTTAATGCGACTAATAATTTTTACAAAAAATTTGGAAGCGGCAGTTGTTATTACATGGTTCCGGATATTCCGGGTGATAAATTGACAAATGTTATGAATTCTTATGCCAAGTGGTATGCAATAAAAAGTGAGGACGTTTTATTCCTGATAGACACAACAACTTTTGGAAACGCAAAAGATGGATGTATAGTAACGGATAAACAGATTATATCCTCCCTGGGTACAGTTACAGATATTTTTAAAACAAGATCATTTTCAATTGAAAAAGGCAAGGCTATATTGGTTAATGGGCAAAAATTATTTAATTCTACAAAATCAACAGAAAGAGATGAAATGTTTGTTTCAGTGATGAATGAGGTGATACATCATAATAGTTCAAATATCAGTAACAGACCTATAATATCCGAATACAATGAACCGGAACCGGAAATAGCAACCACTTCTGATCAAAACACGGAAGAGTGCCCTAATTGCGGAAAAACAATAGAGATTGGCAGCATCTTCTGCTCATATTGTGGTTCGAAATTAACAAAATGCCCAAATTGTAACATGACTGTAGAGGCTAATAGTCTGTTTTGCTCACAATGTGGAAGCCGCATACGTTGATTAATCATTACTAAAAGGAGTGTGCTTTATGAGTAAGTTATGTATTAACTGCCAGAATCCATTAAAAGATGATGCAAAGTTTTGTCCCAAGTGCGGTACACCTGTTAAGGAGGAACAAAAGAATAATATTCAAGACTCTCTGTCCGGATGTAATTTGTCAGGTTTCCAATATTAATGCTATAATACTTATGTAACAAATATCAATTAACCGGGGGTAGTTAATTATGAGAAAGGTTTTTTCATTGATAATTGCCGTAATGAGTATAGTTCTTTTTGCCGGATGTGGCGGAAATAAAGACGCTAAAGATAATAATAGCGGTAAAGCCGCCTCTTCAACTGCGCAACAGTCTGAAACACCCAAAACGCCGGAGGAAGCATTATCCAAATTTGGTGTTAAGGGAAAAGTTATCAGTTCAACATATGGCAGCATTCCGGAAGGCTTTATGGCCAATGTGGATAACCGGATTTATCTTGTTGACTTGAAAAATAATCAGATTGCAAGTGTAGAGAATTTTGCTTATGTTGTTAATGATATGCGTAACCAACAGAATGGCGGCTCTTCAGGAAGAATTATTCCCCAGTTCTTAATTTATGACGATAAGCACGGAAAAGATGATGACAAAGGAGAGTGGAGGAGCAATAACCATTTCCTGCCCGTTTATATTCTAATAAAGTTTGACGGCGCGGGAAATGTCCGGGCGGACGGAAGCATGTCAAGCGGAAAAGGCGCAGCTCCATCGCATTATCAAGGTTACCTGGAAGAACAAAAGAACATTGATTTAGGCAATCTTTTCCTGAAAACAGTGGTGCCCTTTACGAGCGCAATAGTTCCTTCGACGGCAGCGCCTGCCCCGTCAAGACCTGCCGTTGCAAGCCGGCCCAGCGCTGCATCTGCTCCCAAAGCGGGTACAAAGATGGAACTTACGGCGGGAGAGCGGCAAAAACTCAGTGTGTTTTTCAGCAATTTCGCTGAGGCTTGGGGCAATAATCCGGATTTTTACAGCTTTGCATATGATGCCGCTACGCCTACGCAACTGGCGGTATTTGGCATCAAGCACAATGTCATCAACCGTAAATCTGTCCTGGTAAACGGATATAAAGTTCCGGTAGCTGAAGTGAAAGCAGCTGTAAGAAAATATTTGGGAAGGGATTTTGATCCTTATATCAATTATAGATTATTTAAGTATGAAGGGAACTGCATGTGGATCGATACAATGATGAACAGGATTAATATGGGCGATGCCGCGCTGCAAAGCATGTATAATAACGGTGACGGAACATATACTGCCTATGTTACGGTGAACGCTATCAAAGAGGTTGAAACAGACGTACCTCCGACAAAAGAGACATGGCAGGCTGTCCTGACAATATCTCCGTATGATTCCGGCCGCTATGTGTTACGGGCGTGGAAGAGGATATAATTTTTAAGCTGATAGCATTTTATATAAATTGTGCTATGGACATAAGCAGATAAACCCCGATTTTGGTTTGTAAACACGCTTTATCCTGACAGCCGTAGATTTTTCTGCGGCTGTTTTGTTATAATGAATAAAAATGTTCCGGGTATTGTGTTATTGTTATTTTGTAGCAACAAAATTGAGTTAACGGAAAGTATGATATTTGTGAACCCGGAATAAATGAGTAATTTTAATTAGTACGGGGGGCATGGGTTATGAAAATGAAAAAGTTATTTATGATGCTGGTCATGGTGGCTGCAGTGATGGCTTCTGTTACTTGCTATGCACAGATATCCATAGCAGATCTGAACATTGGCGGTATTTATTACGGGCAGTAATGGAATGATGTTATTAATAAATTAGGGGCGCCGGTAAGAAGAGTACGTACGCCGCCTGCCGGGACCGCCCTAGTGTTTAGGTATGGTAATAACGAAATCGGGGTTCGTGGCGGCGAAGAATTACCGGTAAGGGGTGTTTTTATTGTATCTGGTACCGGGAGCGGATTATTTACATCACGCGAAATCGGTATTGGCTCAACTTATGATGAAGTAATAAAGGCTTATGGAAAAGCTGATACGGATACTTTCATAACACATCCTAACGCACAAAACGCACAATATCATGGACTAGGTTATTTTGTTCCAAACATTAATCCGAAAGAACCGGGAACAAGAGGTTATTTACATTTTAGCTTAAGCCCGGATAAAATAGTAACGTGGATAGCTTTTGAAGTGGAGAGTGAAAATTATTGAATCAACAGGACGAACTAACGAATAAGCATTGAAAGGCCTGATTGAAGCTGCAACGGTATACGATACGGCGAAAATGGAGCATCGTATAGCCTACAAATTGCAGTTTTTCTTGCTAAAGCTTTTGGTGATACAATAAATAAAAAGTAAACATTTTTGATGCAGATTTTTAGGGGTTAATGCTAATTAAAACAGTAAATTCGGATAGGAGGGTTAGAATGAAAAAGATTGTTGGTATTATAAGCACATTGGTCTTATCTGTAGTGTTTAGCGCAACGTGCGCAGCGATGCAATTCCATCAACCGATATTTATTGGCTCAATTGCTGGTGTTTTTGCCGGTGGTCCTCATCCAGCACGTCTTTGGAAAATTTCTAAAGAAGTTACTGTGAAGAAAGATGTAATGATTATGGGAAGTGGAAAAACAGCGCTGAAATTTAAATATAAAGATATATCTTATTCCAATGACAATTACAAAAGTAGAGAAATTACAGACATAGCTTCAGGTAATGGTAATTTGTTCCCACATGATTTTACTAATCCAAGGTATATACAACATTTCAATTCGAATCATAGCGTTTATCAACTCAATGGAGAAAATGGGATTGTTGCCTATGTGGATATTGATTCTGCTGGTGGCGCGGATGATGCTGACTCTCTGACGATCCGTGGTTTGTGGAAAGATGGAAAAGCGGTTACTTTTGTTAACAGTAAGAGTCTTGACCAATACAGAAACCGCGGTGAAGGTTTCTTTTTTGTAGGGGAAAAAATAAGGGTTCAATATGATACTATTTGTGTTCCATATGTAATGAAAAAGGGCGAATTTAATAGTCAGTTTGTAAGAAGTGGCGAACTACGCTTCAAATGGGATGACAAAGCTTACTGGTTTGGCATTGAGGATGTTGTGTATTAATTCTATAGTTAAACCAATACTATCGAAATAGGGGCGGATGCCATTCAGTAAAGAAAGGTAAGTTGATTGATGATTTAGTCGTTAATAATGAAACATGGAGTATAACGGTATTGACTAAAACAGTTTGGGGTTATAACCTTATTCTTGACTGTTGCCTGTTACGAACGAAAACAGAACAAAGGAGATAAAGAAAAAATATGAAAAGAGCCAAATTACTATTGATAGTGGTTTTAATGACAATGATGATGGCAGTTATGTGTTGCGCAGAAGCCAATTATCCGCCAACAATGAATAATGGCAATCTGGTGCTGGTAGACGCTCGTATGGGTTACGCTCAGTATGTAGACCGTAGTTCAGTTTCGGTACAGAGGTACCAACCACCAGATTATCAGATCGCGATTAATATCGTTAGTATAAAATTCTCGGATGATTATTGGAGGAAGCATAATACGTACGTGGGCGGACCTTATAAGGTAAGCAACGTGCATACTGCTGTTTTTCGATATAACTGGGCTCGCAAGGCGGTTATGTGTCAGCGCCGTGATGGAACCTGGCATTATTGGAATATTAACAAGTTTAACAGTCACGCTGATGGTAACCCTTTTGTGCCTTATGCAGCAGAAACTGCTTTTGTGGCGGCATACAATATGCGTTTCTATAATAACATAAAAGGTTATGATGGACGTCGAGTAATCAATGAAGGGTTTTACCGGACTCTGGGTATTTAGGTTATTCTGGAGTTCTATAATGAGTTAGGTAATCCATTACATTTTAAGACTTATTAAAAAGGAGTTGAATTGATTATGAATTTTGGAAAAATCACACTGTTAGCCGCCGCATTAGTTATGAGTACCATTGCGTCTTGCTTTGCAATGCAGCTTTCCCAGCCAGTGAAAATTGGCATGTCGAGATGCAATCACAATATGGGTGGCGGTCACTTCATTGAAGGGGCAACAAATATCAAGGCCAGTCGATATTACAATCCTTATAAGAAAAATTATACTGGCTATGATAAAGGTTATGCAACATTTGACGGCGGCAAACTTTACGTTCATTACGATGGCGCAACGGTCTGGGAAGTAAAAATTGGTAATTCAAATAAATCTAATACCATTCAAACTACATGCGGCCCGATATACAAAATCAATACTGACAAAGGTATTACTTTATACTTTCTGCCTGGAGAAGAAGAAGGGATAGCATTTACTTTAATTGGCAGGCGGGAAGATGGGAGATATGTTAAATATGTAGATGGAGATGCGATTTGGCGGACTTATTACAATCAGTATTATCCTTTTTTTAACACGTTTGAAGTTAAAGGTAATAGTATTATTGTTCGCTATGGAATTCCTGTAAAAAATATGCGCGATCTTATTGTAAAACTTAAGTGGGACGATGCAGCAAAATGGTTTAGTTATGAAAGAATATAATAAAAACGTAAGTCTAAAACAAAATCCGGGAGAGTGTGAAACTATTTCTGTAAGTTAGGTTTTCTACGATAATTTTGAGCATCTTTCCTCATATCCGGAAGATTCGTTACAGAAGCTGTAGTCGTAGCAGCTTCTTCCGGGTTCATAACGATAAAGTTCAGAAAGAAAGAGGAGTGTATTATACGTCTGCCGTATAATCGGATCTATCAGGATCTATCATACAAAAGAAGAAGCGCAGAAGCATGTCCGACCCATATTGCCGCCACGCCCTAAACCTCTGATCAAAGAAAAAATGGCGAGTATACTTGTACCAGACGCTGGGATTTGTGGGAATAAGTTTAATATAAATTGTTGTTTTTCTAATAGCCGTAGATTTTTCTGCGGCTGTTTTGTTATAATAATGATGATAGTAATACAAGTCGCTGTTTATCACACCAACGTAGTGTAAAATAATAATTTCCATATCTTTTTTCTGTATAGGAGGCAGTTCGGTATGAAGTATAGTTTCTTTTTTAAAACTGGAAAACTGATAGTTGTTTTACTTGCATTGTTATTGTTATTAACGTCCGGTTGTGGTAATAAATTGGAAGGTGATTTAAAAAATAATAGTAAAGAGTTCAGTCTGATAATTGAGCAATTAGATAATTTGGATAAGGCTGATCCTGAAACGAAGGAACAAAAGAAGTTATTATTGTATGAATATCACAAGGTCGCGTTAAAATTTATTGAGCATAATGATAAGTTTACGGAATTGGATAAAGAGTTTGTAGAAAAATACAGAAAGCCCGCTATAGAAAAAGCAATGAAAAAAAGTATAGAAGAAAAGAGACCTGAAAGGTATCTAAAGTATTTGAATGATGAATTACCAAAAGGTTTGTCAGAAGAGCATATTAATGCAGACTCATTAAAGGAAAAAGCTTTAAAAAGATTAAAGATATCTTATGAGAGAAAGTTTTTAGATTTCAAAGGATTCTTATCATATACTTTGATGATTTATAATAACAAAACGCTTAAAAATCAAAGTGAAAAAGAAAAGGCTTTGAAAACTCATCCGTTTGAATATGCATTTGTTCAGGAGGGAGACAAAGCGGAAAATTTGTCTTCACCGAACAAAAATCAATCTAATGTCGATTCGGCTGTAATGAATAACCAAAACAGGACAAATACATTAAATAATCAAACAGCATCTGGCAATGTTAATAAAAAGGCAGAAGGCGTTATCACCGGTAATGATGTAAATGTCCGCACAGGACCCGGTGTTAATTTCAAGAGTTTGGGAGTGTTCTATAAAGGTGATATTGTAAGGATTGTAGAAACAAACCGTAATTCCAATAATGAAATCTGGCATAAAATTGAATACAACAACCCCAAAGCAGGTTTGATTGTCGGCTGGGTCAGGACTGATTTTATAACAGTTCGTTAAAGCTTTGATTGACATTATCAACAGCCGTAGATTTTTCCGCAGCTGTTTCCTGACTGTAACCACCTAACTCCAAAAGCATATTGACTGCTGCGACCATATCGTTCTGAGTCACGAAGATATAGTCATTGGTAAAGTTTTGTAACGTGTCCGTTACGGTCAATTGGATCATAGACATTCCTCCTAAAAATAGTTTTATTTAAGAATAGCAGCTTTTGAAAAAACGTATAATTTTTTAAGTGTCTGCGTTTATACGGGAACCGAAGGCGATGTGTTTCATAGAATCTTCTGGAAACATATCGGATTTGAATATGTAATTTTTTCTTTACATAACATTGAAATGAAGGAAGAGATGGACGTAAACCAATTTTTTATTCCGGAATCATATTGGCAAAATCAGGAACAATGGAAAGCAATATTTGAAAAAAGTGAATAGAAAAAATTAAAAGCGAGAAAGAATATGAGTTGATGAGAAAACAGATAGGACTTTCAAGACCAAGAGTTACAAGAAGATTCCGGTTATAGAATCTACACTGCTGCCATTATGTGATGGACTGATAGAAGAATAAGAGAATATAATAGATTTAGTTTAAATCGGGTTTATATAATGGGCGTGCGCCGCCAATGTGTAATCATAAGACAAAGAGTACCCGGGAGGCATAAAGTTATGAAAAAAATATTTGTTTTGACATTACTGCTGATTGCCGTTATTGCATCTGGCTGTGGTGATAAGTTTGCCAAAGAAAAGGAAGCTGTTACCAAGGCGGAACAGGCTGCTATGGCTATGAAACTGCCGGATATAACAGAGCCGGATTATAGTAAAAAACCATCTAAAGAAGATTGGGATAAATATCATAAAAATCTCAAATTATTAATAGAAACAGAAACAAAGATGCTCGCAGAAATGAAAAAGTCTGACGCAAAGATTGCCGAGATGGAAAAGACGGCCAGCGAATCTGAGAAGAAAGATCTGAAAGCATTTAAAGATAAAATACAACAAGCGCGGATTGATTTTGTAAGAAAAGTTTCCAAAGGCAGATTGAGCGGCGATACATTTATCGTTGGCGTTGGCAGCACCTGGCAAGAAGTTGAGATGGTTTACGGTCAACCTAAAACAAAAAAGAGTGATTATAACTATGAGTATGAAGGATTAACTTTTTTGGATTGGTATAGTAAAGGTGTGCCGCCGAAAGGGTATAAGTTTGTTTCTAACGGCCCCCGGACAATTTATTTTAACCAGTGACAAATATGTTTCTGATGCCGGTATAAAGATCGGAATGACGAAAGATGAGTTTTTTAAAACGTTAAGATCGAAATACGTTAAGAAGAGTCAATTTATAAAAGAAGACCACCTGAAAATTTCTAATAATGAGAATAATGATGATAATGTTGTTTTAAGTTTTGCAATGCAAGAAACTCTGCCGTATAACCTGTTTATGACATTTAAGGAAGGTAAGTTGGTAAACTACACTGTTGCGCCGTATTGATTGGATTTATTTAAATCGGGTTTATAAAATGACGTGCGCCGGCATAAGTGATATTGACATTTTCTATAAAAATGCTATAATCCATATCGTGACTTCGATGCTTTTGTTTTTCCACTTCCTTTCTGGCAGACAAAGCTGAAGCACATATACGCCCCCCTATTTATTCTTGGGCGTATTTTTTTATGCAATTTCTGTTAAAGATAAAGCTGCGAGTCGGAACATATAAATCCGGCGCGCGGCTATTTTTATTGTCGCACAGTTGGAGATATAGCATGTGTCGTAAAAATCGATACATATGCGTGCAATACATATGATATAATTAAACCATTAAAGGTTTTCGTAAAAATTTGAAACATAGTAAAACTGTTAAATTCGTTTGTAGTCATGGAGGTCAACGTAAATGACCATTCTCATTTATATTCCGTTAATAAAATTTATCTCGTTCTTATGTTATAATATAATTAAGTGAATAGTAAGCATCATAAAAACAAAAAAGGCCTGCCAAAGCAGACCTTATGTTCCACACTGTGGAGGTTCCGAAGAACAGGTTGAATAAATTTTTATTTGAACTTGTAATGTATACTCACTGGATGGTAAACAATGAGCCTAATGTAAATTCATAGGATGGTAAAACAGTACAAGTTTTAGAAGAACCAAAGACTGTCAAAATAAAAAACAAGTTTATCACAGCAACTCCCATACTAGTAAAATACGGATTTTCAAATAAATATTATCTATACGGACAGCAACAAAACAAACCCTGTATCCGAGCAGGATACAGGGTTCTTTTACTGTTTCTCAAAATATGGAAAGGGGTGTTTATCGTATGGATACGAAGGAAATCCGTAAAAAATTGGATGTTGACGGTATTAAATCCCTGTCAGACGAAGAACTGATCGGGCTTGTTGCAAGGGGTAAAACAGCAGGGCAATTCCGCATTGCGGAAACTTTTGCCACGGTGGACGGGTTCAAGGCAGAACTGGCCCGGTGCAAAAGCCCGGAGGAGATCAGCGTCAAGTTCGGTCTGACAGAACTGCAGGCTGTGTCAATCCTTGCCGCCGTGGAACTGGGGAAGCGGGTCGCCATGCTGCCGACACAGAAGCCTTATCGTGTGTCATCCCCGGGAGATGCCGCCGGCTATTTCATGAAAAGCCTGCGGCATGAGAACCATGAGAGGTTTCTGGTCATGCTGCTGAACACAAAGAACCATGTGATCCGTGTACAGCAGGTCGCGGAAGGTTCTCTGAGTTCCGCAGTAGTCCATCCGAGGGAAGTATTCGCCCCGGCCATCATCCACCATGCGGCTTCCATGATCGTGGCGCACAACCATCCCACGGGTGACCCGAATCCGAGCTTCGAGGACAAACAGCTCACAAAAAGCCTGAAAAATGCGGGAGAGATCTTCGGCATCCCGCTTATGGATCATCTTGTCATAGGAGACGGGTATTACTACAGTTTCAGGGAACACGGGGATATGTAACATAAGCACCCGCAAGTTGTTCTGCCTGTGGGTGCTTTTATTGCGCTTACGGGCAGGAAAAGTGACGCAGAAGCTTTATACAGGGTAAAAATAAGCTTTAGGAATTTTGCCGGATATTCAAATGTTATTATGCTGCAACCAAATCATCATGTTGTTTATGTTAAATATTGGTGATAAAATAAAATATAAGTAGATTTATTAAGGAGGAAACGCATGATGAAAAAACTGTTGGCAGCGTTTGTTATGATAATGATGCTGGGCATCTCCACTGTATGCTTCGCGGAAATTGCCGAAGCGGATCTGGTGCTGGGCGGGTTGTACCCCGGACAGCCCTGGTCGGAAGTGATTGCCATGTACGGGAACCCCTCGTGGGAACAGCGTCTTCCGAATCGTACTACAGGATATGTTTACGAGAAGCCTGACGGACAGTTCTTGCTTCAGAAAGAGAACGAAGTGCTTGTTCATATCACGGTTACCACGAATCGTGCCATGGTAACGACCAGGGGAATTTCCATCGGCGCGTCAAGGGACGATGTTATCCGTGCCTATGGTTCTCCTGATAGGAGCGAGAAGGCTCAGATGTATGAGGAATTCAGATACTATGCAGGAGAAAAATCCTTACGGTTCTCACTTTTTGATGGCAGGTTAAAGTGGATAAACGTAGCAATCAAAGATGCTCCTGAACCGCCTGTTATGCCGTAAGACAATAAGGCGCCTTTAGAGTTATCGTATTCCATATATACATCTAAACCTATGATAAAATGGTTATAAAAGCAATATTTTTAGAAAGGAATTGCATTATTGCAATATTGTAAGGCATAAGGTCATGGCATGGTTTAATGTAAAACTTAAAGATTCCCCTGAAATGGAAAAAATTAAAAACGCAATCGGAAAACCCGAACAGTTTAGATGCAAAGTTATTCATGCAAGCCTGAACAAAAACAGAATCGATGTACTGCTGCTGTTTCCTGATGGCAGAACCGCCGTATCCTATATTGAATCAACCACTTTTTTAGACAACTTTGAATGGTTAGGCGATGATGCAGAAGAAAGCTATGCTGATGTAACAGTAGAAGCGAAGGAAGTCAAGAGAAAGCCTTCTTATCTCTTTACTGATGATGTTAGTATAATGCCAAATTTTAGTCCTTGTCCTCATATCGGTAGAGTTTTTTATAAACTAAAAGTGGAAGAAATATTGAAAAAGCCTGAGTATAAAGTTGAAATAAAAATCGATTGTTTACATTTAAAAAAGGATTGTATGAAATAAGAATATAAGTAATATTACATAATTGATTTTTGGTGTTTATAAATAGACCTTATGGTGTGGCCGTTGACTGCAGTTTTAAACACACCATCAGGGTATCATTTAAATAAAGATAGGACTTAGATTGCCCAGAATTCTATTGGGGAGGATGATGACAATGAAAGGATTAATGCTCGGTTTAACCCTTGCCCTGGTATTTTCTTGTGGAACACGGGCAGAAGCTACAGTCGTTCCCGTAGTGGGAGAAGGATATGGGTATAAAGTTGATATAGACGATTCATCAGTCTTCATTCGCGGACCTGGTCATGTGAACGTTGTCATAACGCCATATTATGCAAGGTGGAATCCTTCCTATCCTGTAGAGGCAATTTGGAATGACAAAGGGTATGTGGTGTACCGCTTGGACAAAAATGGCAGCCGGATCATTTATAAAGGCGAATCCGGTTTCGCCAAAGAAAGTGACGACTTTGCGCGTGCAATCGTGGGATATCTTGCCGGTCATTACAAAACGTAAACTTGTTCATGAATTTTGGGTTAATTAGAATTCGTGACGTTCTGATATAATTAGTTTGGCAGATTTTTCGAACAGGTCACCAAATCGAAGGGGCGACAAGGATCAAAGCTAACAAATATTTTCACCCTGTTAAGAAAACTTATACTGGTTACGATAAAGGATATGCAACCTTCGATGGAGGCAAACTTTATGTTTATTATGACGGAGCAGAGGAGTGCTTGGTACGGATAGGCGCAGATGATAGAACCAATACCGTTCAAACCGCTTGTGGCAGGATTAGTAGAATTAATACGGATCAGGGGATCACATTATATTTTTTGAACGGGGGCGGTGAGAATTACCCGTCATACGCTTTGATTGGCAAGCGGGCAGACGGCCGTTTTGTTAAATATGTAAATGGTGAAGCGATAGACAAAGCCTATGGAATTGGCGGAGGGGATCAATGGTACTCAATTGATGTTAAAAAAGACAGCATCATCGTGCATTATCGTATGGGGGCAAAAGAAATCTTTAAAAGTGTTAAGCTTCAGTGGGATGAAGCCGCAAAATGGTTCAGCTATGAAAAGATATGATCAAATGATTCAACCGGTGTAACTTCGTCTCCAAAAAAGTAATCTTTAAAACCGTAGCAGATTATGGTGATGCCGTTAACAGTCATCGGTTCGAGCAGGCTGAAAAATAAAAAATTAAACAATAAAATCTCCGTCTTATGCAGGCGGAGATTTTATTGTTGTAAAAGAAATTAAATGTAAGTTAGATAAGAAATCTGGAAAAGAACGAGAGGAAGTAAGAAAGATAGTCTATTACAAATAAGGCCGTAGCCTGAGAGGGATAGTATTCCCAAACAGATATGGCGCAGCCTTGAATATGCCGCCCGGCTACGTATGTCTGGCGGATAAACAGTGTTTTGTTGAGTCAGCAAAAAATAAGTGATATAATAAAAACTAAAGTGGGAAAGTGTATCTTTTTGATTTCAAATTCTTCTCGTCATAAGAAAAAGGAGTAACGTCATGGCTGCCAAATCCAGTACGAAAAACAAAAGTACATTGAAAGGTACATCTGTTTCTGATGTTTTGACTGTAAAACACGACCAGGTCACGGTGACCGGCGCCGGCGGGAACGATACCATCAAAATAACGAAAGGCAACAGCAGTAAGGTCAGTGGCGACGCGGGCAAGGATACCATCACGGTCAGCGCGGGCAAAAGCCATACCATCCATGGCAATGCCGCCAATGACACGATTACCATCGGCAAGAGCGCCGGTACAGGCATCAAAGCCTACGGCGATGCAGGCAACGACACCATAAAAGCGACCAACAGCTATGCGGTTACCTTCTATGGCGGATACGGCAGCGACACGCTGACCGGCGGCAAGGGCGCCGACAAGTTATATGGTGATGCCGGTGCTGATAAATTATATGGTGGCGCGGGGAACGACACCCTTTCCGGCGGCGCAGGCGATGACAAGTTATACGGCCAGGCCGGAACCGACACGCTGACAGGCGGCGCGGGGAAAGATACCTTTGTGTACGCCAGCGGTGGAGGCAGCGATAAAATCACCGACTATGCGGCAGGATATGACACGCTGCAGATTTCCAGCGGTTCCATCAGCAAGACGGCGCTGGCGAACAGCAGCAAGGACCTGGTCTTTACTGTTGGTACGGGTAAGGTTACCCTGAGCAATGCGGTGGCAAAGACTGTCAGCCTGAAGGACAGCCGCGGCAATTATACCGCTTCAAAGACAGCGATTACCCTCGGGAGCAACTTTACCGGCACGATGGATACGGCCAAGTATCTGGGAACGGTGACCACGGTTAACGGAAAGAGCACGACGAAAACCGTGACGATAAAAGGAAATGCCAAGGCCAACACGATATACGGCGGTTCCGCTGCCAATACGATATACGGTTATGCAGGAAACGACAAGTTATACGGCTATGGCGGTAATGACACCCTTTCCGGCGGTGACGGCGACGACACCCTGTACGGCGGAGCTGGTACGGACACGCTGACGGGCGGCGCGGGCAAGGATACGTTTGTGTATGCGAACGGTGACGGAAGCGATACCGTCAAAGACTATACGGAGGGTTCTGACACGTTATATATTTCCAGCGGTTCGATAAGCGCAACGGCGCTGGCGAACAGCGATAACGATTTGGTCATTACGGTTGGATCGGGAAAAGTAACATTAGCAGGAGCCGCCGCTAAGGAAATCAGCCTGAAGGACAGCCGGGGGAGTTATACTGTATCCAATACAGCCATTACGCTTGGCAGTGACTTTACCGGCACCATGGACGCCACCAAATACTTGTCGACTGTAACGACGATTGACGGCTCCGCGGCAGCAGCGGGCATCACGATCAAAGACAACGCGCTTGACAATACGATCTACGGCGGCATCGGCAACGATACTGTTTATATCAGCTCCGGGAGGGATACCGTCAACGCCGGCGCCGGCGAAAACATTTTCCGGTTCACCGGCAGCGGCTGGGAGGCCGCCATTATGGGAACTACCGGCAGCGACAGGCTGGACTTCAGTCAGTATGCCAACGGGTATTACGATTTCGGCCAGGCCTACCGGTCGGGAGACGATTTCATACTTACCTATGAACATAATTTCCCTGCAACAGACGACCAGCCCTGGCAGGAACCTGAGCTGACGGGGACCCTCCGGCTCAAAGATTACTTTACCGCAACAGACAGAATGTCCGCTATGACCTGTTACCACTATGACAGCGGGACGACAGTCAGCATGAACCTTCTGGCAGGGGATAACGACGATACCGCCGTCGAAGGAACCTCCGGCAACGACCTGATCATTACCGGCAACGGGTACAAAACCGTCAACGCGGGGGACGGAAATGACGTAATCGACGTGGGCTGGGGCGAGTGTGAAAGAAAGATTGGCGACGATGTCACTGAGTTCATTCCGGAAGCGATGGCAACAGGGAAGCAGGTCATCAACGCTGGCAACGGCAACGACCGGATCTGGGTTGGATACTTTACCGACGGCATGGGGCATACCCTGAACGGCGGGGCGGGAGATGACTGGATTTATGTACTGGCAGGCGGGGAAGGTGCACAGAATAACAGCATCCTGAACGGCGAGGAAGGAAACGACCGGCTGGATGCATGCGGGTCATGGCACAGACTGAACGGCGGCAGCGGCGAGGATCAGATTTATATCGGCGGTTACGAAAATACCGTTCACGGCGGAGAGGATGACGATATAATATCCAATTACTACGGAGACGGCAACACCCTCTACGGTGACGGGGGAGATGACAGCATTGATTCAGGTTACGGCGAAGGGAACAAAGTGTACGGAGGGGACGGTGACGACAGTATCTATATAAGCGGCACTGATTTTTTGGCAGACGGCGGTGCCGGCAATGATTTGTTCTCCGTTGAGGAAAGCTTTGGCGGAGTGTTAAGAGGCGGTGCTGGTCTGGACAGGTACATCATACCGTTTGAAAATGAAAATTGCAGCATTACCATTGACCAGGCGGGTGACCCTGCAGGTGACGCGGACAGCCTGGAACTGGCCGGTGCATACAGGGATGACATAGCTTTCAGCTATGCAGACGGAGAACTGACCATCACCCACTGTAACGGCGGAACCATCACGGTCACAAACTGGGACACGAATCCGCTGTCAGAGATTTATTTCAGTGATGGGGATACCATAACAGGCGGGGATATCAATGCATCGCTGCCGGCAGAACCGCCGGCCAACGTGATTACGGTAAATGCTGAAGAAACCTATACGGGCACGGAGGCGAAGGATGTATTTACCGCCGAGGGTTATTACTGGTACGCGGATATCACCGGTACCGGAAATAACGATGTGCTGGATGTCAGTTATTATGACTTTTATACTATCTCCCGGGAGGGCAGAGGCGTAGTCGTTGATCTGCATAAGGAAATTAATGACGGGGGCAGCATTTATACCGAAAGTGCCCAGGTTACATTAACCGATGAAGACATACATATCGGTCTGGCAACCGGCAATGGCGATTTCAGACTGGTTGCAGGCACGGGAACGGAAGTAAACGGGACTGGCGATAATGACATTGTAGTTGCCGGCTCCGAACAAACCATAGATGCAAAAGCAGGGGATGACACTGTTTATATTTCCGGCGGCTGCAGTGACAGTACAGTACTTTGCGGGGACGGGGATGACTGGTGTAATGTTGAAGACGGAAGTGAGAATACTGCCATTAACGGCGGGAACGGAAACGACAGTATCGATTTTTACGGATTCGGATCCGGCAACGCAATTTATGGCGGTGAAGGCAACGACAGGATCGGAATTCAGGGTGTCTACAGCGGCTCTCTGAGCGGGGGTTACGGGTCGGATACCTATTATGTCGACTGGTACTGGGACGAAGGAATATGTATCCAGATAGACCAGGCGGGTCACGATGCGGGCGACAGGGATGAGCTGATAGTGACATGGACCGGCAAAGACGATGTGGCGTTTTCCCGGGATGAGGGAGATCTGATAGTTACCCGTTCCGACGGCAACGAAATCAGAATTACCGGCTGGGATGAAAACCCGCTGGCGGAAATAATTTTTGGAGACGAAACTGTAACTGCAGACGAGATCAACGGAATTTTGGAATCCCAGGTGCCTGAGGTGATCGAACTGATAGGAACTGACGGGGACGATGAGCTCAGCGCGAAGGGCAATTATTATATTGTTAACGGCCTGGCGGGAAACGACACCATCGTACTAAATGGCAGAGATGGCCAGGTTTTCGGCGGCGAGGGCAACGATATCATTACGGTTAACGGACGCAGGAATTTAGTCTTTGGCGATGAGGGAGACGATACCATACAGGTTGCCGGCGGAGACGGACACCAGGTTTTCGGCGGTGACGGGGACGACACGTTCATCATTGACAGCGCGGGCGGAGATGTCCTGATGTTCGGGGGCAATGGTTCCGATACCTATATTATCAATACGCTTTCGGACGGAGGATTTTATTTTATCGATCCGTCCGCCGAAATCTACGAGTACCCGGACGTAGCGGATACATTGCAGCTGACCGGTATTTCAACAGATGATGTATGGTTTGAACTTGATCAGGGCTATTTAAATATTTCACACAATGACGGAGGGCTGGTTCAGATTGCCAACTGGGAGGATACGCCGTTATCCCAGGTTGTGTTTGCGGACGGCGCACTTACCGGCTCCGAAATCAGCAATCTGCTGTAAACCGGCAGGGATAGTTTGCACAGTCATCCTGACACAGTACTGAAAATAACGTATTCAATTAAGGGAGCACTGTTATGGCTACTAAGAGCAGTACTAGAATCAAAAGCACATTGCAGGGTACTTCTGTTGCCGATGTGTTGACCGTAAAACACGACCAGGTTACGGTGACCGGTGCCGGTGGGAACGATACCATAAAAATCACGAAGGGCAACAGCAGTAAGGTTAATGGCGACGCGGGCAAGGATACCATCACGGTCAGCGCGGGCAAAAGCCATACCATCCATGGCAATGCAGCCAATGACACGATTACCATCGGCAAGAGCGCCGGTACAGGCATCAAAGCCTACGGCGATGCAGGCAACGACACCATAAAAGCGACCAACAGCTATGCGGTTACCTTCTATGGCGGAGACGGCAGTGACACGCTGACCGGCGGCAAGGGCGCCGACAAGTTATATGGTGATGCCGGTGCTGATAAATTATACGGTGGCGCGGGGAACGACACCCTTTCCGGCGGCGCAGGCGATGACAAGTTATACGGCCAGGCCGGAACCGATACATTGACGGGCGGTGCAGGAAAAGATACGTTTGTGTACGCATCCGGCGGCGGCAGTGATAAGATTACCGATTATGCAGCAGGTTATGATACGCTGCAGATTTCCAGCGGTTCCATCAGCAAGACTACGCTTGCAAACAGCAGCAAGGATATGGTCATTACCGTAGGTACGGGTAAAGTAACACTAAAGAATGCAGCGGGGAAGTCGATCAGCATGAAAGACACCCGCGGCAGTTATACTATGTCCAAATCCGCAATTACTCTTGGCAGCAATTTTACGGGCACGATGGATTCGGCGAAATATCTCAGTACAGTAACAACTATTAACGGCAAGTCTTCTTCCAAAACCGTTACGATAAAAGGCAACGCCAAAGCCAACACAATATATGGCGGTTCCGGTGTTAATACGATCTACGGTAACGCGGGGAACGACAAACTGTATGGCTATGCCGGCAACGATACACTTTCCGGCGGCGACGGCAACGATACGTTGTATGGCGGGGCCGGAACGGATGCGCTGACAGGCGGCACAGGCAAGGATACGTTTGTGTATGCCAACGGTGATGGAAGCGATACCATTAAAGATTATGCTGCTGGCCAGGACACGCTCTACATTTCCAGTGGTTCAATTAGCAAGGCTTCACTCGCAAACAGCAATAAGGATTTAGTCTTTACGGTCGGTTCTGGAAAAGTAACATTAACAAATGCGGCGACAAAGGCTATCAGCCTGAAGGACAGCCGTGGCAACTATACTGCGTCGAATACTGCGATTACGCTGGGCAGTGATTTTTCTGGCACGATGGATGCTACTAAGTATTTGGCGTCTGTAACAACAATAGACGGGCGAAATACAGCAAAAGCTGTAAATATTACCGGCAATGCCCAGGACAATATTATTTATGCAGGCAAAGCTGGCGGTACGATTAGTGGTGGTGCTGGTAATGATACCCTGTATGGTGGAGCGGGCAATGATACCTTTGTGTATGCAGGGGGCAAAGAAACCATCTATAACTATGTTTCTGGCTCTGACACAATAAAACTATCTTCTACCACGCTAAAAAGCACCTCGGTTTCAGGAGAGGACACAATTCTGAATCTGGCGAACTGTGGAACGATTGCTGTCAAAAATGCTGTGAATGTGGATGTCCTTGTCGTTGATTCTACTGGAAAATCACTGACGATAAACAATGCAAATGCGGGAGATGGCAGTACTGTCTATGGCAGTGATGGTGCGGACACGTTTGTGTATAATGCCAATGAAGGAAATGCTACCATTAAGGACTATAAAGAAGGGGAAGATATTTTACAAATTGCTGACGGTGAAATAACCAAAACGGAGATTGTTGACGGAAATGTTGTCCTGACCGTTGGCGATGAAGGGAATACCATTACGCTGGATGGAGCTGCTGGCAAGAGTATAGAAATCCATAACAGTAATGGCAGTTTAATTTTATCCGAAGACGAGATTAGTTTGGGCTCTGATTATACAGGCGACATTGATGCGAATGCATACCTGCCAACGGTTACAACAATAGATGGCAGAAGTGCGGAAAGTTCTGTAAATATTACGGGCAATACCCAAAATAATACCATATATGCAGGCATAGTAGGTGGAACGATTAATGGTGGTGCTGGTGATGATGTACTGTATGGTGGAGAGGGCAATGACACGTTCGTTTATGCAAATGGTAGCGGCAATGATATTATCAACGATTATACAGAAGGACAGGATACAATTAAAATTCTTGACGGAATAATTAATAAAGTTGAATTTGATTATAGTGCATGTAATGTTGTATTGACTGTTGGTGAGGGTACAGTAACAATTGAAGGAGCTTACAAAAAGACTATTAGTTTACAAGATAGTCGTGGCAGTTTTACAGCATCTATGGATTGGGGGATAGTAAAACTTGGCTCCGATTTTGAGGGGACGATAAGTGGCAATGACTTTATAGCAAAAGATTTGGTTTTACGACAGACTTCGACGGGTGCTTCGTGGGTTACAGAGTATTATTCGAATATGTATTTATTTGATGGAAGAGACGCAGAAAAAACTGTAAATATTGATGGTGGCGGCTACAATAATCGTAAGGATAATATCGTCTATGCTGGTAAATCAGGTGGCGTTTATTCTGGTAATGGTAATGCTGAGAACGGTAATAGATTTAATACACTTTACGGTGGTGCAGGGAGTGATACATTCAAACATATTTCCGGATCAACCATCATTTATGATTATGACTATGACAAGGATATTATAAGCTTATCTGGCTGGCAGGTAAATAATATAAACTTTGTCGATAATAATGATGTTAGATTGGTTGCTACAGGCATTTCATCACCTGTTTCTAGTTCTGTTACTGTGAAAGAGGTAAAAAAAGGAATCAAGTTCATTGACTATAATGGATTATCCGATATTGAAATGACTGTTGGCAGTCAGGATGATGACGTTATTACATGTGATGATGCAGATAATTATACGGTATTAGGTCTTGAAGGAAATGATACACTTTATGGCGGCGCGGGTAATGATACTCTTGTTGGGGGTGAAGGCGAAGATATAATTTACGGTGGTTCAGGTTACGATACCGTATATGGCGGTGATGGCGACGATACACTTCACGGCGGAATTGGTGAGGATACGTTGATAGGCGGCGCTGGTAAGAATACATTCATTTATGTAAATGGTGATGGCAACGATACTATTACAGATTTTAATAGCGGTCAGGATACATTACAGATTACCAGTGGTACTATAAGCAAGACTGAACGTGCAAATAGCAATCAAGATTTGGTGTTCACTATAGGTAACGGAACTGTAACTTTGAAAGATGCGGCGTCAAAGACAATCAAAGTTAAGGAGAGTCGCGGCAATTATACATTATCTGGAATTACTTCTATCGATGGTCCTACTATTACACTTGACCCTGATTATACAGGCACAATGGATGCTACTGGGTTAAGCATATTTGAAACCATAAGTGCCAGTAATCTGGAAGGTATTGTCAATATCACAGGAAATGCATTAGATAATATCATTTGGGCAGGAAAATCTGGCGGAACATATAAGGGTGGTTTGGGTAACGATACTCTGCATGGTTCGTTGGGTGAAGATATTCTTTATGGTGACGAAGGTGACGACATCTTGCAAGGTTATATGGGAAACGATACTCTTTACGGGGGTGAAGGAAACGATACCTTGTATGGAAATTCCTCTTATGCTTGTGAAGCAGACGATGATATTCTCTATGGAGGGGATGGTAAGGATACCTTTGTAATTGATGGCGAGGGTAACGATATAATTAAAGATTACACAGAGGGGCAGGATACTGTAGAAATTGAGTATTATGCACATATCAGCAATGTTGCTCTTGCAAAAAACAGAAGAGATCTGATTATTACTGTTAATAATAACACTGGAGAAGGTACTGTAACATTAACAAATGCTGCAGGTAAGACTATCAGTTTTAAGACTGGTAGTCAAAACAGTTATACTGTATCTGATACGACTATTACACTTGGTGAAGAGTATTATGGAACAATGGATGCCAATGCTTATTTGAGCACGATAACAACCATAGATTGCAGAAACGATGTTCTTAATTCTGTTAATATCATTGGCAATGCGCAAGATAATATCATTTATGCCGGTGTGTGTGGTGGGAGTTTTGATGGTGGTGCAGGTAACGATACGCTTTATGGTAGCGATGGCGTAGACACTTTTGTCTTTTCAGTTAATAGTGGTAATGACACTGTCAATAACTTTACGAGTGGGCAAGATGTCATTAAAGTTGAGAAAGGAGACTTCTTAGGTGGAATCACTTGTGGTGAATGGTTGTTTACGCCAAGCAGATACGAACACTTAATCGAATTTAGAATCGGTGATAGCGAGGCAAGTTTTGTAATCAGTGATTCTGTCAATACTCTGGATTATATAAATCCGTCTGGAGAGAAGCAAACATTAAATGTTATACACCAACCAACGTCAAGTTATGATACAAATGGAAGAACAAACACTTATAGAGGTGGCATTACAAATGATATGATTGTAGGTGCTAGGGGTAACGATGAGATTTTTGGCGGCGCAGGCAACGACTATCTTTATGGCGGTCCAAGTAGTGGAGCAGGACTTTATAGTGACAAGTTGCATGGCGAAAACGGTAATGATGTTCTTTGCGGCTATGGTTATCTTTATGGCGATGCAGGAAACGATACTCTTTATGGATCTGGTTATCTTTATGGTGGAGAGGGCAACGATACACTTTGGGCTGATTATTGGGATGGAAACAATTTGTATGGCGAGGGAGGAGAAGACATATTTGTTTTTAGTAAGATCTCCAAGGCAAGAAGTTTTATAATGGACTATGAAACGGGAAAAGATATTATTAGATTTAATAATGTTGGGGTTGACAGCAGTTCTATTTCTGGCGATGATGTTTATTTGAATCTTTCCAATGGTGGCAAGGTGCAAGTTTTAGGCGCTGCAGGCAAAAACATAACATTTGACTATGGGGATGGAAATCTTAAAACGGAAGTTTTTGGTTGATTATTAGAAAGGTAAACAACAATCATCTGCTAACTCGAAAATTTCAAAATTTCAAATAGATACTATTTTTTGTGAAAAAGGACTGCCCCGGCGCTGAAAAGCCCCGGTTCAACCGGAGTGAGGTAAAAAAACTTTAGTAAACGGAAGAGAAAACTTCCTGTGATACGATTGATGTGCAGATTTTATATTACTTGCTGATAATATTGACATTTCTAAATCATGGAAAAATGGAAGAGAGTTTCTGGTACAGTTAACTAACAGCGCAACGATTGAATTTCCAGGCCAGTCACAAAGTATAACATTTAATATAATTTATATAGCCACAACCAAGACATAACTCTGGTTGTGGCTTTTTGTGTACGAACCGTACTACGAAAGGATGCAGATATTGATGCAGTAGGTGATTTTCTAATGCATCTTTCACATAAGGATTTGGGAAAAGAAAAATGCCTTTCAAAAACGACAATTGAAGAATCTGAAAGTTGTAGGACTCACATTAAAAGAAAAAGAAAAACTAATATAATCGAAAGCTGTTTGTAAAGCCAACATGTTTAAGAAAAAAGCACTTCCAATCTAAATTGGAAGTGCTTTTTATATCTGTCAGTATAAGAAACTCATAGAATTTCTGGCCAGTGAAAAGCCTTTGTACGATTGATCCTGGAAAATGATTACAAGTATCAATTCATCGTCTGCGGCATCAGATTTAATTTTGATATTCCGTTCCACAAGTTCACGGGCAGGAACGATGTAGTAATACGCGATGTCAGCTGCTTTGAATTCATAATCCATGTAATCATTGTCCCGGCTTGAAAGCTGCAGTATGCCTGAATTCTTCAATAACAGTTCCTCCTTTCCTGAAAATGGGTACATGATTATGTTATCACCCGCGCTATAAATTACAACGGGCGGGTAAGGAAAGAAACAAAAATTTCACATTTTTTGTTATAATAGTATTATACAAAGCAAGAAAAAAGGAGAGATAGGAAAATACTGGGTGCCACAAAAACAACTGGATCTACGCGTAAGCTACCTCTTTCTAAAATAACTACAGAATATTTACGGCTGTATTACGAAGAAACGAGTCGGTATTTAGCGAAGAAAAAATTAAATAATACAGGCCAGATTGTATTTTTCCAAAGAAGATACTGTATTGCAGGTCAAGAGGTAGAACCCCAAACGATGGCCGGTCTTAAAACCGCATTACGTAAAATCTCGCTTGAGTTGGGAATACCAGTCGTAACACCTTATGACTTGAGACGGTATGGAAGAACCATACGAGAAAATGAAGATATGTATCCAGATAAAGCATCACTCTATGTAATTGGGCACGTCCGTAACAAGGTTGATAATCTTTATGTCTTTGAACGATATACATTGGCAAAAAAAGTTCACCCAATCTGGGAAAAAGCCTTGATGTCAGCATTAGGATTGAAAAATGAAAGTAACCAAACATAATAGAATTTTAACCTAACATCCGCCATTATTATAGGCGGATGTTAATTTTTATGGCATAAACAGATCAGTTTATAAAAACATGTCGAATTTTAAGGTCCAAAATGATAGTCAGGCAGATACTGAAGCTACAGGTTTCATCAGCTAAGAACTGAAATGATGCATAAAACAATAAAAAATAATTCAAGAATATACAATATCTGCCAAATGTTGGTCTGATAAGTGTTGTTTTTTGGGTGAAAAGTAAGGAAAAAATAACTTTAGCGAATACAAATAAGCCAATTTGTAAGCCAATTTTAAAAAATGTATATAAATACAAAAGCTCCGGAAGTCGCTTCCGGAGCTAGATTTGGTATGGTGATCCAGGAGGGATTCGAACCCCCGACCCACGGCTTAGAAGGCCGTTGCTCTATCCAACTGAGCTACTGAACCATGTGGATTTGCAGGAATCATTATATCACATTTTTTGTTAAATGCAAGGTAGCAAACAAAAATGTTATGAAAAGTTATTACAGGAAGCCTGCCTGATTCTTTTTATTCGTTGTTTCATGTGATATAATAAATCAAATATGCTAACGTGTTATAGTTAATAAAGTCTGGAAATATTTGGAGATATTACAATGAAACAATTACCCGGCAAGGCCGTCATTATTTTATTGGTTATCGTCGGATTTAATATTTTGTTTGGCATCGACGGGGTGGCGTTGCTTGACCCTGATGAACCGGTCTATGCGGAAACTGCCAAAGAGATGATCCGCTTTAATGAATATCTTTCTCCCCGCATTTATAATGAATACTGGTATGATAAGCCGCCTATCTTTTATTGGCTGCTGGTGGGGTCGCTGAAACTGTTCGGCGGTTTTTCCGAACTGGCTGCCCGCCTGCCTGCGTCTTTGATGGCCATCGGCGCGGTCCTTATGACAACGTTTTCTGCCGCCCGGCAGTTTAATGCCAGGGCAGGCTTCTGGTCCGGGCTGGTCATGGGGACCACCGTCATGATTATGTACATGGGCAAGGCTTCCGTGACAGATACGACGCTGCTGTTTTTCATGACGGGCGCGCTTCTATGCTTTATGCATAGTAAGTACTGGCTGATGTACCTGTTTTGCGGATTTGCGGTGATGACGAAGGGACCCATCGGGGTAGTGTTCCCCGGCGCGATTGTCTTTCTGTATCTTCTGGTTACCCGTGATCTGGGACGATTGTTGCGTATGCACGTAGTTCCCGGATTGCTGTTGGTAGCGGCGGTGGGAATGCCCTGGTACGTGTTCATGTACCAGAATCACGGCATGGACTTTATCTATGAATTTATCGGTTTCCATAATATCAGCCGGTTTGCCGCGCCGCTTCACCCGAACCGGGTGCACTGGTGGTTTTATCTGCCGGTCATTATCCTGGGGCTGTTTCCCTGGACCGGTGTGCTGCTGAAATCGATTAAAGACGCTTTTACCAGAAGCGTGGGCAGGGAAAGCGCCAGGCTGCTGTTCCTTCAGGTCTGGTGGATTTTTGTGCTCGTGTTCTTTTCCATCGCCAAAACGAAACAGGTTTCTTATATGCTGGTGTTGCTGCCTGCGCTGTCTATGATAATTGGCTGGAATATTGAGCGGATGACCTGCGACAACGGAAAATTACAGTCCGGGTGGGTAGCCGGGACTTTTATCATGTACCTGCTTATGGGAGCCGGATGGATTGTGGGCGGGCGTCAGCTGCCCGAGGTGGCAGTGTATGGCATGGTTCTGGGAGCCGTTACGCTTGTGCTGGGCGCGCTGATTTTGCTTGCGCTGAAAAAATACTGTAATGTGGAAACGGCAGCCTGGCTTCATGTGGTCACAGGGCTGGTAACCATGGTAGTGGCTTTTGGCGTGATGATGCCGCAGCTTCAGGATCGTTTCAGCGTGAAAACCGTTGCACAGACTTATATGGCGGCGGAAAAAGATGCTTCGCGGGTTCTTTACATCGATAAGTTCCTGCGCCCGGGCTTTATGCTGTACACGGATATTCCGGGCATTGAGGCAGATACCAACAGCGAAAAATCTCTGGACGCAGTGAAGTTGGACAACCGTCCCAAATATATTGTTATGCGTGAGTTCATGTACAACAAAATGAAAGAGAAAATGGGCGGCGAAGATTGGGAAATGCTGGAAAATAAGGCAGGCATCTGCATTTATAAGAGCCGGTAGCAGACTGGTATCATAAGTTTTTGTAATAGTTGTTGACGTTTCGTCTGCAAAGCAATACTGCAAATTAAATAACCGAAACGCGAGGTTGAACCGGATAATGGCTTCAGAAACCGTGCTGTACATGGTGATCCCCTGTTATAATGAGCAGGAGGTTTTGCCGGATTCAGCGGAAAAACTTAGAAATAAAATTTCAGATTTAATTACGCGAAAGAAAATCAGCAAAAACAGCAAAATCTGTTTTGTGAATGACGGAAGCAGGGACCGTACCTGGGCGATTATCCGGGAACTCTGCCAACGGGACCCGGTTTATTCCGGCATTTGTCTGGCCCACAATGAAGGACATCAGAATGCTGTGCTGGCCGGTCTTATGACGGTACAGCCCTACTGCGACGCGGCCATCAGCATGGATGCGGACCTGCAGGACGATATTGATGCCATAGACGCTATGATAGATAAATACGACGAAGGCTGTAATATTGTGTACGGCGTCAGGGATAACCGGGAGTCGGATACATGGCTAAAACGCGTTACGGCTGAAGGTTTTTATCGTTTTATGAAATTGATGGGAGCGGACGTTATTTTTAACCATGCGGATTTCCGCCTCATGGACAAACAGGCGCTGGCTGCCTTCGGGGATTATCAGGAAGTAAATTTGTTTCTCCGGGGCATTGTGCCTATGATCGGGCTAAAACATGACTGTGTGTATTATAAGCGGAAAGAGCGACTGGCAGGGGAGAGCAAGTATCCCCTGAAAAAGATGTTTGCCTTTGCATGGCAGGGGATTACTTCCCTATCGTCCAAACCTATCAAATTTATTGTAGATTTGGGACTGGGCATCTCGGTAATCAGCGGGCTGGTATTGATCTGGTCATTGTTCCGGCATTTTACCGGACAGACAATTGCAGGCTGGACCAGTCTGATTATTTCCCTGTGGCTGCTGGGCGGACTGATTCTGCTGGCTGTCGGTATCATCGGCGAGTACGTGGGGAAGATTTATCTGGAAGTGAAACGCCGCCCCCGGTATCTGGTGCAGGAGTTTATAGACGCAAACATAAAAGAGGAAAAATAAAAAAAGACTTTCTGCGTCGGAATCGCCAGATTTTCATCCTGCGTTACAGAAAGTCTTTTCAGACAAAAAAATGGAGCGGGCGATGGGAATCGAACCCACAACATCAGCTTGGAAGGCTGGAGTTTTACCACTAAACTACACCCGCGTTTTA